>ENA-OURV01001472-OURV01001472.1-human-gut-metagenome-genome-assembly--contig:-NODE-1472-length-18501-cov-7.469804_pt1 | contig 18501 bp, 15 predicted proteins | sample MGYA00242141_ERZ509072 | MGnify/ENA primary metagenome ERZ509072 (study PRJEB26280, sample SAMEA2338763) | human gut metagenome | biome: human gut; feature: human-associated habitat; material: faeces... | reverse complement strand
TGCTCAAGAAACTTGAACCGCACACCTTGCAGGAGTTTTACAACTACAAATTCCGCGAGGAAGGCTTATCCCCCAAGACCTTGCGCAACTACCATATGGCATTGCATAAGTGCTTACAGCAAGCTGTAAAAGAGCATCTACTGGTCTATAATCCCTGTGATGCCGTGACCTTGCCCAGCGGAGAGAAACCCGAAGTCGTAGTCTTTACCAACGACCAACAGCGGGCGTTGGTGCAAGCCAGCTACCGCCACCGCTATGGCGTTTTTATCCGCTTAGACTTGTGTACCGGATTACGCATAGGGGAGTTGCTGGCGCTGAAATGGGAAGATATTGATTTTTCCACCGCGCAGCTTCATGTACGCCGCACCATTAACCGCCTTGCCAAGTACGAAGCCCACGACGGCGAGAACAAGACCGAAATCGTATTCGGTACACCCAAAACGAAAAACTCCCGCCGCACGATTCCTCTGACCCGCACAATGGCAGACGAGCTTGCCCGTTGGAAACAGCAGCAAGCGCAGGATAAGATTCGGACAGGGGATAAGTACACCGACGAAGGCTTCATCGTCACCAACGAATTCGGTCACTACTTTGAGCAGAAAACCTTCAAGGATTACTATGACCGCCTGTTGAAAGATGCCGACATCGGACACTTTACCTTCCACGCCCTGCGGCATGCCTTTGCCACCCGTGCGCTGGAGCGCGGCATGGACTACAAGACCCTGTCGGCCATTCTCGGCCATTACTCCGTAGCATTCACAATGGACACCTATGTCCACAGCATGGACGAACATAAGCGGCGCGAGATGGACAAGATGAACGATATGTTCGGGATGCAGTACAGCATCTCCGTTGAGAACCAGCCCTACCCTGTACTCTGCACCTTATCCCCGGACGGCTGCACCGCCCATGTTCCTGACTTCCCCAAAGTTACCGCACAAGCCCCCACGCTGGATGCCGCCCTGCTGGAGGTCAAGCAGCAAATCCAAAAAGCTCTACACCAATATAAGAACCCGCCCATTCCCACCAAACAAGAACAAATCGTCGTACCAAACAACAGCGTGTTGGTACTCGTCAAGGCAAGCTGACTACACTGATCGCTCGTATTTTTACCTGCCAACTCCGCAAAATTTATCCACAAAAAGCGCCCGGGCGGTTGAAAATCTCAACCGCCCGGGCGTTGTTATTTATTCACTGAGATTTTAACAGAGTTTTTCAGCCTTTTCAGCTCCGTAAACTTCATAATCGCCACCAACAATTAATCGAATTTATTTCTATTTCTTCAATTTTACCCTCGCAGAAAATTGCACGTCGATAAGAGTACGTACATATCATTTCAACTGTAACGCTTTGCTTTCCAAGAACTTTTTTCCTCTTAGAGTATCCTTCGGTACGTCCAGTTGTCTTTAATCATTTGCACAGACCGCCTTGACATCTGCATTCTATAATGCAACGCCTCCGCACGCCCTGTTGTTTGTAGTTTCCATCAGTTAGCTTTTCTTCCTACTCTATTTCGACCCTGTAAGTCAACTTTTGCAGATTAGCCTGCAGACGGGCGACGTGGCCGCTGCAGCTCCACTCAATCGTCAATTCCGGGCCGCAGCTTTCAATTTGAACCTTTGCTCCTTGCGCAAAGGCCGGACAGTTGCGGCGCAGGCGTAGCAATTCCAGCTGCTTTTTCACGACCGGCTTTTCCAGTGCCTCGGCAATCTGCACTTTCGTCAGATTTGTACGGTTGATTTCTTTGTGGCCACCCTCGCCTGCGCGAGCCACTGCCTCACAGTCATTTTTGCCCGCAAATAAATCAAGGTACCACACCTGCGGCTTTCCGGGCATAAACAGTTGAATTGCCCGTGCCAGCAGCATCTTTGCATCACTCTCGCCCAGAGCGCTGTAGTAGGTGGCATTGACCTGATAATAGACATTTTTCTGGCCGTGCAGGTTCTTCACCATACCGCCTCGCGTCACAATCAGATCAATGAGGTTTTGGATGCGTTCTTCCGGCAGCAACCCTTTCAGATCCAGCATCGGGATACCGTCATGGCACCCCAGCATATTCACGGTCAGAATGTGCTTGTCGAGGATTTCCTGTGCCCATGCGGCCAGCGTGTCTGCACTGCCCCGCTCCAAGGCATCAATCATCAGCCCTGGCAGAAAGAAATCATAGACGGCATAGCCTTTGGCGGCCAGCTTTTCGTAGACTTTTTCCCCATAGGATGCGTGAATTTCCGGGAGCAGGGTCACACCATCAGCATCCGCTATTGTCTGCAGCCGTGCCAAAAGACTCCATGTACCTGGTTCATTCAAAAAGTTACGTTCCCCCACGGCCTTATGCGCATAAGCGAAAGCGTCCAGCCGCACGATAGAGGCTCCATACCCTGCCAACGTGTGCAGCGTGTCGGCATAAAATTTCCACACCAATGGCGAAGCCACATTCAAATCCATCTGCCCCAAATAGCGGCGTCGGGATTCCAACAGGTCGGTCAGGGGAACACGCATCGCTTCCCAGCGCCCCAGATCAAGTTCCGCCGGGCGCTTGCCCGCCGCCAACTGGATCCGCAGACTTTCTGTCAGAACACAGGCGGATCGGTACTGCATCCCCAGTTCGGACACCAACTCCCGCGCATCAGGGCAAGGGTAGTCTACCTGCTGGTAGAATGTGTTCCAGTAGGGTTTTTCGGTGCCATCGGGCATACGCACCATCAGAATGGGTAGCCCTGGTTTGCGGAAAAACATCTTATGCAGTACTCCGGTGTCGGCTGTATATATCCCCCCGGCATCATCTCGCCGCAGCCCGCCCAGAACGCGTTCCAGTCGATGAAGAAGTCCTTATATTTCGACATTTCCCCATTTTTCAAAAGATCTTGAAACTGCGGTGACAGGACCGAGGCGTGGTTCAGGATAAAATCGAGTTTCAGCCGTATTCCCAAAGCACGGATGCGCTCCAAATCCTGCGGCGTCGCCAGCAATTCGTTCAAACTGTAGTCTACAACCGAAAAGCCGCGGTCGAGATCTGTGTTGAAAACACTGGGGAGAATATAAAACGCACCGAAAGCATCTTTACAGCTGCTTTCCAGCAAATCTGCAATGTCACTTAACGTCCCGCCCAAACTGTCCGGGTAAGCGTTCAGCATCGGCGTCAGAGACAGCTCATCTTTTTTCGCATTTGCCACCATGTTCACCTTCCTTGTGCAGCAGCGTAGGCTGCCGTGTCGACCATCGTGCCGTCCCGGTTCTGGATCAGATCCGCATCGCAGGCGCGGCGGTTCAGCATTGCCTGCTCAATTTCCAGCACCATTGTTACAAAGGGGCTGTCGGCCCCGGCGTCTCGGCTGCGGGCCACACGGCAGGCACGGGTTTCCTCTGGTGTACTGTTAAAAAACACTTTCAGATTGGTATTTTTCAGGTCGGCACTGCCTGCGTGGGTCCATTCCAGCAGCAGCACATCCACATCGGCGACGTTCTTCGGCTCATACCAGCGCTCCCACTCTTTACGGCCCATACGCTTAAGCCACAGCACCGGCACACCGGCACGGAACTGCGCCAGCACTGCGTTCAGTGCGTCGTAGTCCTGCTCGGCAGTCCGGCCCAAATATCCCGCCAGCGCGGCCCGCCCTCCCTGTTGGTAGATTTGCATCCATGGGTATGCCGCACATTGGCGCGGATCACTGTCGATTCCGGTTTTCTGCAGTGGCTGCAAGTCGTCGAAGCGTTCCGGAGTGTATTCCCCGGCTGCAAGCAGTGCCTTGAGTCCGGCGCTGCGAAAGATTGTCAACCGCTCCTCATCGTTGTGCTGGGGGATACGGCGGGGGTAGTTATCTCCGGAGAGCACGTATCCCTTCAACCCGACCATCGCCAACGCCTCCCTCAGGGCGGCAGCACCGCTGGTCTTGCCGGAGCCTGAACCTCCGCTGACAGCGATGACAAGTTTGGCCGGAATGTCCGTACCATATTTTTCTTCCAGTTTCGTGACCAGATGCGGCAGCAACTTCTCCACACGACGGCAGACAGGGGCTGAGATATGCGCCATGTCGCCGGGCATATCACCGCCCTGCACATTTTCCAGCGGCATTAGAGTAATGCCTTGCTGCAATGCCTGCCAGCACACATATTTTTCCGGGCTGAACATAAAAGCCTCCTTACCAAAAATGCCCTGCGGCAAAAACCGCAGGGCAATCATGCAAGTTGTCAACGGTTGCAGGGCATTTCGGGATTATCCTCAGCGCCCTTGCAAACCTTAGCGCCGCGAATCCATGCTTCATCGACGCATACATACTTAATGCGCACACGGCGGCCCCACGCATAAGCCGCGTGAATCTTGCCATCCTTGCTTTGCATCATGACAGGGTACTCGTAGCGGCGGTTGTTCACATCGTTCCATGGACCGATGAAACCCTCACCATGTTCTACAATGCGGCGCCACGGCCATGTTTTGCCACCATCCTCCGAGATTGCCATTGCCACAGGGCATCGCTGGTCGGGCCAGACGGTACGGCTACCATCCTCATTGAAAGAGACATCATTATAAATGATGGCAAGTGCGCCGCTCTGCAGCTTGATGGCCGAGATACTGGCGTTGTTGTTGCGCAGCGGGGTAATCACGGGCACACTCCATGTCTCTCCGTTATCGTTGGATTCCGAGCGGTAGATATGGTCGGCCGCACGGCTGCGCAGCAGGCAGACCAGTTTGCCGGGTTCCAGTTCAATAACATTGCCGTGAACACGGCCACGGCTTTCGGGAATCTCCACCCCGCGCCATGTCTTGCCCTGATCATCGGAAATCTGGATAACCGTCACGTCGCTGCCCAAACGGGTACCGTCCAGCGCACAGATAAAGTTGTTGAAGATCCAACGCCCGTTGGAAAGCACCTGAATCTTCTGGCGGCAGAAAGAGCCGGGACGGGTAAATACAGCCTCTGTGGGGCCCCATGTGCGGCCTCCATCGCGGGAAATTTTGCGGCGGATCTCTGCCGTGCCCTGCAGGCTGTCGTCACTGTTGTCATCAGGCTTTTTAGCCGCCTGTGCCGTGTACATCAGCCAAATGTCACCGTTGGGGTTTTGGAACAGTGAGGGGTTCTGCTCACTGCGGGTCGGGTCATCCGAGACAATGACCGGCTGCTCCCACTGTTCGGCGTCGGCAGGCAAGCGGGCCACCGCAATGCTGATGTCGGCGTTTCCCTCACGGGAACCGGCAAACCAGCAGCAGAGCAGATCGCCGTTTTCCAATTCCAGCAAATCAGGTGCGTGGCAGCTTTCCCACGGGTTGGGGATCAGAGATTCCACCATATCAACAGCGGTGTCACGGTAGAGTTTGCCGTCATCACCCAACGTTGGCAGATCAATAATATTACGTGCCATTTGTCAATCCTTTCTCAGCCCTTGACGGAGCCGATGAGAATACCTTTCTTAAAATACTTCTGAACGAACGGATACACACAGATGATGGGCAGCATTGCGATGAAAATCGCGGCTGCTTTCAGATTTTGCTGATTCAGCGTAACGCCGTCCAGCACCACATTTTTGAAAGTTGTTCCGGAGCCGCCATCTGTAATGACAACGTTCTTCAACACCTGCTGGATCGTCTTGATGGCGTCGTCCTTCAAATAAATCTGCGGAATAAGGTATTGGTTCCAGATGGATACTGCGTAGAACAAACCTGTGGTTGCCAGCACAGTGGGGGAAAGCGGCAGGAACACTCGGGTCAGGATCTTGATGTCGCTTGCACCGTCCACAACGGCAGCCTCTTCCAGTTCGTTGGGGATGCCCTCCAAGAATGTCTTGGTGATGATGAGGAACTGCGTGCTGATCGCGCCGGGCACGATCATGACCCACGGACTATTGACAAAGCCGAACTGGTTGTAAATGATATACTGCGGAATGATACCGGCATCAAATACCCACGTAATGATGAACAGGGACATCAGCCAGTAACGATGTTTAAAACGTGGCCGGCTGAGCACGTACGCCGTAACGTAGGTGCAGGCTACCGCCAGCAGTGTCCCCAGCGCAGTATATAAAAAAGAGTTTCGCATACCGGCGAACACATTGAAGCGCGGGTTTGTCAGAATATAGCCGAAAGCTTTCAAGTTGAAGCCCATCGGTAAGAAAGTCATTTCGCCGCGCGCCAGATAGGTGCCATCCGTGGTAGCCACAAAGAACACATACAGGAACGGATACACACAACACACTGCCACCAGCAGCAGGATTGCACTGTTGATATAATCAAACGTCGCCAGCCGTTTGAGATGGGACTTGGGCTGCTTACTCATAATAGCCTATACGCTCCTTTCTCAGAACAGACGTGCGTCACTGACTTTATCAGCAATCTTGTTGACGATGGAAACCAGCACAAAGGCAATAATGGACTTCAATACATTGACCGCGGTGCCGTAGCTGTAATCCGGGAAACCCGTAGACTGGAATGCAATGCGATAAACATACGTCTGGATCACATCAGCCGTGACATAAGTGCCTGTGTTATACATCAGCAGGATACGATCCAAGTTGACGGAGAAGATATTGCCGACACTGATGATAAGCATCGTGATAACAGAAGTAGAAATACAGGGCAGTGTGATGCGCCACATTTTGGTCCAGCGGGATGCGCCGTCAATCTCTGCCGCCTCATACAAAGTAGGGTCAATGTTCATCATGGCAGCAATATAGATAATGGCCGAGTAACCGAACGTCTGCCAAATCTCCAGTATCACGTACAATGGCCGGAACCATTCCGGTTTTGCCATAAAGTTTGTGGAAGTACCGCCCAGCTTGGTGATCAGGATATTGATCAGACCCGATGTAGGGGAGAGCAGCGTATACACGATACTGACCATAACAGCTGCCGAGATGAAGTAGGGCAGGAAACTCAAAGACTGTACCGTATTGCGCACCCACTTGGTACGGACTTCGTTTAGGAAAAGCGAAAATATAATCGGGATGGGGAATACAACCACCACGGACAGGAACGCCAGAACGATTGTATTTTTGGTGATTTTCCAGATATATGGATCCTGCAAAATGCGCTTGAAGTTTTCAAGCCCCACCCACGTGCTGCCGAAAACGCCTTTGGCTGCGGAGAAATCCTCAAACGCAATCACCATTGCACCAACCGGTCCGATCTTGAACAGAATCAGCAGCAGGAAACCCGGTATCATCAGAAGATACAGCTGATAATTTTTGATAATATCCTTTTTTATCCGCGCACCGAGAGATGCTTTCGGCACGGCAGGTACCGCCGTTTGTGCTTTGCGCTTCGGCATGGTGATTCTCCTTTCACTTTACCCCGGCAACCCCGCCCGCATGGCAGTTTGCCGTGTCGGGCAGGGCTGATTGTTCAGGGTATTACCTTTGTCAAGGCATCAGGCGCCGTACATTGCTTGGTAAGCTGCCAGCTGGATTTCCTCGATGCGAGACAGACCCATATCATTCATTTCCTGCTGGAAGGCTGCCCAGTTGTCAGGAGTCAGCTCACGGGTGCCGTCGATGAACTGCGTAATGCCAGACATCTGTGCATCGTACACAGAGGCAAGCAGGTTGGTGATTTCCTTGCTCTGGTCATCGGTGAATCTCAGAACATAAGAGGTGCCCAGGTTTTCATCGGTAAACAGGCGGCCGGTCGCCTCAGCGATCAGAGGCGCATTCCACTTGAAGAAGGCTTCGTTGTCAACGGGCTTGCAGACGGTAAAGCGGTCACTCAGGAAACTCCAGCGCTTTTCACCTGCGGGGGTAGCTTCTTCAGTCTGATAGTCAACGATGAACTCCTTGTCGCCGTTGGCATCGGTCTTGAAGCTCTCACCCTCGACACCATAGTTGGCCAAGATTTCGCCCTCTTCAGTGTAGAAGTAATCGATGAAAGTCAGGATAGTCTTGATTTTATCTTCACTGCAGTTTGCATTGACGGCAGTAACGCACTCGTCATTGTACTTCATGCTGACGGTCATCTTCTGGGGGTTTCCGTTATCGTCCTTGATGAAGTTCAGAACACCCATCTGGTAGTTGGGGTCGTTGTCGGGGCCACCGTTCTCCATAAACCATTCGGCGCGGTTGTAGTAGTCGTAGAAAACACTACCGTTGCCGTTGAGCATGGCAGCCTCCCAGTCGGCTTCACCGAAAGTACCTGCGACCCATTCGGGCTGGATCAGGCCCTCGTCGTACCACTTCTTCATGGTCTCGACCATCTTGTAGGCACCATCGTTCATAATGTCGATAGAGCCATCCTTGTAGTGGCCGTTGATATAGATGCCGTTGGACTCGGTAGAAGAGATATTGCTGGCTGCGCCGAACCACGAAGCAAAGCGGATGGCGGTGTCACGACCGGTCAACGGGTAGTAGTTGGGGTTGTCTTTTCCGTAGTAGGCTTTCAAAGTTTCCAGTGCCTTGGTAAAGTCATCGATGGTGACGATGGAGTCAGGGTCAATGCCTGCCGCCTTGAACTGGTCAACGCGATAGCCGATCAAATCTGCAAAGATGGGGGTCTCTTTGCACAGACCGTAGATATGACCGTCCGTATCGGTGACAAGCGCCTTGTAATCGGGGTTGTCGTCAATGTACTTCTGCAGGTTGGGGGCATACTTCTCAATGTAGGGTGCCAAATCTGCGAACACGCCCTGCGGACCGTAGACGTTGGTTTGGGCCAGTTTTGTCATAACAGCATCGGGCAGATCGCCGCTGATAACACGCTGGTCGATTTCAGAGTAGACATCATTGAATTCTTCGGGACCAGAGATGTAGTCGACATGGATACCGGTGCGTTCCTCAGCGACATCATACCACTTCAGTTCCTTGATCCAGTCCACGTAGGTAGAACGCATAAACATGGTGTAGGTGTTGTCCCCATCGCCGGAAGATTCCGTCGAGGAGGCAGCGGCAGTACCGTCACCTGTGGAGGCAGTCGTAGAGGCGGAGCCTCCACCGCAGCCGGTGAGAAGCGTGCCGACCATAGCAGTGGCCAGTACGGCAGCGCCGATTCGATTTGCGAGTTTCATTTGTGTTTTCCTCCTTATAAATGGTTTTCTCTTTATAATAACCATTCGCTTTCAGCGGTTAGCTGCAAAACGAACAGCATATTCGATTGCGTTCTTCAAGCTCAGTTCATTGGCCTTGCCTGTACCGGCATGGTCGAAAGCAGTGCCATGATCCACGCTGGTACGTATAATAGGCAGTCCCAGCGTAATGTTTACACCTTCCACAGCACTCCACGCCTGCTTTTCCCTGTCATAGACAAAGCCGACGACCTTGAGCGGGATGTGGCCTTGGTCATGGTACATTGCCACGACAATATCATACCAGCCGCCCAATGCTTTCGAGAAGATTGTGTCCGGCGGAATGGGGCCCTGCGCGTTGATACCTGCGGTACGGGCCGCTTCGATGGCCGGGGTGATCTCGTCGATCTCTTCCCGTCCGAAGAGTCCGCCCTCGCCGCAGTGGGGGTTCAAACCTGCCACGCCAATTCGGGGGCTTGCAATCCCCATATCCCGGCAGGCCTTATCCGCAATGCGGATAACTTCCAGCACCCGGTCCTTCTTGACCCGGTCGCAGGCCTCCCGCAGGGAAACGTGGGTGGAAACATGCACGACCCGCAGGTCTTTGTGGGCCAGCATCATCGTGTAATGTTCGGTGCCTGTGTAATAAGCGTAGATTTCTGTGTGGCCGGAGAAATGATGCCCTGCAAGATTCATAGCCTCTTTGTTCAGCGGATTCGTAACAGTTGCATCCACCTTGCCATCCATGGCAAGTTCAATGACTTTGCGCACATACCGGAAAGCCGCGTCCCCGGCGGCCGCGCTGACCTGGCCGATAGCGAAATCTTCCGGTTTGAGCAGCCCCAAATCGAGGATATCAATGATGCCATGCTCGTACAGCCCCTCGCTGGGGTCGGCCACGGGATGAATGGTGCATTTTGCACCCACAAACCCGCAGGCTCTTTCTAAGATAGCCGCGTCTCCCACGACCAGGGGCTTGCAGCTTTCATACACTTTAGGGTCCTGCAGCGCCTTTACCGTGATCTCCGGCCCGACGCCCGCAGGGTCACCCATTGTAATACCTAAAATCTTGCGCATGGCTGCCTCCTTTAGCAAAGGCCGTTGTCACGGCAGGTTTGCAGTGCCTTGCGCAGGGCGTCCAATCCCGCCGGGGACAAGCTGTTGAAAGGTGCGCGGCACAGTCCTACCGGATACCCCAGTTCCTTGACCGCCGTTTTGACGATGGTGTTGGGGTTGCCAAACTTAAAAATATCACGGAAAGGACGGATGCTGTCCTGTGCCCTGCGCGCCCCCTCAAGATCTCCGGCAGTGAACTTCTCGTAGATGCTCACCATCGTGTGAGGAAAAACGTTGGCACAGCCTGCGATGGCGCCTTTGCCTCCCGCCAGCAGTGTCCACAGGATCAGGGAATCGTTGCCGGACAGCACGGTGAACGGTTTATCGCCCCCGCGTGTTTTCTCGATATACTGCAAGATATTGTCAAAGTTACCGCTGGAATCCTTTGCGCCCACAATGTTTGCCACCTGAGACAGCTTTTGCACTGTGGCAGGGGCCAAAGCGTTGCCCGTGCGGGCGGGGATGTTGTACAGCAGGATCGGCATATCCACTGCGTTTGCAACTGTCTCATAATGCTGGATGAGTTCTTCCTGGGAGGCTGCAGCAAAGCTTGGCGTAATGATGGAGAGTACATCCGCACCCAGTTCCTTGGCTTTTCGGGACATGCGAATCGTATCACGGGTGCTGACGCAGCCTGTACCTGCGTAAACCGGCACGCGGCCGTTGACGGTCTTAACCGCCACACGGATGATCTCGGCTTTCTCTTCCTCGTCGAGGATATAGCCCTCGCCGTTGGTACCAAAGACAAAAATGCCGTGCACACCTGCGGCAATCAGCCGCTCGATCTGGTTGACAAGTTCCTCATAGTTGACGGTCTCATCCTCGTGCATCGGCGTCAAAATCGGAACGATAATACCTTTTATCTCTTTCATTGTACGCTCCTCTCACAGGATTTCGCGGTAGAGTGCCTCAGCGTCTTCCGCTGTGACAGTGCGCGGGTTGTTCACCAGCAGCCGCTGTACATCCATACCAGCCTTTACCAGCAGAGGCAGATCGGTTTCCGTCACACCGTAAGGCTTCAGTGATGTGGGGATGTCCAGATGCTTTACCATAGCATCCATCTGATTGATGACCCAGTCAGCCTTTTCTGTGTCTGTGCCGGCTCCCGTGCCTCCAACAGCATCATAAACCTCTGCGAATTTCTTGCTGCAGCAAGACTTATTAAACTGCATGACCGGCATCAGCATAATGGCATTTGCAACGCCATGCGGGATGTGGTACCGCCCGCCCAGAGGGTAGGACAGCGCATGCACAGCCGTGGTCCCAGAACAGGTGATGGCGACGCCTGCATAGAAAGCGGCCTGCATCATTTTTTCTTTTGCATCCAGTGCATCCGGGTCGTCGCAGGCTTTTTCAAGATTCCGGAAGATGAGCCGCAGCGCCTGCATTGCGAACAAGTCACTGAACGGATTTGCCTTCGCGGAGGTGTAGCATTCAATGGCGTGGCACAGCGCGTCGATGCCGGTAGAGGCTGCAATTTTTCGGGGCAGGCGGCGAATCATATTTCCGTCCAGAATGACCGCATCCGCAATCATTTCGGAGTTGACGATGCCGACTTTCAACTGTTCTTCCGGTACCGCCACGATGCTGTTGGGCGTCGCCTCGGAGCCGGTACCCGCCGTTGTGGGGATCATAATGGTGGTGACCGTCTTTTTACCGATACGCGGGTTTTTCAGTTGGTCACGCACCGTGCAACTTCCATCTGCCGTGATGGAGGCCAGCTTAGCAATGTCCATCACGCTTCCGCCGCCGACGGCGACAATCAGGTCTGCGTTGCTCTCGCGGAAAGTATCAATGACCTGCTGTGCCTGATCGCAAGTAGGTTCCGCGGGCAAAGTATCGTTAATTATATAGGGTACAGCCGCTTTGTCCAGTTCGGCCAGCGGGCGCTCCAGAATGCCGGATGCCCGGATGCCTGCATCCGTAAAGACGGCTGCTTTTTTATGTCGGGCCGCCAGCGATTCCAACGCCTGCATGCCAGTCTCACCGCTAAATACCTGCTGCGGCATGGCAAGTTGATACTGCTTCATCATCTTCCGTTCCTTTCTGCAAATTCTGACGTATCCTGCTGAGCAGGTCCTCGGTTCCAAATCCGCCGGACTTGGAGACGATAATGCGGGAAACATGACCGGCCATCAGCGCCATGAAGAGCACCGCGCCCGGTGCAGCCTCTCCCAAGGGTGAGATCTCTGCCTCCGGCAACTGCTGCATAAAGCCCATCAACGTATCACCGCCGATGATCATCGGCAGATAGTTATCTGCGGCGGGGCGTTCCAGCAGCAGCGCCATCAGCAGCCCCAGCTGTTCTGCGATCTGCCCGCGCAGTTGTTCGGCTGTATCAGCATCCTCGGCGGTCTCGGTGCCATCGGTGTCGATCAGCATATCGCAGCCACCCTGCATCCGCTGCTCGATTTGTGTCAAGAAATCCTGCCCTGCGCGGCTTTCAAAGTAGCCGGCGGCAAGCTGCTCGCTCTGCAGGGAGATACGCACACCGCCGTGGGCAGCACCGTATTCCAGCTGCCTCTTTGTAATCGGGTTCAAGCTGCCGCAAAGTACCAAGAGCGGCGCGTTGATGCAGGGCAGGCTGATTGGCCCACCCTCCAGCCCCAGAAAAGACGGCAGCACTGCTGCAAACCCTGCGCAGCCGCCCAAAATTTTCAGGCCATTTGTGCGCTGCAGTTCCATGGCAATACACCGGAAGTCCGTATCCTTCTCGGCATCACAGATGACGATTTGCTGACCGTGCTGCGGCGGAGGCGGCAGAGCGCGGGGCCTGCAGCTGATGATCGCTGCCCGACAGTTCCGAAAAAGGTCTTTCACGTAAGGGGAGTGAACCGGCTCAAACGGATCCTGCCCGAACACGCTCTTGTTGATAGGTACGCCGTCAATGTACTGGATGCCGCCGCGTGTGAGGCGATTCATCTGCGGCAGCGCCGGTGCATAGTATGCAACCGCCGCACCGCCGGCATCCAGCGCCGCCTGAAACATGGCGCCGATGTTGCCTCGCAGACCAGAGTCCGTTTTGATGTAAACGGTGTCTGTTCCGCAGCGCAGCGCCTGCTGCACAAGTCCCAAGCAGATATTGTAGGCCTGCTGCGATGTCTTATGGCGAACCTCCGCATCAATAACTGCAACATCTGCATGGAAGATTTCCTCAGGCACGGCAGCAGCGTTCACAGCCGCCACCCGAACGGAAACACAGCGGTTGGCAAACTGTACACCTGTATCCAGTGCGCCGGTCAAATCGTCCGCGATAACTGTCAGCCGTGCCATCTTTTCCTCCTGCGTGTTCCATTTTGTTACATCTCGTTTTGCATCATTTGTACATTTAGCCGCATCGTTTCTGCTTGTGTCTCTCGGATTTGTCTAAATCTTACCATTACCGTCCCGTTTCGTCAACTGTTTTTGTTTCGTTTTCTGCTATTTTGTGTTTCTTTTTGAAACCATTTTATTTTTATGATTGACTTTGCAACACGAATCACTTATGATAAAGTTACAATTTCAAACAGTTAATAAAAAGGGGGACCTCTACCATGCGCCCCATCAAAATTCTGGGCATCGCCCCTTACGAGGGTATTGCCAGCCTGATGCAGCAGGCTGCAGAATCCTGCGACGGTTTGCAAATCGACGTACATGTCGGCAATCTGACTGCCGGCGCAGAGATTGCCGCCGCCAAAACTGCGCAGGAGGAGTATGACGTCATCCTCTCCCGCGGCGGCACAGCGGAGGCTATCCGCCGCTGTACAGACTTAAAGGTCGTGGACATCCCATTGTCTGTCTACGACATCCTGCGTTCTATCAAGCTGGCAGAGAATCACAACTGTAAATACGCCGTCATCGGCTTCCCGGCCATCACCCGCAACGCCACGTTTCTGTGCGAGGTACTGCGCTATAATGTGGATATTTATACCATCCACGACCAGAAAGAAGCCCGCACTATTTTGCAGGGGCTGGAAAATTCTGGTTGCCAGATGGTGCTGTGCGACGTTGTCACTAACTCATTGGCACAGGAATACGGCATTCCTGCCCTGCTCATCACCTCCGGTATTGAGAGTGTGGAGGATGCGTTGAACACCGCAGTACAGGAGGGGCTGGCCCGCCGTAAAGCGCTGGAACTGGCGCAGTTTTTTCAGGACGTCATCCGTGCCATGCCCTATGACACCCTTGTCAGCGACGAGGCCGGACAGGATCTGTTCGTCTCGCTCTCCCCCGAGCTCCCCGACAGTGTGCTGGCAAAGGCACATTCAGCTATTATGCAGCGCACCGCCGAGCCCCACCGCAGCTGCCTTGAAGAGAATGGCATCCGTTATGCTTTGCAGAGCACCCCTATCCAAATGGAAGGGGCTCTGCGCCATGTCGTCACAATCGAAAAGAGTCGGCTGTCCATCCCGCTGGAAAAATACGGCATCGCCTACTCGGATCGCCAACAGGCAGTAGATACTTTCTTTGACAGTTTCTATGGCATTACCCAGTCTTTCTCCACCGCCAACCTGACACTGGAGCAATATTTGCAAAGCAATCGCCCACTTGTCGTTTACGGTGAACCGGGCACAGCCAAGCCCCAGATGGTGCAGATGCTCTACGCCAAAGGGCCGCTTTCTAACGCGCCGCTCATCAAGATTGACTGTGCCATGCTCATGCACCCCGGCTGGAAATATCTGATGGCGAGCGACCGTTCCCCTCTGATGGGTGACGGCTGCACCCTTATGATGAGCCACGTGGAGGCGCTGACTGATGAGCAGTTCAGCGAGTTGTTCTCCACCATAATGGCGCTGCATACGCAGGAGCGCAACCGGCTCTTCTTTGTCGCCAGTAGCTCCAGTTCCGGAACGATGCACCCCCACTATGCCCGACTGGTAGATATGCTGAACTGCCTGATGCTGCAAATGCCGCCGCTGCGCAGTCATCTGCAAGATATTCCGCGCTTGTCGGGGTTGTATATCAGTACCCTGAATATGCGCAACGCCCGTGCAGTCATCGGTTTTGAGCCGGAGGCGAACTTATGTATGACGGAGTACAGCTGGCCTGGCAACTACGACCAGTTCTGCCGCGTGCTGGACGAGTTGGTGCTGCACACGACGACGCCTTATATCTCCGTGGAGACCGTGCGCGACCAGTTGAAACGGGAATGTACCTTCTACCCCGGTGCCGTTCCCCAAACCCACGCACTGCCCGTTGACCTAACGCTGGAAGAGATCGAGCAAATCGCCGTGCAACAGGCCTTGCAAGCCGAAAACGGCAACCAGAAACGTGCTGCCGAGCGCTTGGGCATCAGCCGCACAACGCTGTGGCGAATGCTGCAAAAGGAAACACCCCATCCATATAGAAGGTAATAGACACAACAAGCACCCTTCTGGAGGTCAAACAGCAAATCGAAAAAGCCCTGCGCCAATATAAGAATCCGCCCATTCCCACCAAACAGGAACAGATCGTCGTGCCAAACAACAGCGTGTTGGTACTCGTCAAGGCAAGCTGACCGCACCGACCGCTCCTATATTTACCTGCCAACTCCGCAAAATTTATCCACAAAAAGCGCCCGGGCGGTTGAAAAATTCAGCCGTCCGGGCGCAGTCATTTTTCCGTTTTGGGGTCATTTTGGGGTCAAAGTTAGCAGCTTGTTACCACTTTTGCCATAATGTAGAAAAAAGCTCGTTGAAACTTGTCGTTTCAACGAGCTTTTGTTGGTTGCGGAGACAGGACTTGAACCTGCGACCTCCGGGTTATGAGAAATTCAAAGTTTATGCGTTGGAATGTTGTTTTGTTGGGTTTGGTGGTATTGCGTACCAAGGCTCAGAACGGATTTTGTCCCATGTGTACAAAAGAATGCCATACGGTGATGAACCGTCCCAACTCCTTTTGGGGGCAGTTTTGGGGGCAAATCTTCGAAACGGATTCTCGCACACTCCAATCAAATAAATGCGCAGCTTTTGTTCCATTGAGAAATGCGGATACCAATATCACGAGGTTCTCGCACAGGAAAAGCCCAACGAACCGGTATATAAGTTTTACTCTCCGGCAAGAAATTGTACGAAAGTACCACGCCACAGCAGCCCCGCACACCGCCCCTGTCGCCGCGAGAAATGCCTCTGTTTGGGCGCGTTCGCAAAGCGTCAGCACCGATGCCCGCCCAGCCATATACCGCCCCAAATTCCCCGCCTTTGGGGCTTTTTGCCCAAGAACGGCTTTTCCTGCGCAGGCTTTGCCCAGACGGGTTTCACCTGTACAGGAAAAGCCTGCACTAATAAATACTAAAAAAGCAAATACGAATCCTATCTTATCTGCAAAACATACAAATCCGGGCTTTGCCGCCGGAATCTTGCCGTGATGCGTACAACTTAATACCGGAGAGTACAACTTACGATTGCACTTAGGCACTTCCGTGCGGTATAATTTTCCTATCAGCCACACCGGTTGCATACTGTTGCGTAAGACGCAGAAAAATCCTGCTCGTAAGGCGACGGTTTCCGTGGCATCGACATAAACAAAAAGTGTCCGCGCAGTGGGCGCTCAGTGAAATCTTTCTTGTTTTAAGGCGATACCGCATAATTCTAAGTGTCGCAGCCGCCGGAACGGTGCTTAAGCCGTAAGGCGGGAATTGTGCGGTATTGCCTAGATAAAAGGAGCTTTTATGAGAACCGTAGATCTTCTCTTTTTTTATGGGGCAAAGTAATATGGCGGGGCGCGGGGAAGCCGCCCTTGCCCCTGTTGTCGCCCCCGGCATGGGGTACGAATACCGCGCCGTCACCGACCCCGACACACTGCACCCGCTGGAAGAACCCTTCGGTGTGAACGAGAACGACCCCGCTGGTGTGTATGAACCGGGCATGAAAACGGGGGGCGATGGTGTCGTCCTTCGTCAATGCCTGCACAGCCAAGACCGGGGTTGCCATCGTGGGCGTGTCCTGCGCCAAGGGCGGTTCTGCCATTGCCAAGTGGTTGCCCGGCACACCGTACTATCAGGATGCCGTCCGCCGCGCCCGCAAGGCGCGCAAATTCTTAGCCGAAAACGGCTATACCATCCGCCACAGCGCGATGGTCTGGTGCCAGGGCTGCACCGACGGCGACCTGCACACCCCCAAGGATGTTTACAAAGCCGACACCGAGCGCGTTCTGCACAGCTTTATGCAGGACGCAGGCGCGCAAACCTGCTTTTTGATTCAAATCGGCAACCAGCGCGATGAGCCGGAGCTGTACCTGCCCATCCAGCAGGCGCAGGAGGAGCTGACTGCCGCCTGTGACGACATTATTATGGTCAGCCGCCGCTTCAAAACCTTTGCCGCCAAGGGGTTGATGAAAGACCGTTTCCACTATTTGCAGCCCGCCTACAACGAAGTGGGCGAGGAAGCCGGACGCAGCGTGGCCGCCTATTGGAATCGCTGACAAAATACGAAAAACCCAACCGCAAAACGGTTGGGCAATTTTTTTACTTTTACACAGTGTCAGTCATCCTGCGCAGATACCGCACATCGGCGGTGTCGGCGGGCAGAATGACCTCATCGCGCAGCAGCGGGGCGGCGGGGGCGTGGGTCGCCAAGAAGGCACGAATGGCAGAATAATCCATATCGCCCGCGCCCAGCGGCAGCAGGGTCTTGCTGCCGTCGGCCTCGATGCGGCAGTCCTTGACATGCACAGCCCCAAGCTGATCGCCGATGACCTCCAGCCAGCGGCTCCAGTGGGCAGCCTGATACGCCCTGTCCTGCCCGTCCTTGGCACAGAACAGGTTGACGGGGTCAAAAATGACCTTGCAGTGCTTTGTATCGGCGGCAGTGTCCAGCACGGCGTGCAGCAGCTCCGGCGTGCAGAGGGGGTGTACATCCACCGATTCCACGGCAAAAACGACGTTCAGACGGGCGGCTTCCTCGGTGATACGGGCGATGCTGTCCAGCATCAGCGGGCAGCGGGCAGCCTTTTCCTCGTCCGTGCAGGCACCCCATGCCGTTTCACTGCCCACCATTTTGGCACCCAGCATCTTTGCATAGCCCAGTGTGCGCTTTACGGCATCCACAGCGGTGCGGCGGGCGTCCGCATCGGGGGCAGACAGGTCCTGATAGCAGCTCAGCACCGAAATTTCCACGTCCTGCGCGGCAAACGCCGTGCGGATCTCTGCAAGCTGTTTGTCGGTGATGTGGGCAAAATCCTCAATGCCTGCAATGGCGCGCGGCATGGCGAGCTGGGCGGCGTTGTACCCCTTGGCACGCAGCGTGGCAGCAAGCGCGACAGCGGGCAGCTTGCCGTAATCGTGGGCGCGGCAGCCAATTCTTGTCATGGCTCAGTCCTCCGTTCCCGCAATGCGGGGCAAAAATACAAAGTTGTGGCCGCTGTCCGGGTGGGCCTTCTGCTCCGGCGTAAAGCGTGCAAAATGGCTTTCGGGGTCGGCGGCGATCCATGCGTCCAGCTCGGGGCT
>ENA-OURV01001469-OURV01001469.1-human-gut-metagenome-genome-assembly--contig:-NODE-1469-length-18525-cov-4.415539_pt1 | contig 18525 bp, 23 predicted proteins | sample MGYA00242141_ERZ509072 | MGnify/ENA primary metagenome ERZ509072 (study PRJEB26280, sample SAMEA2338763) | human gut metagenome | biome: human gut; feature: human-associated habitat; material: faeces... | reverse complement strand
TATTAGCCATAAATATTTATCCTTTATACGAAATGAGAGAATATTTATATAATTATTTTATCATTTTTAATATAAATTCATTTATTTCATGTCTTTAATTATGATATTATATTAATGAAAACAAAACTCTTTGGACTACTTCGTTTTAGACGTACTCTTATAAATGATAGCAAATTTAACCAGACTGCAAAAGAACTGTCTTTAGATAGTACCGAAAAATCAAATCTGGCAACCATATGGACTTTTTTAAGAAAAAGAATGGGCTTATCAGCATCCCAGGCTGCTGGCGTATGTGGAAATTTATCTTTTGAATCCCACTTTTCAACAGATAATCTACAAGATGATATTTCAAGAATAGACCATGATCCTAATTATAAATATAACTCATCTGATCGCAAAGGTTATGGATTAATGCAATGGAGCGAAAAAATAGAAAAAACGAAACTTTTACAAACAGCTAATAACATGAATTTAAATGTATCCGATCTAAACGCTCAATTAGCCCACTTTCAAGAAGAAATGACATCTGGAATATATCGTAATAAATGGCCAAAACTTAAACAAAAAACTTCTACCAAAGATGTATGTGATTATTTCGAATCTGCCATGGAAGGGGCTGGAGAAGCACATCTTGATAAAAGAGAAAAGGATGCAAATATACTTTATAAATATTTAAAGGATCATTAAACCCTGCAATTTTGGAGGTAACATCATGCTGAAACATATTAAAAAAACATTTCTTCCCGTCATGCTTTGTCTTGTCCTGTGCACCTGTACCGCATGTACTTCTCGTTCCAAAGAGGAAACAGAAACTTCCGAGACAGAGACAGACAGCGCGGTCTCTGCTTACCAGAACGTATTACGGGAAATCAGACAAAACCATATTTTTCCGGGTACCGGCACCGAGTTTGCCTGGGAAGAATCACTGTCGATCTACTACGCAATTGTCGATGTCAACCAGGACGGCATAAAAGAGCTTCTGCTTGATTTTGATTATGATAGTGGTCCGGATGGCGGCATTACAGTGTACACCTATGATCCCAATGCACCTACTCTGGTTCATGAAATTGGAGGGTTCTATACTTTTTCCCGTTTTTACGACAATGGAATTGTGGAAGAGGATATTTCCCACGGAAGTCCTTACGGTGGCCCTTATTCCACCGCTGGTGCAGCCGACCCCACCACTTTCTGGCCTTATCAGGTATGGTCCTATCAGGCCGATGATGCCTCCTACACCCGAATAGGTTTTGTGACCGACTGGAATAAAAAAGAATGGGCAGACAGCATTGACGGATTTTCCTCATTCCCGGATTCCGCTGATAAGGATCACGACGGTATCGTATATCTCCTGACAAATGCCAAAGGAAAAGAAACCGCCATAGATGCTGCTGACCTGAAAAAGTGGGTGGATTCCTACCGTAAAGGTGCAAAAGAAATTCCCATCACCTATCAACGGCTCAAATAATGGCAATTATGATTGTGTATCAGGATCACAGGCTGCGTACCGCCCAGCGCATCTTCGTGGATCGTGCCCGTCCGTTCTGCGCACACTCCTGCGCGGACGGACGCACCACATCCTTTGCATACTCCGAATAAATGCCTGCGCGACAGCCTTCTTTTAAAGCACGCTTTACCAGCTTGTCCTCCCCGGAATGGAATGTCAGAATCGCCACGCGGCCGCCCGGTTTTAAAGCACCCGGCAGCTTTTCCATAAATTCATAAAGCACCTCAAACTCTCGGTTGACATCGATGCGAAGTGCCTGAAACGTCCGCTGGCAGGTCTTTTTGATGGTTTCTTTTTTATCCTTTTCCGGCAGAAAATCGAGAGTGTCTTCAATAATCCTGCGCAGTTTTGTAGTTGTATCCACGCGGTGTCCTTTGCGGATCTCATCGGTGATCGCTTTTGCAAGTTCCTCACAGTACGGCTCATCCGAATTTTCATAAAGCATTCCGGCAAGCTCGTCACGGCTGATCGTATCCAGACGCTCCGCCGCACTGATTCCTGCCTCCTGATTCAGCCGCAGATCAAGCGGTCCGTCCACTTTAAAGGAAAATCCGCGCTCCGGATTGTCGATCTGCATGGACGAAACGCCAAGATCTGCCAGAATAAAATCAAATCCACCCACTTCTTTTGCAATCTCATCGATCGTGCAGAAATTCTGCAGATGGATGGTCAGCATGTCCGCTCCGAATCCCTGGTCTGCCAGACGTTTTTTCGTCTTTGCCGACTCTGCCGGATCCACATCCGTCGCATGGATGTGTCCCTGCCCCTGCAGCTGCTCGAGCATGGCTTTCGTGTGACCGCCGTAGCCGAGTGTGGCATCAAAACCGGTCTGTCCCGGTTTGATCTGCAGGAAATCAAGAATTTCTTTTACCATAATGGAGATATGCATGCCTGCCGGGGTGTTGCCTTTCTGGATGACATGCGCGATGGTGTCTTTGTATTTTTCCGGCTGTAGTTCTTTATATTTTTCTTCAAATTTCTTCGGGTATTTTCCTTTATAATGCACACGGCGCTTGTGCGGGGTCTGGTTTTCGTTTTCCATTTTTTATTCCTTTCCTCTCCTGTCCAGGTACAGCTCCTCTTACCATTTGCAAGGCAAAACTTTATATGAGGTTGCGAAGGTATTATTTGCAGAGTAATCTTTGAGCACTAATGATTTCAAATTTAATCTGTTTTCTATGAATACCGGTACAATTGTTTTTCTACCAGTTTACTTCCTTCATAAACAAGCCGAAGTGTAAAAAAGCGGTGCTCGTCTTCCTCGATCAGCAGTTTTAAAAAAATGGCATCTCCTTCCCAGGTCGGAAGCGCAAGCACTTCTTTTTTGTCCATCCACTGCAGATCGCCTTCATTGCACTCGATCAGCTCCCCGGTAAAACCATCCGCAGTAAACAGGCACATTTCTTCCGGCTCCGGCGCTTCATCACTGATGAATGTGATCAGCCCGCGGAACTGGTAGGAAGTCAGTGTCAGGCCGGTTTCTTCTTTTACTTCACGTAACAGACAGTCCTCCGGTCCTTCCGTGCCTTCTGCATGTCCGCCTACACCAATCCACTTGTCTTTGTTGATGTCGTGCTGCTTTTTGGTGCGGTGGAGCATCAGGTATTTTCCGTCTTTTTCTATGTAACACAGGGTTGTCATTTTCATGGGATTTTCCTCGTTATTTCTCATATTTGTTCCATATGCTCCATGATAACAAAATTTGCCCCGTTTTTTCAATCGAACATTTCATATTTTGCCCCGTTTTTGATATATTTATTTTCTTTTTTTGCCCCGTTTTTAAATTCCAGCCGAGTTATGGTGCTCATTTGAGGTATTCTCCAATCCGGTCAATATTATAAAGCGGGGTGTTTGTCATCCAGTCCTGCTCACGGAAATCCGACATGGAAGTCCGCACCGCATGCTTGGGATGATACTTTTCACAAAAAGCCCGCAGACTTTTTGCCCGCAGATTTTCCTCTGCTTTCACCTCTACCAGAATGACCGATCCGGGTGCCTGCAGCGTGAAATCAATTTCGCCTGTAGAATTTGCCGTTGTGTAATAATATGGTTCCACACCCAGTTCCGCTATCATCTGCTGCAGCACATACTGCTCCGTCAACGCCCCTTTAAACTCTGTAAAAATCCTGTTTCCATCAATGATAACGCTTGCATCCAGATCTGTCATGGCAAGCAGAAGCCCGACATCAAGCATATAAATTTTGAACGCATACAGATCCATGAAATCAACTTTCCCTACCGGAAAAGAAGTTCCCTTATAAAACGTTTCATTGTGCGTCCTCCCTGTCAGTGAAATTTATATGTAGCATTCCTTATTACTTTATATCATATTTCTTTATGGCAGAGCCGTCAACATTTTTAAGGACGTATTTGTGTTATGGTGCTACACTTTTCAGGACGTATTTATGTGATAGTGCTACACTTTTCTGGACGTTACTGTTTGCATAAATGTGGAAGGTTTTTGTTGCATCTCAGGCATTTAAATGCTATACTTATCACAAAGCAAATACATATTTTTCCATAGCTTGGGCGGACAGTACCTGGCGAGCCGTCTATATCATATACTTTATTTTATCATTTCAAATTATCCCGGAAAGTCTTGCTTTTAAAATTCAACTTTATTTTAACTTAATTTTGTTATAAGCAGGATTTGTATTGATATGGGATGTGTTGTCATACAGATTCTGTGGCTTACACAAGGAGGAAACTGTATGGCAAACAAAGAATACAAAAGTGATGTGTTCAGCATGCTTCTTCAGGACAAGAAACGTGCAATGGAAATTTATAACGCGATTAATGGAACGGACTATGATGATCCAGAACTGGTTGAAATGACAACTTTGGATGACAAAAGCTTTTCGCTTACCGTACGGAATGATGCATCATTCATTCTTGATGCGAATCTGAGCCTGTATGAGCATCAGTCGACCTATTGCCCGAATATGCCACTGAGGGATCTGCTTTATTTTGCAAGCATTATACAAAAACAAATCAAAGCTCAGAAACGTGATATTTATGGTGGAAGAATCTTAAAGATTCCAGTGCCCCATTTTGTCGTGTTTTATAATGGAAAAGAAGATGCGCCGGATCAGTATGATCTCCGTCTTTCTGATGCATTTGAAAAAGAAACCAAGAATCCTGAGATAGAATTGGTCTGCCATGTTTACAATATTAACAATGGGAAAAATGTTCCATTGCTGTCAAAATGCCAGACATTGCGTGAATATATGTATTTTGTGGATATGGTGCGGAAAAATAATGAAATCAGTGGAAATCTGGAAGATGCCATTGAGAAAGCTATCAACCAGTGTATGGAAGAAAATGTGCTTAGGGATTTTCTGGCTCAACACAGGGAGGAGGTAATGCACGTGATGACATTAGACTATACATTTGAACGACGGCTGGAAATGCAGCGCGCCGAAGCAATTGAGGATGGCGAAAGGATCGGGAAAGAGATCGGGAAAGAAGAAAAATTGTCAGAGCAGATTCGTAAAAAAATTCAAAAAGGCAAACCTCTGGATCAGATTGCGGACGAATTGGAGGAAGTGCCGGAAACCATTCGTCCTTTATACGAAAAAATTAAGCAGGAAATGCTGCAATAAAATAAGGCAGTTTTTATTTAATCACATATTTTAACGAGGCATCTGTATCCTCATTTTTTTCCATTACCAGCACCCAGTTATCCTCTAGGGTATCTGGGTCGAGCGGTATGATATCGTGTGCATTATCCCCAGCCTTTACTTTATATTCATAAGAAAGCGATTCATTATCCTTATCAAGAAATGTCACTTTAAATTCTCCGGAGGTCGCTTTTACATTGACCTCAATTTCACTGTCACCCTTTTTTAATTCCAGTGGATCTTCCCTGTGTTTCTTTTCCGGTGTATAATCCTCTTTATACACATTTATCTCAGATTCTTTATCTATATGTTCTTTTCCGCAGGCAAGCAGACCCATTCCCATACAAGCCACTGCCAGAATTATGATTGCTTTCTTTTTCATGCAATTTCACCATCCTTTATCGTAATCACCCTGTCGGCAAACTGCGCGACTTCCTTGTCATGGGTTACAACTATAACTGTTTTTCCCACCTTATTATAATCTTTCAAAAGCCCCATAAGTTCCATGCTGGTTGCATGATCCAAAGCTCCTGTTGGTTCATCCGCAAGTATGATATCCGCACCACTTACAAGTGCTCTTGCTAAAGCAATCCTTTGTTGCTGCCCACCAGACATCTGCTTTGGTTTCTTATTCAGTTGATCCTCAACCTTTAGTTTTCCTGCAGCTTCTCTGATCAGTTTCTTTCTCTCTGCACGGCTTTTCTTTGTATGTAACAATGGGAGTTCTATATTTTCATATGCACTGTATTTATCCATAAGAGCAAAATTTTGAAATACAAAAGTAACCTTCTCTTTTCGGATTCTGCATAACTGCTTTTCACTGTAAGAACTCACATTAACTCCATCCAGCAGGTACTCCCCTTCTGTTGCCCGATCCATGGCTCCAATTATGTGTAGTAATGTTGATTTTCCTGAGCCTGATGCTCCCATTATTGCGACAAATTCCCCCTGATCTATTCGAAGGGAGACATCCTTCAACGCAAATACTTCATTCTCATTTTTACCATATCTTTTTGTTATGTTCTTAAGTTCTATCATTCATTTTCCTCTCTGATCAACTGTACCAGATCCAGTCTGTTAATCATTAGAAGTGGTGGCACTGCTGATAATAAAATAAATACCATTATTAAGAGTGCAACAATTGGAAGCGCATAATTTCTCAGGGTAAGTCTGTATAAATATGAAAATGCGGAAGCCCCAGCCTTATATGAATGATCAACAGCAACGTATGCGATTACTGCCATAATTGAAAGAATAACCAGGATTTTTCCGATCATATTTACAACCAGTCGCATTTTTGATTCTCCAAAGGCAAGCCGGATTCCATATTCCCTTCTGTTTATAAGAATTGAAGTGCAGAACATGGTACTTACGGACATGATGGAGCATAACAATACTGTGAAAGCAAACCTTCCCTGGATATCCAGTCTTTCTTTGTTCTCTTTTTTCATGGTACTGAATTTTTCCGCAATGGAAGTAAGACTGATTTTCAAATTTTTATCCGATGCCAGCTGCAATATTTCCGGAATCTTATCCGCTGAATCCATTTTTAAATATATTTTATTCACGGTATTCAACTGCATATTATAATCGGAGATCTCCTTGTCGCTAAATGAAGTCAGAAATTTATAGTTCATATCCGATACAGGAAATGTAAATGCATCCGAACTGTCAAACCAGTTTACATCATCCAGGTATCCTTTTACAATATATTTATTACCATAATAACAATCCGTCAGGACATCATTTACCTTAATAATATCCTTATACCCTTTCCCTACGAAAAGTGGATAGAATTTCTCTCCACCCTTTGAAACAGGTTCCAGCATGTCCTTTGTGATTCCAACATCTACAAAATTAAGCATATCCGTATCCATGACAATCATATCTGAGCAGTCAGGCATATCCGCATAGAATGTATCCTTAAGTACATTTTCATTACATTTTAAATATTCAGCATTTGTTGAAAGTTCATCAAAGGAAGACCAGGTTTCCTCATATGCACCACAGGATATGTGATAGTCATTTCTAATCTTCTCCTTTATTGCATTTATATCCTCTGCAAACGAAGCCTCATCTTCTACATAGCTGAATTCCATCACATAAGTTTTATCCAGGTCAGATGAAAAAACATCTCTGATTTCCTGCATCTGTTCATAAAGTGCATAATTATTTGTCAAAGAAAAAAAACAAAGAGAGAATGAAATGAAGGACAGCACAGCCCCGATAGTAATCAGCCCCTTATTTCGCAAAATTCCATTTATGATCTTCATTAATTTTTAACCCCTTCTGCCGGATGAATCTTCAGAATATACTTTACTGGTAATATGCCTGAAATAATTGAGGCTATGAAAACCATTCCCAAATACATAAACATCATACGAACAGAATCAAGGCCAAACTGCATGGTACCTCTGCATATCTGTATCGTAATCTGAACCAGCACTGCTATGATTGCAGCTATCCCAATAATCAGGAAAAATTCTTTTATGAGCATCAAAATAATTTCCATATTCGTCTGCCCGAAAGCCTTTCTGATTGCAAGTTCCCTCTTCCTGACATTTATCCAATAATACGAAACAATTGTTACATTTATAACCGCAAACAAATACAAAAGTATACCAAGAATCGTCTGTTCATTTTCAAATCCACTCAAAACCGATTCCTTATTTTCTACATCTCCATAGGAAATACTGCTGGCTGGATATTTTTCTTTTAATATTTTTTCAAGCTGACTGTATACCGTATAAATATTATCCTTATTGGAACAAATCCTTAATTCCAATGACTGCGTTTCATTTTCATCACTGAATACATCCGTAAATGTACGTGCATTTAACACAAATGTATCTTCATATGCCGCACATTTAGCAGTATCTATTTCATCGCATATAGTTATTTTTTTATTATGAACATTCAGCGTGGTATTCTTAAAGGAAATATTATCAGGAACAATTATTTCATTTTCACCAGGTTTCTTTACATTATTTTTTAATGGATATGGCAGCCTCTCATTCTGGCATAAAATTATGTCCGGCTTAAACACATTCCCATTTTCGTCATAGTAAAATCTCAGATTTTTCAGATATACGTTACATTGCTTGATATCTTTACACATTTGCGTCAAATCTTTAAGATTGATTTTTTCATTGGAATCTACATATACACTTACCATATGTGTGTATCCATATCTGATTTCTGCTTTGCAATTATTTCTCGCCTCTATAATGGCTGAAAAGCCATTATAGAGGGCGAAAAAGGCACTCAAAAAACATAATATTATTACGACTGAAACAACTTTATATCTTTTTAAGACCATATTATTTCACTTTCTCTTTTATTACTCTGCAGCATACAATGAATCTACAGCCAGTTCCTTCGTATCTGTGCTATTGTCTATTGAATGCCTGCTTGCAAACTGACAAACATCATCTGCTGATGCTTTTGCTATCGCTTTGTTTTGATTATTTTTATAAACGTATCTAGTGCATTTATTGCTTGTTTCCCAAGTTTCAAGCCGCACTGCAACCCTATAATCTGTTGGGGAATTGGGCTCCCTATTTGTAATTTCTGTATAAGCATCTGCCGAATCTTTATCTGCTATCTTCCAATGAAAAGAGCATGTTAAAACTCCTTTTGCCCTTGCATAATCAGCATATAAATTAGCTGATTTTGTAGTACTTGCATATACACTAACTGGCACCGCAAGAATCATCAACATTGTCATTATAATAACTTTACTTTTCTTTACATTGCTCTTCATTCTTTCAATCTCTCCTTTTCTTTTTTGTGAAATCAGTGGTTAACTTTATCATACACTTTCATTCGTTAATTTCAATATTTTACAACCGAAGCGACATTTTTCTTCCATTTATGACTAAAATTAATTATTTTATCAAACACGGAATCTGTAATCCTGCCGACAACCATATCCCAACTGCAATACTTACCGCATATTTCTGTGCGTTCAATTTCCATAAAATGAATATAAGTGCAAGAAAAAACATAACGAATCCGCATACAATTTTCCTGTACTGCCTCTTCTGTACTTCCTCTAATCTTTTGTTTTCGGAATCAATTGGACTTTGTATAATTAAACTACTTCCAGCAATACCAGCAAACATCAAGATATTCCAACTATATGAGATATGTATAGTAATTTCCATGCACAGAAACAACAACAGGCAGGAAATTATCATACACCGGAAAAGAGTTTTTGCATGATATCCTCCGCTAAACTTCCGTAATAACATAAAAGGTATAATCATCACAATTCCCTGTCGTATGGTATGTATAATACCCCCTATTACTAACACCATAGCCAAAGGTATCAATAAAAATACCATATTATCCACTGCATATGTATATATTTCCCTATCCTCTTCTGTAATTGCCTGCTGTTGAATCAGCCAACTTATGACTGCACCTGTGCATTTTTTCATTACATTGTTCTCCTGTAATTTTGCAATTGTTTTGGTGCTTTAGGTTGAAACATTAAATAGCACGATGTCGAATTTGCTTCTACTCGTAATACATGATCTAAAGCTATACTCAAGGCTTTTGCTATTTTCTTCTCTACATTCACACTCTCGCCTCCTTTATTGTACTAACCACTGATTTTCCCCTTCATCATGCAATATATTATATTTACTTTCAAGCATCCATCACTCAAACAATTTTATATGCCTATAAATGACAAATTTTTCTATTTTTTTACGCAAATATATATGTATTAAAGAATTTTTCTTTTAAAAATAAAAATGATATGCTGACGGTATATTGGACAGCCTTATTGAGACAGGTCAATATACCGTTTTTCTTTTTCGTTTTGTTTTATTTTCTACTATATTTGATATGCTAAAACAAGAAATTAAAATTAACAGGTGTATTGTAATGAGCAGAAATTTTAACGCAATGGGAACGCGTATTAAAATGCGTCGTAAAGAATTAAAAATGAGCCAGGCTGAACTTGCAGAAAAAATAAATGTATCCAACAACCATATTTCTTCCATAGAAACTGGAAAACAACTTCCAAGTCTGCCCACTTTTGTAGATATCTGTGAACAACTGCAAACCACACCTGATTTTTTATTACTTGGAAGTCTTCACACACGCAATATCCCACAAAACATTTATGAATCTCTGCTTCTGTGTAATGAACGTGATCTTCCTATCATCAAAGATCTTGTAGAAGATTTTGTTGCCAACAAAAAACGATAAATTTCATGACCGAAATGACATAAAAACATCTTTTTTGTCATTTCGGTTCTTTTTTTCATATTTCCTTGAAAAATATGTCGTGTCGATTATAATAATTACAGAATATTTTCATGGAGATTACCTATGCGAATTGCAATTTGTGACGATGATCCTCTGATCATTGAAGAACTTGAAAAATACATAAAACAATATTTCCGGAAGCATCATTTATCCTGTCCGGATATGTTATCTTTTTCCAATGGTGATGCACTTTTAGCTGATACAACAGAAAAAGATATTATATTTCTAGATGTGGAAATGCCGGGAGTCAATGGCATTTATGCTGGGAATAAATTGCGCGAATGTTACCCAAATGTCCTGATTTTTATTGTAACTTCTTTTATGGAATATCTGGATGATGCCATGCGTTTTCATGTGTTCCGCTATCTTTCCAAACCGATTGACAGGCAACGTCTGTTTCGAAATTTGGATGACGCACTTGTGCAATATCATGCACCAGTGACAAAAATTGCATACGAAACCAAAGATGGTGTTTTCACGATCTCACCATCTTCTATTGTCATGATTGAAGCTGTCTCGAAAAAAAGCGTTATTTACACACCTTCGGAAACATATCAAACAATCCATCCACTGCAATACTGGCTGGATAATCTTCCATCATCACAGTTTTTTCAGACACACCGCAGTTTTATTGTAAATATGGAGCATGTATCTGATTTTGATCATTCGCTGGTACATATGGATGTTCCGCAAACAAATGCATATCTGACGCAGCGAAAATTTCATGCATTTAAAGAGGCTTATCTGTTATTTTTGGAAAGTATGAGGTAGTATACATGTCAAACTATATTCTATATTTAATAAGTATTATTATCGAAATATGTGCCTGTGGAGCATATGCCAAAACACTTTTTCAACCACGTCATTCTAAATTTACCCGTTTCATTTTTTTGTTTGCACTCTGTATTGTACTATATATAACCTCTTTATTTGTCCAGGCATGGATCAATATTTGCTTATTTGCCCTTTTACTTACCTTATATCTTTTGTCCCAGTATACAATCACATTGCCTGTTTGTTTTCTCCATGTTTTCATTTTAACTGCTTTAGACGGTATTACGGAAATGATTGTTTTTGGAATTACAAATTACTTTACTTTGAATAATACACCTTCTTTTATTGTAAATACCCGTGCAAAACTTTTCATTACATGTATTGGCAAACCTCTTTATTTTTTGATTATCCAATTGATAGCACGATTTCTCTGTCGTAAACAATCGAATTATGCCCATTTTTCCAAAGCTGATTTTTTGCTTCTTCCAATCCCTGTATTATCTCTTGGCATTCTCTTCACATTCCCTTACAATGACGAACTATCTTCTATGCCTGAACTGAATATTTTAATTACACTTTGTGCCTGTCTGCTCCTGCTCCTCAACCTTCTGGTATTCGGCATCAACCAGTACAATCAGAAACGCCAGCAGCAATACACACAGATGCAGCTTCTCTGCCAGAAAGAATCCGATATGGCAGAATATTACCGCGCACTGGTACAGCAGGATGAAAACCAGCGGGTGCTGATTCACGATATCCGCCGTCATCTTGCATCCATTGATACACTTGCCGCTGCAAAGGAAACTGACAAAATTCATGCCTATATCCAGCAGCTTCAAACATCTTCCTGTCTTAAAGAATCACTGCAGCGCTGTGATATTCCTCTGCTCAATGCTATTTTGTGCCGTTATGCAAATCAATGCGAAACGCGGCAGATTTCCTTTCACACGGATATCCGCAGCCACACGGTTGATTTTCTGACGGATGCGGATCTGACGGCATTGTTCTGCAATCTCCTCGACAACGCACTGCGGGCTGCTTCCATTCCGGATGGTTTTATTGAATTGCACACCTATACCAAGACGAATTCGCCTTTTTCCATTATCACTGTCGTAAACTCCTGTCTTACTGATCCTTTTTCCGGTCCCGGCAGGACTCTGGTTTCCAGTAAAAACGACCACCGGAGACATGGATTCGGGCTGAAAAGTGTACAGCGGGTGATTGACCGCTATGATGGTGCGATTAAGATGTATTTTGATCTGCCTACGCTGACATTTCATACGATTCTGACGCTGCGGCCGGAAAAGTGCTGACATTTTATACGATTCTGACATGAAAGCCGAAACTATAAACTTACACAGTTTCTGCTTTTGCAAATAACCGGTATGCTCTTGCAATTTTATTTTCTAAGTTCTATGATAGGCAGTTAGAAAGACAGGGTGATTTTATGCAGATCAGTATTCTTTTAATGGAACAGATTTTTGAACTTTTTCTCATGATTCTGATGGGATTTATCATTGTAAAGGCGGGAATTGTCAAGGAAGAAGACAGTAAGGTTTTATCCAAAATCGTACTGTACCTGATCATTCCATGCGTGATTATAAACGCTTTTCAGGTGGACTATACTAAAAAAACTGTAAATGGTCTTCTGATCGCGCTTGCTGCATCCGTATTGCTTCAGGTGGTTCTCCTGCTTGTCGTTTTCATGATGGGAAAACTGTTTTCTTTAAATGAAGTGGAAACAGCTTCTATCTATTACTCCAACTCCGGCAATCTGATTGTTCCTATCGTGACATTCGTTCTGGGACAGAAATGGGTGCTTTACGGATGTGTCTTCATGAGCGTGCAGCTTGTTTTCCTCTGGACACACTGCAAGAAAATCATAAGCCGTGAGTCTTCCTATGACTGGAAAAAAATCATTCTTAACATCAATATGATTTCCATTGCCATTGGTGCCATTTTATTTTTCACCAGAATCCGGCTGCCGGAACTCATTACAAATACGATCTCCAGTGTTGGAAATATGATCGGGCCAGCCAGCATGATTGTAACCGGAATGCTTTTTGCCGGAATGGATTTAAAAGCAATTTTTGCAAATAAACGTGTATATTTCATATCGGCTCTCAGAATGCTTGTCATTCCTTTGATTGCACTGTTTCTCATAAAAATCAGCCATCTTGCCACACTGTCTGCAGATGCTCAAAAGATCATGCTCATTGTATTTCTCGCAGTAATCACCCCATCAGCATCCACCGTTACACAGATGTGCCAGGTGTACGGAAACGATGCACACTATGCCAGCGCAATCAACGTAGTGACCACGCTGTGTGCCATTGTGACCATGCCTTTTATGGTGCTGTTGTTTTCCTGTATTTAACGGTATATTTTCGCTTTTTTCTGCAATACCGGATAAAATCATACCATAAAAGGACAAGCACAGCCCCGATAACGATCGCTTTTACCACAAGCGGCATATGCCCGTCACCGAATCCAAACTCCACAATAAAAAAAACACTCAGTGCGATCCACAGTGCAAACCATACCCATCCAAACAGCTTCTGATTTTTGACCTTACAAAACAGAAACTGGAAAACCGGATCGCCACTCACTTTATAAAACTCGCTGTACTCCGAAAAATCACCGACAAGTTCCTCCAATTGCGCAAAGCTACGTCCCTTTTTCTCTTCTTCTTTTACATAGTTGAGGTAAAAATCAATATTTTCGCCATCGTAGGCATGATCTGCTGCAAGTTTCCGGCACAGGTCGATGGAACCCTGTATTTCCTGCTGCTTATTTAACAACTCCTGCAACTGCTGCCGGACCAGTTCCTCAGAAACTGCCGGATCATCCAGCATCAAGGCAATTTTTTCGATGGGCATATTCATTTTCCGATATAAAATGATCTGTTTTAACCGCCGGATATCCTGTTCACTGTAATTGCGGTATTTGCTTTGGTCATTCCGCTCCGGTTCGAGCAGCCCCTTTCTTTCATAAAAGCGGATATTGCTGATGGTTAATCCGGTCAGTTGTGCTGCCTGTCCTATTTTCATCTGTCCCGTTCCTCCTTCTATAATATTTGAAAATACAATTATCTCTTTCCCACCTCACGCCGTGCCTGGTCTGTAATTTCTTCTGGAAAATCCAGCAGTTCCATCAAATCTATGGCATTTGTTTTCCCGACGATCCCACGTCTGATTTTGTATGGAAAAACGATATCTTTTTCATGAACCTGACTGTCAAAATAATAAGTGTCGTATCGGTTTTTCAGGGCATACACCAGCTCCAGATCATGTGTAGCAATCAGGAGAAAGCCCTGTTTCTGCACCATGTAGGATAAAATGGCATTGGATGCCGCCAGACGCTCACGCGTGTTCGTCCCTTTTAAAATCTCGTCAATCACAAACAACATGGGCTCACCCGTTTTCAGTTCATCGAGCATGCGCTTTAAATATTTAATTTCACGCATGTAATAACTCTCTCCCTGCAGCACATCATCCCGAAGTGCCATCGAGGTCATCACCTGTATTGCAGGCATTTTCATATTTTTTGCAACACAGGTATTGATCGTCTGTGCCAGAATCACATTGATGGCAACCGCTTTCATAAATGTCGATTTGCCAGATGCATTTGCCCCGGTCAGTACCATTGCGGCAGGCTTTTCCGGAAGGATGCGATCGCAATCTCCATATCAATTTCTCCTGCAAATGTATACAGTTGCATCGTCTCTTTTTTTTAATTCTGGCAGAACTATAAACCATGAACCAGGGTGAGAGTCAAGGGATTTTTACCAAAAAGACCGTTTCTGTGCCGTATAAATGCAGCGGTTGCCATTGACCAGAAATGCCACCAGGCAGACCGCAAAAAATGCAAGCCCATTTTCCACACCAAATACTTCCATTCCGATCAGAACCGGAGCCAGCAAAGTATTGGTTGCACTTCCAAACACCGCCGCGTATCCAAGTGCCGCACAGACCATCGGTGGCAGTCCTGCCAGGCTTCCCAGCACAAAACCAAGCGATGCACCGATGGAAAAAAGCGGTGTCACCTCTCCGCCCTGAAACCCGATCGACAAAGTCAGTACCGTAAAGAATAGCTTCAAAATCCAATCAAACATATACAGTTCTCCACCGGAAAATGCCTGCGCGATCAGATTGGTTCCAAGTCCGCAGTACCGTCCGTTCCACGCCAGAAAAAGAAACACCGCCAGTGGGATCGACACAAAGCCAATTCTCTTGTATGGATTTTCCAGTACGTTTCCCATAAACTGTTTTACTTTTTGCAAAAGCACCGCAAACAGCCGTCCCGTCAGACCGAACAAGATTCCAAAAAGAATCAGATATGTCACCGTCTTTGTGTCCGTCAATGACAGGGTCTGCGAAAGAAGAACCGAAAATTTTTCCAGCCCCAGCGCATGCGAAGTTGCAGATGCCGTAAAAGACGCAATTGCCGCAGGAAGCAATGCGGAATATGCCATACTTCCACTCACCACTACTTCCATCGCAAAAAAGACTGCTGCAAACGGAGTCTGAAAGAGACCTCCAAATCCGGCTGCCATTCCCGCAATCAATACTATCCTGCCGTTGTCCGGGAAGTGGAATCTGCGGGCAAACGCATGGGAAAGTGTGGCACCGATCTGCACGGCAACGCCCTCGCGCCCCGCACTTCCGCCAAACAGATGTGTGATCCATGTACCGGCCATAACAAGTGGGATGAGTGCCAGTGGAATCGACTCCCGCTTTCCCTGCCCGGCTTCCATGACAAGCGTCATTCCTTTTGCCGCCGTCTCATTGAAATGCCGGTATAACCAGACGATCCCAAGCCCTGCCAGCGGCAGAAACGGCAGCAATACAACTACATGCGCCGAACGAAAATCTGTAATAAAAAGTAAAACACGACCAAATACCGCGTCAATGGCACCAATTGCAATACCAAGGAGCAGCGCAGATAGCACATACAAAAATGTTTCTTTTGCTTTTTTCTTTAATCCCTGTAAATCATGTGACGGTTTCATGGTTTTCCTCTTCTTTCATAATCCCTTTTTCGTCTCTTACATGCGACATATGAACAATTGATTTACTGCTACATCCATCCTGCATCAATCCTTCCCCTGCACATCCTCAAAATCTTACAGCAAATAAAAAAGCCGATGGTCTCTGCGATCAAACAATCGTAGAAGTCATCAGCTTATCGTTCAGCAGTTCAGGGAAATTCCCTTGGGAGAACTTCATTCCCATTGACAGATTACTCCTTTTCCCATAAAAAATCAAGAAAAAAAATTTTGGACCACATGTTACAATCTGCTGCTTTTGTAACTTACATCCCGGATTTTTCATTGCTACAATAAGGGTATCATGAATGTATGCAAAGGAGACGATTACAACTATGGCAAACAGAATTATGTTAAATGAAACATCTTATCACGGCGCAGGTGCAATTCAGGAGATTGCAACCGAGGCAAAAGCACACGGATTCCAGAAAGCTTTTGTCTGCTCTGATCCTGACCTGATCAAGTTTGGTGTAACAAAAAAGGTAACAGATGTACTGGACAAGAATGGTCTTGTGTATGAGATTTATTCCGATATCAAACCAAATCCAACCATCCAGAATGTCCAGCACGGTGTACAGGCATTCAAGGATTCCGGTGCCGACTACCTCATTGCAATCGGCGGTGGCTCTTCCATGGATACTTCCAAAGCCATCGGTATCATCATTGCCAATCCGGAATTTGAAGATGTGCGCAGCCTTGAGGGTGTAGCCCCGACCAAAAAACCATGTGTACCGATCATCGCTGTTCCGACCACCGCTGGTACTGCGGCAGAAGTTACCATCAACTACGTCATTACCGATGTGGAAAAGAAGCGTAAATTTGTATGTGTTGACCCACACGATATGCCAATTATCGCAATCGTAGATCCTGAGATGATGTCTTCCATGCCAAAGGGACTTACTGCTTCTACCGGTATGGATGCCCTGACACACGCCATCGAAGGATACACTACAAAAGCAGCCTGGGAAATGACAGATATGTTCCACCTCAAAGCCATTGAGCTGATCTCCAAATCCCTGCGCAGTGCCGTTGCAAACGAAAAAGAGGGACGCGAAGGCATGGCACTCGGCGAGTATATCGCGGGTATGGGATTTTCCAATGTCGGACTTGGAATCGCACATTCCATGGCACACACACTCGGTGCTGTCTATGACACTCCGCACGGTGTTGCCTGTGCAATGATGCTCCCAATCGTTATGGAATACAATGCCGACTGCACCGGTGAAAAATACCGTGAGATTGCACGCGCCATGGGTGTCAAAGGTGTCGATGAAATGTCTGTGGACGAATACCGCAAGGCAGCGATTGATGCCGTACAGCAGCTTTCCGTCGATGTCGGAATTCCGACCAAACTGGAAGCATTGAAGGAAGAAGACTTACAGTTCCTTGCAGAATCCGCACATGCCGATGCCTGCGCACCTGGAAATCCAAAAGATGCCAGTGTGGAAGATCTGAAAGCACTGTTCCGTAAACTGATGTAATTTCTTACAATTCAATATAAAGTGGACTGTAAAAGAAGTCACTGATGAAAGAGACGCCAGTTCCGGCAAATACCGGTTCTGGCGTTTCAAACGTTAGACCAAGCGGATGCATTTTTTACAGTTTCTTCCTATATTAATCCCAGTTCTTGAAATACGTCCTGCAGCCGCACAGGCATGGATTCGGTCAGCGCATGTGCCAGCTCTTCTGGCGTACATTTCCGATACCCGAGCACCCACTGCACCGTCATATAAACCGAACCAAGACAATACATTTCCAGTTCAAACTGCAATTCGGTGGAAATCTTTCTTCCTGTCCGGCTTTCGATCTGCTTTGTGTAAAACTCCTGAATCAGTTCAAAATCATGATCTCTCAGGCAATTCTGCTGATCATTTTTGAATGCCGCCCGAAAAAACAACTGCTCCATCTGAATGTATTCAAATTTATTGACAAGGCTCTCGTAGACGGTTCTTCCTTCTCCCATGTGCTCAAATGATTCCAGCAAAATCTTATCAAAATACCAGTTGATCAGATCATATTTATCCTGAAAATTCCGATAAAATGTCTGACGCGTCAACCCACAGGTTTCTACAATTTCTTTTACGGTTATTTTTTCTACCGGTGCCGTGCGCATACATTCTTTCATGGCATTTGCCAGCTTATAGCGCACACCGTCATTCTGCTTTTGTGGTTCCATGTTTCCCCCAGTCTGGCAAGTTTTTCTTTTGGTTTATTATTGTCTATTATACTATATCTGCATAATTTTTTCATCTGTTCGTTTTCTTTTAAATTGCTGTTTAACTGCGTGGTCTGGGGTATTT
>ENA-OURV01001468-OURV01001468.1-human-gut-metagenome-genome-assembly--contig:-NODE-1468-length-18529-cov-9.440565_pt1 | contig 18529 bp, 25 predicted proteins | sample MGYA00242141_ERZ509072 | MGnify/ENA primary metagenome ERZ509072 (study PRJEB26280, sample SAMEA2338763) | human gut metagenome | biome: human gut; feature: human-associated habitat; material: faeces... | reverse complement strand
CGGATTCCAACCCTTCAAGGGTTCTTTCCCGGATAATGTCACGCTCAAACTGGCTCACTCCTGAGAATACAGCAAAAAGCAGTTTACCTTGCGGAGTGGTCGTGTCAAGCCAAGGCTCTTTAATCGAACGTAGATTCGCACCCGTTGCGCCAATACGTTCAGCCAGCATAAAAAGTTCCTTTACGGAACGCCCCAATCTGGTCAGTTCGCATACGATGACTGTATCTCCTTCACGAAGCGCATCCAGCATCCTATCCAGTTCAGGTCTTAGTTTTCCCGCGCCAGACACTTTTTCCTGATAAATACGCTCGCATCCCTCTTTTTTCAATCGGTCTATCTGCCGGTCAAGGTTCTGGTCATTCTTCGAAACCCTTGCATATCCTATAATCATGGTCTTGTCTGTAATATATCATAACATACTATTTTTCATACTTTGATAAAAAGACAGGTTTTCAGACAAACAGGAATAGCATTTCCTGCATAACTGGAAAAGACTGGAACGTGTATGAAAAACCTTCGTTTTTTGAAATTCGCTATTCTGATTTCGTTTCGTTTTCAAACAAACGGAGTTGACGCCTGTCGCTATCCTCCTTGTTTCTTTTTACCAACCGTTCACGTTCAAATTCCAACATCCCTGAAACCGTTTGCCTGAATAAAGCCCTTTGCGTTTCATTGGTTTTGTGCGGAGCGAATTTGTCTCCTTCTTCACGAATCCAATCCGAATAAATATCAATGAATGCCTGTACAAGTTCCTCCATTGATGCAGGTACACGCATGACTACCGAATGGATGCCGGCACGGCTTTTCCTACCTGCTCCCTCCCGTTTTCCGCCTCTCTTTGATTTTGATACATTTTCATTTCCCATACTTCCAATTTATCAAATTTATCTGTTTTTATTCCTTCACAGTGATATGCGCATCAACAAAGCAACCACCGAATCCGGAATTTGCGTCAGGTTGCGTATAACTGACCGTGACAAGGGTTTGACCAAGGAATGTTTCAATCTTGTCTATAACAGCCTCCATTGGTCTGCCTAAGCCTGTGGCTTCAGCGGACACCGATACCAAATCTCCTTCTTTCATCTTCTTTAAATTTTTATTCTCATCCACTATAAATGACACCTTTTTCACCACAAAAGTACAATAAATTTTGAATTTGTTACAGAATCAACGGTTAATATACATGAATTTGATGCAATGAAATTACTTTCGGAAAAATGGCTTCTAATGGATGCACTCGTCGGGAGTGCGGGTGCACCCCCTTGCCGTGCAGGCGTTCCCCGACCGATGATTTTTTGAGTGTACTTTGTGTACCAACCTATGTACTCTTTCCACACTTGACATTTGCAAATTCCGTCCGAATGGCTTAACTTTGCTTGCGAGGTTATAGCACACTATGACCCTAAAGGGTCGTGTGCGAGGGGACACCCCTCGACCCCGTACGCCATCGGCAAGCTCGATGGCGATACAATCGGAATATCCACCAACGAAAAGAGAAAGGTTATGGCAAAGACAAGCATCAACGTAAGACCCTGCAACATCGGCAGCGCGGAACGGCACAACCTCCGCAGCAAGGAACTCGACTACATACGTCCGGAACTCTCCCACCGCAACGAGCAATGGTCGGAAATGAAGATAGCAGACGTGCTGGAGGACATAAGGGAAAAGTACAGGCAGCACACCGGACAGTCCATGCAGAAGAAGGCGACACCCATCCGGGAGGGAGTGGTCGTGATCGAGGACGGCACGACACTCCGGCAGCTTCAGGACTTTGCCGGGAGGTTGGAGGAACGCTTCGGAATACACACGTTCCAAATCTACACGCACAAGGACGAGGGAGCCGGTGTTTGGGACGGGAACGCGGAAACATGGAAGCCGAACTACCATGCGCACATGATTTTCGACTGGACGGACGGGGAAACTGGAAGAACCCGGAAGCTGAACAAGCAGGACATGGCGGAAATGCAGACCATACTGGCGGAATGCCTTGGCATGGAAAGGGGCATTTCTTCCGATCGCAAGCACCTTTCCGCCATCCAGTACAAGAACATGGTCGAAGCGGAGAAAGCGGCGCAAATCGAAAAAGAATGCCGTAAGATGGAGAATGAGCGCAACGCCATAGAGGACGAAGTGAAGCTGGCAGGGGAAAAGCTGGAGGACGCCCAAAAGAAGCTCAAGGAAGCAGCAGCCGAAATAAAGGTGGAAAAGCTGAAAGGGGCGGCAGCCGACACGGGAACAGCCTTGTTGAAAGCCGGGACGACCGTCATCGATGCGACAGCCAGCCTTTTCAACTCCGGAAAGGTCAAACGGCAGGAGCAGGAGATTGCGGAACTGAAAAGGGAGAATTACGAACTGGAGATGAAAAGCCAGAACCTCCAGAGCAACCTGCGTACAGCAAACGCCCAAAATGAAAGGGAACGGGAAGCCACACGCAGGGCAGTCAGAACCGGAGAAGAAAGACTGAAGCCGATAACCAACCTGTTCCCCTGTATGGAAAACGCCAAAGAAAACATCGAGGAACTCCGGGAAATGGGTGTCGGAGACAACGATATCCGGCTCCTGCTCACAGGAAAAGAGATAACCTATTCAGGATTCCTGTACGACCGGGAACGCAGAAAAAAGCACCAGGTCAAGGACGTGAAGATAAACATTGCCAAAAGCAAGGCTGGAAATACGACCATTTGGCTGAACAAAATTCACTTCAAGGAATTTTTCAAACAGCTATGGATAAAACTACAGAAGATATTCGGATTAGGCACAAACAAGGGTATCCATATGTAATTATGTTTTTCAACATAAATTAAACATATAATTACATAAACACACATAATTTAACACGCGAAAAAATCCGTCCCTATTCCTGCTATGCTGACAATTTGCTTTTCCTTGTCAACGGAATTATGACTTTTGGAATGGATTTCGTAACATTCCGCTAAAAAATTCTTTGACTTGTTTATATGCATAACTTGTATATACTTATCGCCTTTTTTGCTTTAACTAAATTTTAGCTGATTATCAATCAATTACAGAAAGCATTTAACATCTTATTATGACTTTTGGAATACAAACTATGACTTTTGGAATGGATTTTTCGCCTCAAACTATGACTTTTGGAATGGATTTTTACATTATCGATGACTTTCATTTGTACAAGTCATAATAATAGCTATCTTTGCAAAACAACATAAAGCCAATTGGATTATGGAACGTACGAAGCAGAAAAAAAACAACGGAGTAGTAGTCAGAAACAAAGACCAAATACAAAGCTATATCATGACTACGGCAAAATACGATTTCAATGTGTACGAAAAAAGGATTCTATACAGGCTTGTAGAACTTGCCCAATGTGAATTGCAGGGGTTGAAATTCCCGGAAGATTGTAGAAAAGTGGAACACACGCTTTGGGGGAACTTAATAGTAACCCTCCCGATCACATCGATACTATCCAATGAAGACGATAACAACTATGCGAAAGCGAAAAAAGCCTTGATAGCCTTGTCTCAGAAATATTTTGAATATGAAGATGAAAAAACATGGGAAAAAATAAACATCATCGTTTTGCCCAAAATTCAAAAGTACAAGAGCACATTCACATTTCAAATAGACCCAAAGATTTGGAGCTGCTGCCTTGATTTCACTAAAGGATTCCGCAAATACGAATTAGTGACAGCCATGAACTTCAAAAGTGTCTATACAATGCGCTTCTATGAACTGATGAGCGGTCAGAAAGCGAAGATGTCATTCTCACTTAACCATCTCAAGGAAATGTTCCAGGTAACCGACAAATACAAACTGACGGCGGATTTCATACGAAAAGTCATTGAACCGGCAAAGAAAGAGCTGGACGAGTGCTCCCCCTATACTTTCGAGTGGACCCCTCAGAAAGAAGGAAAGAAAATTGTTGGGTTCTGTTTTTATCCGATACTACAGCCGCAGTTCAGGGATAATGACCTCTACCGGCAGGAAATCCAGAAGCAGACAAACCTTTCATGGGATCTGAATAGGCAAGTGCTTGGCTACTTGAAGCTCTCGCTTGGATTTTCAGACAAGGAAATCAAGAACAACCGGGCTGTTTTCATTGCCGCACAGTTCGAACTGCCGGACATCCTGGGGGAACTGGCTATACTGAAAGGCAAATCGAGAGACAAGGGAAACCCCAAAGGATATATCATCAATGCACTTAAAGGAAAACTGAAGGACAAACAAGGATGAAGCCGGGATATTTGAAACGGATAATCCCAGCTTCAAATGTTATAGGTCTCTTATTTTTTGGATTGTCCTGTCAGGCAGCACATCCAACCCATAGAATAATTCATTCTTATTGTACCCTAAAAAATCAACATACTTCAGGATTTGGTTGTAATTGGATTGTGCAAATTCCACGTCCTTATTTCCGTCCATATCAAAACATATGGGTTCATGGTGGGCTATTCGGTTCCTAAAACTTTTGATTTCCATCAACTCGTTGTAAATTGCCCTTTGCCCCAACCCTTTGGTCTTGTGCGGAAAGATAGCCAATAGACTCTGACCGCCTTTTCGGAATGGCTGTTTGTTGAAAAGATAGGTCCAGAAGCCGAAGCTTACCGAAGATACCAACCTGTCATGCGTGTACTTCCCCGCATCCGATAGTTTTGAGATGTAACGGGTTACATCTGATACCTGTGGACTGCTCTCTAACATTCCTCCTGCATGAATCTGCGTCCGAATCCAATCTTCATCACCGAAATGACGCTTATAGTGTTCATTTACCGCATTGCGAAAAACGACTTCAAACAATCCAAGTACGCCATAAAATTTCTGGCACAATTTCAAATTGTGCCTGTATAGTATGAGTGCCTTATTCTTGTCCCCAGCACAAGCATTTAGGTATCTGCTTAAACGGGCTTGGGAGAAAGCCGCTTCATAATCGTTGTATTTCATGATTTCTATTGTTTTATTTGCAAATATAAATACAAATGCGTACTTTTGCAAAGTAATCCCCTGTCGTCCCTGTCGAAAGACAAACTTCAGGGTTTTGTTTTTTATGCCATTATACAGAATAAAAAACGGCTTCAATTCGCCGACACTCCCGTTTCATTTAATCCTCCAAAAACAGCATATTGCACTCTTCGCACCTGATCCACAAACCGGATTTTCCCCATACATGGTTTCCGCATCCACAAGTGTATCTCTTGCGTTTCCCGCTTTTCTCCCAATCCCCCTCCTTATCTTCAGCTTTTTCTGTATCTGCAGATTTCCCCGGTGGAGGTACAGGAGCTGGAAGCATCCGGAAAGAAGCGGGCAAAGGTCTGTATTTCAAGCGTAGGTTCTCCAATTCATCAGCCCCAAGCGCATTGAAAACCTTATCAAACAAGCCTCCTTCAATTACATAATGAGACATCTGTTGCCCTGTTTGCTTCCCTCCCGGTTCACCCGTGTCTGTCGGCATCAGACCGACCTGTATCATTTTAGACGCCCATTGCTTGTTATGATAACAGTTCCGGCTTGGATTCCCAAAATCATGCTGCCAAAGATGGCACATTTCGTGTACTAAAGTCGAGTGCCATTCTTTATCCGGTCGATCCATAAAATCCGGATTGATACTGATTTCATGGATAATTTTCTTTTGCATTGAATCCCCTTTCCATCGGTCTGCAGCGAAAAAACCATAAGAACCTCCTTTCCGGCTCATATTCACAATACATTCTGGCAACTTCCCTTCGAATAGGTGATTATTATAGAACTGAAACAAATCGTCAAGCGTCTTAAACTGTATAGTCGTTATCATTTTTCTGATGTTTATTTTCTTGCAAAAGTATTATTTTTAATGTACATTACAAAAAATAGTTTATTAGTTGTTTAGTTTATTAGTGGATTAGTGTATATACGTTTCTTATACTTTATTGTTTATCAAATATTTATATAAAACATAATGCACATTACAAATATTAGTGTTTTAGTGGATTAGTGGAAATAACACACACATAATGCACAAAGATTAAATTCTTGTCTTCCAAATAGTCCAATAAGGATATGTCCTATTCCATTTAAAATGCAATAGAGAAAACGGGAATGAGTAAACGGGAAAAATAAAATCGTTGATTCATTTGATTTATTCTGCATTTAATAGTAATTTTGCCACTAATCAACTAATTTTAGTGATTTAGTTTTTCAGTTAGCATTTATAATCAACAGTATGGCGAAAATAGTATCAATAATCAACCACAAAGGAGGTGTCGGGAAAACGGCAACTGCGGCTAATTTAGGTGCAGCACTGCAAATTCGGGGAAAACGGGTACTGCTCATTGATATGGACGCACAGTCAAACCTGACGGACTGCTTAGGAGTTTCCACAGAACTTGACGATACCATTTATCAAGCCATGAGAGGCTACAGTCCGCTTCCGATTGTAAAGAACGAAGACGGTCTGGATATTGTACCGTCATGTTTGGATATGTCAGCAATAGAAATGGAAATAATGCAGAAGTATGCACGAGAGCAAATTCTTCACAAATTACTCCGCCCGGTACTAGAAAAATACGATTATATTCTTATAGACTGTCCCCCATCCTTATCTATACTGACTATCAACGCAATGACTGCTTCGGATTGTATCATCATCCCCGTAGAAGCGGAATACCTGGCAATGCGAGGAATGGGCAGGTTGACAAACGTCATCCAAGAAGTAAAAAACAATCTGAACCCTAAATTACGCATTTCTGGAATACTGATTACCAAATACGACAGACGGAAAAATTTCAATCAAGATATACAAGAGATAATCCGTGACACTTTTCAAGGGGATGTGTTCACTACTACAATCCGAACCAATGTCGCCATCGGAGAAGCAACAGCTGCTAAACACGATATATTCCACTATGCGCCAAAATCTTCAGGAGCGGAAGATTATGCTTCATTTTGTGATGAATTTCTAGAAAAAGAATCAACGTTCAATTAATACAGCCGTATGGAAAACAAAAGGAACAACCTGAGAGAAAACATGAAAGCCGGACTAAGTTCATTGGTAAGACCAACGACAGAAGCGGTAAAGCAACCGGATTTACGTACACAAGAAAAGCCCAAATATAAAACCTGCAATTACATAACAGACCCTTCACGCCACAACCGGCTGAAACGATATGCAACAGACAACGGAATGACCTTACTTCAAGCATTCAACGAAGCCATAGATCTATATTTAAGCGACAAGGGAGAAAGATATGCTCCATAGTTAGTTTCCATAAAAAAGGGATGCCGCACACAGGCATCCCAAAAACAATTTCACACATTCAATTTCTTATCCAATCCAATCTTCTATAACCTATATAGTTTTCAAAACGACATCAGCTTAGAATTTCTTGCGCATGCCAATCGGCAGTTTCAGTTGTGCAAATTCGTCCCCGGCTACGATGTTCGCCCCGCCGTTCACATTTCTCATTTCTTCAATTGCAATTAGTCTGACTTTCCGTTCTAAATTTTTCTTTTCCATGATTTCATCATTTTATTGTTACACATTTTATAATTCAAATTCAAAAGATGTCAGAAGTTCGCCTGACAGGTTCATGGCAACCATGTCGTTCTGTTTCACCCAGCCGTTGCTTGATTCATCCCATTGATACAGGGCGATGCAGAGTGTGCCTTCAAGACTTTCGGTATAGGTCTGCTTGGCAACCACATCAGCGTATGCCTGCTTGCCACTGTTCCATACGGCATACTCAATGGTATATCCGCTTTCATCATAGAGGTAATTCAAGATGTGCGATTTCTCCCATTCTCCTGTTACCTCGTTCCACTTCAACACTTCTTTCTGTGCCAGACGTTGCTCCCCGTCGTACACATAGTTGTATTTCAACGTCGGAGACAGATACTTTCCGCATGCCGACTTACGATACACAGCCTTGGCTGTAACAATTCCGTTTTCGGAAGTTTCTGCATTGTATGCAAACCCACACTCGCCATATACGTTCAATGACGCTAAAAAAATCGCTGTCGCTGTAATAAATTCCATATCTACTTATGATTTTAATTGTTTTTATTTCCTTTTACTGACACAAAGGTAAGAATGATGTATCCCCTTTCAGGTTATCAGAATGTTATCATTAAGTTAATCATCTTCACACTTTAAGATGTCAGCAGGCTGGCATTCCAAGGATTTACAGATTTTATCAAGCGTAGAAAACCTGACTGAAACGACACGGTTGTTTTTCAGGTTAGAAAGGTTGGCTATAGACACGCCTGTTTTTTCCGAAAGTTCCTTCAACGTCATTCCTCTTTTATTTAAAACGGCATCGAGATTTATCTTTATTGAATGCATAACTACAGGTAGTTAATCTGTCAGTGAAAAGCAGGAATAGAAAGCCAGTATACGGTCTTTCAGCAGATATGTATATTTAGCCTGTGACTGTTGGGAAAGCGCGTCGGCAAGTTTCATCTTGATTTCATTGTATTCGAATACAGTCGATTTCCCGGCTGCATATTTTTCCAATGCATACCGGTGCGCTTCCTGATTGGCTATTACTGCTTTCGTGGTGGAACGGTATTTCTCGAATGCGGATATCGCATCCGTATAAGCCTGCTCGATGTCTTTGTACAACTGCTTTTTCTCGTTTTCCAATGACAGTCTCGCATTATCCTCATCGATACGTGCCGCCCTCACCTGGTTCCGAGTGGAAAACCGGTCGAACAACGGGATGCTGATTGTAAAGCACAGGCTTTTCTGCATGTTGTTGTTAAGCTGCCTCCGGAACGTCTCGCCCAGTCCGCTCCCGTTGTCGTAATAATTCGTGTTTATTCCGGCTGCGAATGAAAGGGTCGGGTAATATCCGGACTTGGCTATCCGGATGCCTTTCGTCTTACTCTGCAGGGTGTAATATGCCTGACGTATCTGAGGCATACAGGTCAGGGCGGACTGATAGATGTTCACCGGACTCAGCGTGTCGGCGATGACAATCTCTCCGCCAAGCGAATCGATGTCAAACTGCTCATGCCCTTTCAGCTCCATCAGTTGTGCCAGGTCAAGATAGGCGAGCCGGAGAGAATTTCTCGCTTCTGTAGCGGTCAGTTCGTCATCCGCCAGCTGTGCACGCACATCATAAAGTTGTGATTCGGCAGCCTTCCCGTTCTCGATAAGAAGCTGCGTGCAGGTTTCCTGTTCCTTAGTCAGCTGTATCTGTTCCAATGCTATACGATAGATTTCCTTGTTCAGAAGAATCTGGAAATAGGCTCCAGCCACGTTCAGCGACAGGTTGTTTTCTATCAGTTCCCGGTTCGCCTCTGCGGCAAGCAAGTCGAAGCGGTTCTGCGCAATAGATGCCGTCCGCTTGAATCCGGCAAATATCGGGATTTCCGTAGTTACAGAGAAAGAAGAGTTCTGTATGTTGCTGTTCTCATACGTGTTGTTCTGGTTCAGCGAGCGTCCGAATGTGAAGTTCTGCGAGGCACCTGCATTCAAATCCGGGAGGAAACTATTTCTTAATGTATTCTTCTGTACTTTCAGGCTCTGAATCTGGTTATCACTTTGTTTTACCTCAATGTTGTGTGTCACTGCATAGTCGATACACTCTGCAAGCGTCCACTTTTTCACTTGTGCCTGTACATTTCCCTGACAGGCTAATAATCCGGCAAAAGCCAGTATAGATACTAATCCTTTCATATTTCGTCCTTTCTTATTCGTTTTTTTGCTCTACAAAAGTAGACAGACAAAGCCACGGACGATGTTATCGGAAAGTTATCAATAGGTTAAGAAAGAATGGCGTACGATATACGCCATTCTTTCAATAAAACAATTACTTAATAAACATAGCTACAATTTTTCCAATTTCCTTACCACCATAATAGATGATAATAATAGAAAGAGCTATCACCCCCAAAAGTATGATATATCTAAAGAATTCATTTTCTTGGAAGAGTCTTTTCAATGGTTCTATAAAGTGTAACATATATTATTTTGTTATTTCAGCAATAAACTCTCCTGTAGCCTTTCCGAGTTCATAGCAAGCAAATACAGAACCAGCCACAGTTCCTATAGCAATTATAGTCACAATAAAACCGCCATTAATATTCTCACAATCTTCAAGAGACAAATTACACATAATTTTATTACTCATATCAATTACTTATTTTGTACATATCCAACATAACAACCGGCAGCAAAAGCAGCTGCAGCAACAGTAGCAGCCGCTACTTTACCTGAAATTGCTACTCCCAAAATCACGATAGGGAAAATACCACCATTTACATTTTTCATTTCTTGCAGATTCAATTCCTGCATACACAAATTTGTTTCTTTCATACTCATAAAGTTTAACATTAATATTTAATTTATCTATTTAATTTAACCTAATTCATCAAACTGCTCGTTCCACAACCGGCTGTAGATGCCGCCGGAATTGAACAGTTCCTTGTGCGTTCCCGTCTCGGCTACCTGCCCTTTGTCGAGCACTACAATCCTGTCCGCGTTCTTCACCGTGCTCAGGCGGTGCGCTATGACAATGACGGTCTTTCCCCGTTTAGCCAGTGCGTCCAGCGTCTGCTTCACGTGCTTCTCCGATATGGAATCCAGCGAGGAGGTCGCTTCATCAAAAATCAGAATCTCCGGTTCCTTATACAGGGCGCGTGCGATGGCGATGCGCTGCCGTTCTCCCCCGGAAAGGGAAGCCCCGTGCTCGCCGATATAGGTCATGTACCCGTTGGGCAGACGTTCGATGAAATCCTTCAGCCCGAGTTGTTCCACAAGGTCTACAATCCGTTTCATGTCCGGCTGCAGGTCGCCCACCGCAATGTTCTCGATGATTGTCCCGGCAAACAGTTCAATCTGCTGCGGAACCGTCCCCACCCTGCGGCGGAGGCTCCGGTTGCTTATCTGGGCGATGTCATATTCGCCGATGCGAATCTGTCCGGACTGGATGGGATAAATATGCTGCAAAAGGGAGATCAGCGTGGTTTTTCCCGAACCGCTCTCGCCGATGACGGCGGTGGTCTTTCCTTTCTCTATCTTCAGGTCAAGTCCTTTGAACACTTCCTTCCGCGAACCGTAACGGAACGACACGTTCTCAAACGTAATGTCACCGATCATGTCCGGTTCAAGCTCTATCTTTTGGCTGTCGTCCTGTTCACGCTCTAAGTCCATAATCTGAAACAGGCGGTCGGCTGCAATCAGCGCGTCCTGAATGGTCTGGTTGGAGGATATCAGCGAGCCGATGGGCGAGATGACGTAGCTGATGAGCGAATAGAACACCATCAGTGTTCCTGGTGTCAGTTCCTTGTCGATGACCAGCACGCTTCCCATCCAGAGCACCGCAATGGTGATGGCTGTGGAGACGAACTGGATGCCACCCTGTGCCATGATCGCTCCGTAAATGCTGCGGAACGTGTTCTTCAACAGATGCACGAAGCGGGTCTCCGTCTTCAGGTTGGCAAAGTCCTCGATGCCGAAACGCTTGATGGTGGAGATGGAGTTGATGGATTCCACCAGTTGTGCCTCCAAGTCCGCGCTGCTCTCCATGATACCACGCTGGTATTTCCGGTTCAGCCGGTTGAACCCCCAGAAGATAAGCAGGAAAAGCGGTGCGGATGCCAGCGTCACAAGGGCAAGCTCCCACGAATATACGAACATCAGACCTACGGAGAAAAGCAGGATCATCATGTTCACCACCAAATCGAGCGACACGTTGTTGATGAAGTTACGGATTTTCACCGCATCGTTCACACGCGAAATAATCTCACCTACACGCATCGTGTCAAAGAACTGCTGCGGGAGTGTCAACAGGTGCTTGTAATATCCCAGTATCAAAGCGGCGTCGATGCGCTGTCCGGTCTTCAGTGCCAGGATGCTCTTCATGGCTCCGATAAAGGTGCGGAGAATCAGGATGACAATCATCACCACGCCCATCAGGTTGAGCAGGTTGATGTTTCCGTCCACCAGCACGTAATCGGTGATTTTACCCACATATACCGAAGTGGACAGTCCGAGAATGCTGTACACCAACGCCCCGAACACCGCCTGCATCATGACGCTCTTGTGTGGTGCCAGCAGTGAGAAGAACTTCCGCGTCATGCTGGTTTTCATGTTCCCTTTCTTGAAAGTCTCTTCCGGTTCCATCAGCACGAGTACGCCCGTCCACATCCTCTTGAACTCTTCGTCCGTCACCTTGTGCATCCGTCCGTCTCCCGGATCCATATAGATGATGTGTCCCTTTTCCACCTTATAAATGACCACGAAGTGCTGCAGGTGCTCATGCACGATTACATGGGCAATGGTCGGTTTCGGAACGATGGCAAGGGCTTCAAACTGTGCCCTCACGCCTTTCGCCGAAAGTCCGAGCCGGTTGGCAGCCTCTATCAGTCCCAACACGTTTGTGCCTTTCTGGTCGGTGAACGCATACTGCCGGATGCGGGCAACCGGGAACTGTAGCCCGTAATGTGCGCAGACAGAGGCAAGGCATGCCGCGCCGCAGTCCGTAATGTCATGCTGTTTAATCTTGATACCTTTCTTATACATAGTCATTCTGTTTTTTCCGTTTTTCCATTCAATTCAATTTCGCTACCATTGTCTCGTTCTCATACTGTTTCGGGTTCACCCATCCGTCCATCTTCTGATAGAGCAGGTCGAACAGCGAACGGCGTGTCACCATGAAGTGTGCGTTCACCGTCATTCCTTTTTTCAGTTTCCCTACCCTTCCGTTCTTCAGCTGGAGATAGTCACGCTCCATCTCGCATTTCACCTTGTAGAAGGAATTGCCTTGGCTGTCCGTCAGGAAGTCCGATGATATATCCTTTACTCTTCCCGGTATCGTTCCCCATTCGTTGTAGTTGAATGATTCCACCTGCACGTTCACCGGCATACCTACGCTCATGAACCCGATGTTCCTCGGCGTGACATATACCTCCAGGCAGAGCGTGGAGTCGGGGCTGATAACCGCCAGCGACTGACCTGCCTGAATGCTGCTTCCGCGGTACACACCGGAGAATTGGTCTACCGTCCCGTCCACCGGGCTGCGCACAATATACATATCCTTGTCCTTTATCTCCTGATTCAGGCTGGAGTTCATCTCGTTGTATGTGTTCCGGTAAGTGTTCTGATCCGCCTGCCAGGTGCTGAGCTGGCTCTGTACCAGCGATGCCAGTTCGTTCTGCTGGCTTTTCAGCTTGAAGTAGTAACTGTCGTATTCCTCTTCCGAAATGACCTTCTTCTCAAAAAGCGTCCTGTTCCGGGTGTATTCCTTTTCCGCCTGTGCCAGTGCCGTTTCCAGTTCCTGTTTCTTCCGGATGAAATAGGCGTATTCCTGCTGCCTTACCGGAGAACTGAACCGTGCCGGACGTTCGCCCTTCGCTAAAAAGGCAAGGTCGGCAAGCTGTGCGCTGCAGTCGTTCAACCGGCTGGTCTGGTAATTGATTTTGTAGTCCGAATTGTTGGTGCGGAACCGGAGAATCACATCTCCCTTGTTCACCTGGTCACCTTCCTTCACGAATACCGAATCCACGATTTCGGTAATGGAGGAAGTGATTTCCGCCTTCTCCGCCACCGGTCTCACCACGCCGCTTCCCTGTACGGAGATATCCACATAGATAAATGGCAATGCAACCAGTGTGACGGTCACGGCAAGCAGGACAACCCAATAGATTACCTGCGATTTCGTTGTGTGCTGATAGATGTACGTCTCGATACTGTTCTCTATCCATTCGTTCGGTAATAGCATATCTTGTCAAAATTAAAACGGTTACTTCTGTTTCCTTTTCACAGGACAAAAGTAACCGTTCTAAAAAAGAGGATACGTTATGTTTATGTTATCGTTAGGTTAAAAACATATCACATACTAAGTATAAACTCACCTCTATTTTTTACTGTAACTTTCAACTGACTTAAAGAGTCCAACATTATATCATCTATAAATTCTTCAGACATATTATTTATTTTTGTTATTTCATCTCCAAGCCTAAGACCAATCTGCTCTGCTTTACTATTTTTCATTATAGAGGTCAAAATGAAACTTCCATTTTTACACTTAATCTTCATGCCATATTTCGATATTTTATATTGACACTGAAAATTTGAAGTTCCTTTTACTCTTTTTTGCAAATACAAGTGCTTACATAAATGTCCATTTTCTTCCCCATACATTAAAATAAAATTAAAATTCTGCATAAACTTAGCACCTATATAATTTCTATTTACACTTCGTATATTTGCTACCTGACATTTTTTTACATTTATACCAGCAATAAATATTTGTACATCCTCGAAAATCGTTACTGTATCTCTCACTCCATTATCAAGAATTGAATATATTTGTTTATAATTACATTTTTCCTTTAGCAAATCTGCAGTTCTATTATCAACTTCAATCGTTCCGGAATATCCTAAATCTAATGTAAAACGACAATTTTGTTTTATCTCATTGATATAAACCGTAATCCCATTATCTTCCAAACCTCCTTTTATTTTAACAAGCCCATTAGATTCTTGTTCTAAAATCCGTTGGTTCTTATAATGAAACAGCTTTATTATCTTATTTCCTGTATCAAATTTCCAACATCCAATAGCAAGTAAATCAGATCCCCAAACACCATCCTCTATAACATCATAGATAAGATTGGATTTTTTAACGCAAGAAAACAATGGAGACTTTATTTCTATATTCTCAAGGCGAATATTATGAAAACTATAGATATCCATCCTTTCCTTAACACCATATGCGTTAGAAGAATAAAAAGGAAGTTTTCCCCAATATTCTCCCCCTATTTTCAAAATCGAATCCTCACGCAAAAGTCCCGTTGCTTTTGTATCTATTAACAACGTCTTTTCACTATTATTTATAAAACAATTCACCTGGAAGTGATTATTTTTGCCATACGTAAAAGGTATCTCTTTGTATTCATTTTCTGAAAGTGTTTCACGTATTTTAATCTGATGAAAGCCATAATGAATTATAGGATATACATAAAAGCATATTACGATAAGAATCAACAAACTTAATATAGAAACTACTATTATATACTTTTTCATACAACATTTAATAATATGTTTCCCTAAATCGGAAAGTTATTTTCCGATTTAGGGAAACCATTTATTATACTTATTACTTCAGCAATTCATGAACTGCCTCTTTTGCAATTTCTGCAGCCACGTCAATAACAACGCACCATTTGCAACCGCCTGATACTTGTTCCAAATCATTCTGACTCATTTCACGTACTTCACTATTTTTCATATACTTCTTATTTTTCAATTATACCTACTCTATCCTAGCTTTTCGGCTTACGCTATAAATATTAAGACAACTTTACTTCAAAAGATGAATTGCCATTTTGGCTATTTCTGCGGCACCATCAATGACAACGCACCATTTGCAACCACCTGATACCTGTTCTAAATCACTCTGACTCATTTTACGTACTTCAATGTTCTTCATAACTTCTTATTATTTTAATTATGCCTACTCTGTCTTAGCTTTTCGGCTTACGCTATTTTTATACATTTCTGATAATATCTTTAGCAATATTATCCCATTTACCAACAAATGATAATTCTCTCGATAGGATTCAACTTTTCCAACTGTTCCTCTGTCGGAGGAAAATACCCGCCTGTAATTGACAGGTTCTCATCTTTGTTCAATTCTTTCATACGCAATAAGTTTATTTGTTAATACTATTCTCCTTTCTGATTCTCTCAAATGCCATTCTTCCACTATCGAAGTTTAAGAATATCCAAGAGAGTCTTGTTTTTCAAGAAATCCGGCAACCCATGTTCCGTACAACTTTCACCGTTAGGTCCAGGTGCCACTCCTCCATTCACGTTTTTCAATTCTTCAATCTCTAAAGTTTTCAATTCATTCTTTTTCATACGCATTTCTATTTAATTGTTATTATACTCTTTGTTTGTTTTACTGATGCAAAGGTAAACCAACATTACTTGGAATTATGTTACCTTTATGTTATCGTTAGGTTAACTTTTAAGATTACTATAATCATATAAATTATGTTTTATGAATGTACAGGAACTCGTATATAACGTCCTTCTATATATATCCATTCATATTCTTCTCCACCAAAAATATTTCGGTTCTCGTCTTGGTTCAATTCTGTAAAATACTGTCCCATAATTACTAATTATTAAGTTTCACAATTTATTTTTTGATTACAATGCAAATATATTACAACAAAAATTCCATTTAAGTTATTATTACGTTATCTGTTTGTTAAATTCACGCAGATATTTATTACATTTGCAACATTTACAAATAAAATCATAAATGAAAAATATACTATCAATAAGGAATAAAACAACATTATATGTAAGCATATTGACATTCGCCGGTTTGATAAGTGTGATTACCCTACAGTCAATATGGTTATTCAATACATATAAGCTCATCGAAAACAATATTCAAAAGGAAAGTTATGCAACCATTGAAAAAGCCTTGGAAGAAGAGGGAAATATGAGATTCGGTCAAACTCCTAAAGGCACAAGAATAAAGAGTGGACCAACAAACGACACCATTCCTCCTATGACCTATTTTTATGAACGGCTTTCAGATATGGGATATCCGATGTCATTGCACAATCTTGATTCGATTGCAGCAGAATTATTGATACAAAATGGATTAGGGAACCAGTATTATATATACATCATAAATTTGAGGACAGGAGAAAAACTAAACGGTATCGGCACTCAAAAAGAACCGTCCTTTATGGCTATCAAACCCAAATACTTTCCAATCCGGTCAGATTATACCCAGGTTGTCCAGCTTATCATCACAAATCCCAATAAGACTTTTTTAGAACGTATGGGATTACTGATTATAGCGACTATTATTATCATGGTTTTTGTAATCGGATGCATCACTTATCAGATAAAAATCATTAGCCGCATCAATAAGATTTCCCAAATACGGGAAGATTTTTCCTACGCGATGGTGCATGATATGAAGACCCCGCTTACTACCATATTCACGGCATTGAGCTTTCTGCACAGCGGAAGGCTGGATGACAAGCCGGAGACAAAAGAGAAATTCTTCAATGTCGCCAAGGAAGAGGCGGACCGTCTGCTGACACTGACCAACAAGCTGCTCACCATATCGAAACTGGAGAACAAAAAGATGAAGATGGAGTGTGAAAAGATTGCGCTGGAGCCGATGCTCGTCAGGCTGGCTGACAAGTTCAAGGTGAAATCGCACAAGCCCGTATCATTCGAGTTTGACTTGCAAACACCGGAGATATACGCCGATGCGGAATACATCGAAGAGGTGTTCAGTAACCTGATAGACAATTCCATCAAATATTCCAAAGAGCGTGTAGACATACGCATCTCGTCATCGAGAAACGACCTTTATTCCATTATCAAGATATACGACAACGGTCTTGGCATATCGGAAAAGGACCAGCGCAGCATCTTCAACAAATATGAGCGGGCGGCAGCTGGAAGCAGGAGCCGCAGGAAGAAAGCGTCCGGTTTCGGGCTTGGGCTGAACTTCGTGCAGCAGGTAATCGAATCGCACAAAGGAAAAATCTTCGTCAACAGCATAGAAGGTGAGTTTACTGAATTTATTATCTATTTACCCTTAATGGTCAAAGAACTATGATAAAGCTACTACTCGTTGAAGACGATGTGAACTTATGCTACATCGTACAGGCAGGTCTGCAGGATGTAATCGGCGGCTATGAAGTGATTACCGCCGGAAACGGACTGGAAGGTCTGCACGCTTGGGAGGAACACAAACCGGACATCATCATATCCGACATCGACATGCCCGAAATGGACGGGTTCGAAATGGTAAGGCGCATCCGTGAGACAGACGGAGAAACGCCTATCCTGTTCGCTTCCGCCATGACATCGCCCAAAGACGTGAAACACGGCTACGAACTGGGCGTGAACAACTACGTGAAGAAGCCGTTTGTCCCGGAAGAGATAGACGCACACATCCACGCCATCCTGAAAATGAAGGAAGGTGCCAAAAGCAGGTCGGTAGAGGGGCACAGCAGGTTCAGCCATTACACGCTCGACACCGTACATGCCACCCTGCGTGATGACAACACGGGTAAAATTCGTGTACTGACCACAACGGAAGCCAAAATCTTGCAGCTTCTCGCCGAAAACAAGAATGAGGTCATCCGCCGCGAAGCCATCCTGAGCCGTTGCTGGAATACGGAAGACGATTTTTTCGCATCCCGTAGCCTGGATGTATTTGTCACCAAACTCCGCAAGCTCTTTACCGATGATCCGGATGTGGAGATTAAGACCGCGAGAGGTGTCGGATTGATACTGGTGGCAAAGTAACGCATCGGAATTACATAACCTTACGGGAAAGGATTCCATTCAGGTTTCCTTTTCCGTACTTTCCCTTTCCTTTAAATAGGCATACAGGGTAGCTTTGCTTATACCTGAAGCCTTGAGAATGTCAGACACGGGACACGCACGGGAATCATAAAGCTTCATGGCAAGTTCTATGCGTCCTGCATCAGCTTTCGGTCTCCCTCCTTTGCGCCCCCTTGCCCGTGCGGATTCCAACCCTTCAAGGGTTCTTTCCCGGATAATGTCACGCTCAAACTGGCT
>ENA-OURV01001459-OURV01001459.1-human-gut-metagenome-genome-assembly--contig:-NODE-1459-length-18590-cov-8.238360_pt1 | contig 18590 bp, 16 predicted proteins | sample MGYA00242141_ERZ509072 | MGnify/ENA primary metagenome ERZ509072 (study PRJEB26280, sample SAMEA2338763) | human gut metagenome | biome: human gut; feature: human-associated habitat; material: faeces... | reverse complement strand
CTTCGGGGCCTTAAAGAGAAAGTCACCTCCCCCTTTCCCCCCTGGCTCCGGCCATGGAAATGATGGAAAACCCGTTGGGTTTACCACATTCCCACAGCCTCCGCCCACCCCCCTTTTCCCCTCCGACTTTCTCCCTGTCCGAGAGAGAATTTTAAAAGATTTCTTTGAGGGCCTAAAGGCCCATAGGGGGGCATATATTATCAAAGAGTTTTTTCCCTATTTTTCGACAGCCAAAATTCCTGCTAATATTCTGCCTCTCCCCACCCCTCATACAGGGGGGCATATATTATCAAAGAGTTTTTTCCCTATTTTCAGTTGTTATTATAGCCTGTCCAAGCAGCTCTTTCAAGGCCCCTGGACAGGCTATATATTATCAATACATTTTTTCTCTATCAAAGTTCCATGCCGCCCCAGGTGTGGCCCCGATCCTGCTCCTGTTCCGGCTGTTGCAGCTCCGGCACAGGCAGCAGCTCCCGCGCCCTTTCCAGCATGGGCCGGAACTGCTCCGGCAGGTGCCGATCCAGGAAGTCCAGCACCGCCTCGACCCCTTCCAGGAGCCGGGATGCGAAGTTTCGCTCACTGTCCAAGCTGTTCTCCAGATACTCCACCTGTACCTGCAAATTACGGTTTTCGTTAATAAGCCGTTGCCGCTCCTCGGCCTCCTTCAGCTTTTCTTTCATGGACGGTATCCGGCTATGAAGCTGCTGATTTTCTACCTTCAGCTCTTTCACCTTCTGCTCCGCAGCGGCCCCACGGATCGCCGCTGCCTTCAGCTCCTTCACCTGCTCCACTGTAACGCCCTTGACAGCTCCTGTCAGCGTTTTCTCCGGCTGGATCGCGTCCAAGCCAACCCTCACCTTCTCCGCAGCCTGGAGCTGCCGCACCGTCCCCTGCAGGGCCTTCCTGTGTTTCTCAAGTTCGGCTATATCCTGCTCCGCTGCCGCCACCTGCTCCTGGACAGCCTCCAGCCGCTTGGCCGCTGCCTTGAACTCCGGCAATTCCATGTGAGGACGGCCACCGCCCAGGCTGATGATCTCGAACTCATGCGCCTGGGCAATCTCCGTAAGCGACGCCTTTTCGCGTTCCATCCATGCTCGCCACTCCGTCTGATTGCGTCCAAGCCCCACAAACCCCTGCTGCTTGAGTGCCTGTTTCATAGAAACCCGGGTGGAAAGGCCCCGGCTCTGCTCCGTGGCCACCGGCACAAAGTCTACATGGAGATGGGGCGTGGCCTCGTCCATGTGCAGCACCATATTGAACACCCGCAGATGGGGATTGCGCTCCTGGAAGGACTCCGCAAACTCTTTGAGAGCGGCTGCCGCCCGTTCCCCTCCGGGGGAGCCGCATCCGCAGTCCTCCAGGTTGCCGATCTGGAAGATCGCTTCATGGAACAGCTTCTCTTGTTTCCCCTGGCGGATATGCTCATAGTAGTCGGGGATCTTATCCCTGGTCTTTTTCTTTTTGGCATTGTAGGCAGCCAGGGCCTCGTCGAAGATCTCATGGTAGACCTGTTTCAGATCATCGTTGCAAAAAGTCACATTCTGCTCCGTCCGGCTCCGGTCTACATTCGCCGCTGAAAAGCTCCGGTTGTTATGCCGGATGCTGCCCCGGCCAGTCATGCCGGAAATAGTTGTACCGATAAAATCACCCACCCTTTCTATCGTCTGAACCTCTTACCAATCCCATCTTACCATAGCCCCCGCAAGGGGGCAAGACCTCTTTGTTACTTTCTCGGTGAGAAAGTAACGCAAAAGCACTTTCACACCGCCGCCCCGCTGTGGCTGGCAGTATGAAAGTGCTTTTGCGCCCTGCCAGGGGCTAAAAAAGCCGTCTGTTCACTATTACTTTAGTTCTCTCCATTCATCCTCTAAAATTGCCATCAGAATATCGTCCGCATATTGATCTCCATCTTTAACAGCATCTTTTAAAACCCCTTCTCGCTTAAAACCAGCCTTTAAATATGTTTTTTCAGCTCTTGGATTAAATGAGTAAACATCCAGTGTCAAACGGTGTAGCTTCAATTTTTCAAACGCAAAATCACGAGTTAATTCTGTAGCCCAAGTTCCAATGCCTTTTCCTCTCTCTATTGAATGAAAAAGAGCAATCCTAAAATTAGCGCAGCGTAAATCCCAATCTATTTCGTTTATTATACTTTCGCCAATAATACTTCCGTCCGGCGCAATAATTAAAAAGAAATATCTTTCATCATCTTTAAGAGATTTCATAAAGAATGAAACTACTTCATCTTTTGTAAATTCTTCCTTGCAACCTGTTAAACGTACTACTTCTTGATCCAAAGGACAAAAGTTTTGCTCAAAATATCCAGCTGCATCCTCCGCCTTAGCCAATCGAATTAAAAATCCGTCTTTTTCTCCTAATATATTTGAATTCATTTCTATATTTTCCCTCCTATTAAAACAATCATCATTTTTTCTTTTACAATTTGGTAAGCTGTCCTAACCTCGAAACAACTTGCTAAACCAGCCACGCTTTTGCTCTGGTTCCTGACTCTGTCGCTCCGTGCTGGCCTCCCCGGAAAGAAGCTGCTGCTGGATCGTCCCCGCATGGAGAGCCTGGGCCGCTGCCGCTGTCTGTTGGGCAGCAGCCAGCGCATCAGTAAGCCGGGTGATGGTCTGCGTCTGCTGCTCGATCTGCCGGTCTTTCACTTCAAGCTGCCCCTGCAGCGTGTCAATGGTGGCCTGTAAAACTGCCACCACCCCAGCCTCTTGTGACTGCTCCAACACCGCTCCAATGGAGCGCTCCGTACGCGTATCCGTATGCGCTCCATTGGAGCGGTTATCCTTCAAAAAGTCTTGTTTTATCAGGGTTTCAGCCTGCTCCGATAGATACAAAACCCCCTGCTCCGTATGCGCATACGGAGCGCAAACCGTATGCAGTTTCCCTTTATACCGTTTATAGACCGCCTGCTTCGATACGCCTATCTCATCGGCTATCTGTCGGATCGTTTTCATACCTTCACAAACAGGCCAATGGGACACACGCCCTTAAATCCAGGCGTAGATATGTACCAGCAGCCGGGGCCTTCCGGCTCCCAGGCTACCTCCAGGGTAATGTCATGCCACCCATCGGGGAACAAGGCAGTAAACCCCTGCCCGGCGTGTACGCCTTCCCCCTCCAGGAGCAGACGGGGGTGCGGATCATCGTCTGCTGGATCGGGGAGCTGCAGCTGCGCGATCCTCTCTTTATCCCAACTCATAACCGGCCCTTCCTTTCTCAATCGTCATAGTGGCCCAAGCAGGAGATAATATAAATGACCTCTCCCTGCTCATAGTAAACAATGCGATTGGTTTCGTCAATGCGGCGGCTCCACCAGCCGCTCAGGTTGCCCCGCAGCGGCTCTGGCTTGCCGATCCCCTGGTAGGGGCTTCTCTGAATATCCTTTATCAGCGCGTTGATCCGTTTCAGCGTCTTTTTGTCCTGTGTCTGCCAATACAGATAGTCACTCCACGCCCGATCCTCCCACAACAGCTTCATCAGTCCACCTCGATCAGGTCATGCTCGGCAAAGTGAGCCTTACCATCCTTCACATCCTGCATGACGCTCTCCAGGTGCCGGAGGTTGCTTTCCGAGTAGAACGGATCAGCCGAAACTTCAAACGGAATGCGGTACTCCCTGCCGACCTTTTTTGCAAACATCGTAAACGCAGCGCTCATAGAAAGGCCCATCTCGGCACAGGCCCGTTCCATCCTTTTTTTTACATCTTCATCCAACTTAAAATTCACATTGACCGTGTGTGCCATATCCAACACTCCTTTCCTACTCATATTATATGCAGAAATAAAGAAAAATACAAGCATTTTTCTTTACCATTTTGTAAATGCGTCACGCTGATATGTAGACATTTATGGGTGGTAACCCCCTTGATTTGCAAGGCTTTCCGGGCGCAATAAAGAGGGGGGTAGTATGTTTACCCTCAGACCGCCAGAAAAGCCCTCCTGGGCCGTTCCAGGGCCGGAAACCGCCCCTAATCCTTACCCTGGCCCAATGCCTCCACCAGCAGATCACTCACCGCCTGGGAGGGGGTAACGCGCACCGTAATGTGTCCATCCTGGACACGAACAGCCGGGGGCATACTGTCCCACCACTTTCGGATCGTTTTGGGGTCAAGCCTCGTGTCCCGGTGGCAGTCGGCCTTGCGACCTTCCGGGTGCTGCTGCCGCCACTCACGCACTCGCTCTTCAGCCGTCCCACTGCCCTTAGGCCGCCCTTTTTTCTCTGCTGTGGGGCAAAAAGTGTGGCTTTTGTGCAAAGCCTCGTAAGAAGCAGTTGAGAAACAGACGGATTTATGCTATAAGTTGAGAAGCAGACGGATTTATGCTATAATCTAATTTGAAAAGGTGTACCCAAAGGTAAACAAAAACGAATGGAGGCGAAATGAGGCCTGTTTATGACCGAACAGAAAAAGAATACTATCATAACAAGCGGCATCGCTGTGCTTGCCGTGATACTGGCATATTGCTTCCGAATTGTAGGCAGGGGCAGCTTCTGCCCGATGCTGTTTTCCTATCTGCGCAGCTTTATCTATATCGGCCTGTTCGCCGCATGGGGGCTTTCTGTCCGCCAGCGGATCGTGCAAAAGCAGGTGTGCAGGTTTATGACGGTCACCGCAGTGCTGCTTATCATCTGGATGGTAGTCCGTTCGGCAAAGTATTTTATTTTCTGGCAGCCGGACGCCGTCCGGTACCTGTGGTATCTGTTCTATCTGCCCATGCTGTTTGTGCCTATGCTGACGCTGCTGATTGCCATGTCATTGGGAAAGCCGGACGAATACAAATTCCCCAAGGGAATGTCGGTTCTGTGGATCATCTCCGGCGTATTGCTTCTGCTCGTGCTCACAAATGACCTGCACCAATTCGTATTTACCTTTCCGAAGGACGCCGCCGTGTGGACAGACAAAAACAACGGTTACTCGGTAGGCTACTTCATTATTGCAGGCTGGCAGGTGCTGTGTGCCTTTGCCGCACTCGTAATTATGTTTTTCAAATGCCGTGTGCAAAAAGGAAGGCTCCACTTTCTTCCCATTGTTCCTATGCTGCTGGCGATTGTTTACAGCGCACTTTACTATGCGGGTGCGGATTGGCTGCTCCACTTGTTCGGCGATATCGCCGCATTCCAAAGTGTGATGTATATTCTGACCTTTGAGTTTTGCATCGCCTGCGGATATATACATTCAAACAGCCGTTATGTGGACTTGTTTGCCTCCTCTGTCGGCACATCGGCAGAGATCACCGACAAGGACTTTACCGTTCGGTATGCAGCTGTAAACACTGCGCCTATCTCAAAGGAAACGATGAAAAAAGCCGAGCAAAGCCCGGTCACGATGGGCGGCTTGACCGTTCACACCATGCCCGTTGACGGCGGCTATGCCGTATGGACAGAGGATGTGTCGGCTTTGCGTGACATCAAGGAGAACTCCGAGCTTCTTGCAGACGAGCTTGCCGACAGGAACGAAATACTCCGTTATGAATACAAGCGTGAGACCAAGCGCCGTAAGGTGGAGGAGCAAAACCGCCTGTATGATCTCCTGCGTTCCGCTACGCAGACGCAGATCGACCGCATTGCGGAGCTCACTAAGGAATACCGCCAAATCTCAAGCACCGATCCCGACAGCGCCAAAACGCTCCTTGCCGAGATTGCCGTGCTGTGCAGCTATATTAAACGCCGCAAGCATCTGACGCTCCTTACCGACCGAGATATTAAAATAGCGGCAACGGAACTCCACCGTGCCTTCAACGAATCGCTCCAAACGCTGAAGCTGTTGGGCGTCCGCAGCTCGCTCTATGTGGACGAGTCTCTTTCCATGCTCTCCGGCAAAACGGCGACCGCTGTATTTGATTTTTACGAATCGGTTATTGAAGCCGATATTTTGAATTTAACAGGCATACAGGTAAGCCTTATAAAGGCAGACGGCTTGCGCTTGTCACTGAATGTGTGCTGCAAAGCCGACCTTTCCGCTTTGGTAAGCGGAGACGGTATCCGCTGTGAAAAAGAGGATGACGAGGAATATCAGCGCCTTGTGCTTGAAGTGAAAGAAGGTGACGGGAAATGAGTGCATTTTCTTCCCTTTCTGAATTTTGGCAGACCATGCTGCCGTTCATCATGCTTGTGGAGATTGTCCTTGAAATCGGGCTGTTTATATATCAGCTTCTTTGCAGCAATAAACCGGTGCGCAGCCTGCTGAGTCTGGCGGTTATGGCGGTGATGATCCCGCTGCTGTTCTCCGTTTCCCAGGCAGATCCCGATAATATCGGGGACGCATTTCTGCTGGGCGCACCGTGGCTGATATTTGCCGCCGCCATTTTCCTTGCGGCAGTTCACTTTGCCGTTGCTCTGCCGCGGGAATACCGCCGTAAAAGGAACGAGCTCTCGCCGTTCTCCATTAAGGAAGCGACGGATAAGCTGCCTATGGGCGTCTGCTTTGCCGCCCCGAACGGCAGGATCATCCTGTGCAACAACCGTATGCGCAGGCTGTCCTTTGCCCTTTGCGGCCACGAGCTGCAAATCAAAAGCGATATGGAAAATGCCCTGAGCGTGCCGGACAGATCCGTAACCGTCAAGGACGATTGCTACATCCTGCCCGACAAGACCGTCTGGCAGTTTCGCACACAAAATATCACCGTGGACGGCGATGACCGCTGGCAGCAGATAACGGCGCACAATGTAACCGAGCTGTATAACGGCTACCAAAAGCAAGAGGAAATAAATAAAGAACTGGCAGAGGTCAATCGAAAGCTCAGGAAGATGTACGCCCGCATGGAGGACGATGTCAAGGAGAAGGAAAGCCTTGATCTAAAGGTCTATATTCACGATACCATCGGGCGAAGCCTCCTGACCATCCGTGACATCATAGACAGCGGAGAGGATACCGAGCGAAAGCTTGAGGCGCTGCAAAATGCCATCGGTATGCTGGCAAGCAACCGTGTCACCTCTGTCAGCACAATGGACGAGGTAAAAAGAACCGCACGGCAGCTTGGCGTGGCTGTAAAAATCGACGGCTACCTGCCCCGTGATACCGCAGCCGAGGAGCTGACCGTTGCCGCCGCCAAGGAGTGCGTGACCAACTGCATCAAGCACGCAGACGGGAATGAGGTATATATCCGCATTGCCCAGCGCGGCGAACGCTATGATGTTACCATAACCAACAACGGCAAAATACCCACAGAGCCGATAAAGGAAGGCAGCGGCCTGTCAACGCTTCGCCGCAGTATTGAAAGCTCCGGCGGTGAAATGCATATTTCGCACAATCCGCGCTTTGCTCTTCTGATTACGATTCCCGCAAAGGAGATCAGCCTATGATAAACACAATACTTGCAGAGGATGATTTATACATCCAAAAGCACTTTGTCGATCGTCTTGCGGCAGACGGCGAGTTTCATCTTGTCGGCGTTTTCCGTGACGCCTTTGAAGCGGAAAAGCACTGCGACGCCACCGTAAAGCTCGTCCTTATGGATGTGCAGACGCAGCATAAGCACTCCGGTCTTGCCGCCGCGGAGCGCATCAAAAAGGCTTTTCCGCAAATCAAAATCGTTGTGGCTACCTCGCTTGTCGATCCCGAGGTTTTGCAAAGAGCCAAATTAGGCGCAGCCGACAGCCTGTGGTATAAGGACCACGGCACAGAGGAATTGATGAGCGTGGTAAAGCGCACCCTGGCAGGGGAAAAGGTCTTTCCCGACACCGCTCCAGCCATTGAAATGGAGAGTACGATGTCCGATGCCTTCTCGCCCCGTCAGTTAGACATCCTGCGGCTTTATATAAAGGGCTTTACCTATCAGGAAATTGCCGATAAGCTGGGCATCTCCAAAAACGGCGTTCGCTGGAATCTGGACGATATGGTGGAAAAGGGCGGCTTTGAAAGCAGAGAAGCGCTGGTTGCAACCGCCATTGAAAACAAGCTCATGGTAACCACCTTGAAAGACGAATAAGAGAAAGTGAACCCCTTGGCTGTACGGTCAAGGGGTTTTTCGCGCCCAAAAGGCAAAAAATTTTTGAAAAAATCGATTTCTCTTCTGTTACTGGCACAAGTGCCAGTGACAAGTGCCAAAAAATCCGTACAATGGATAATGTAAGATTAGGGTTATGCTTTTAGAGGGCGGTGATGAATGATGAAAAAAATCGTTCTGGACATTCAGAGCGATATCCATGCGCACACCATGGAGCGAATGCTGATGCAAAAATTGGACGATTGCCAGGTTGTAATTTCCGAGTCGCCGGACGCAACCGCCGAGTGGTGCAAAACGCATCGACCGGATGTGCTTTTAATGGAGGTCAAGGCGTATTCGCCCTGGATGTTCAAAGAACGAATGGCAATCCGTGACAAGGTAAAACGGAACACGGAAAACTGCCGTGTCATTCTCTTTGTGGATGATGATACAGACGGAGAGTTGACCGAAAAGGTACGGCAGGCAAAGCGCGAGGGTCTGATAGACGCTTTTCTCTTCGGTTCGGTATCCGAAAACTACTTTGCTTCGGTCATCGACAGTGTTTAAATCAGGCAACACAAAACGCATAAAAATCTTCAAAATGATTTTGAGGGAGGAAATAATAGTATGACAAAAACGAACACACGAAGGCGCATCGTCAGCATCCTGCTGGTGCTTATGATGCTGCTCTCGCTGATGCCGAGTCTGGTGGTTCCCGTCCATGCCTTTTGGGACGACTATGACGACGGCTTCGATTGTCCTAACTGCGACCACTACCATTTTGGCAGCGATTATATGTGTGACTGCCTGTTCTGCACCATTGACTGCAACTACGAGTGCTGGGTTGAAACCCATTGTAACGACTGCGGTGTGTGCTTTGGAGACACGCCCTATTGGTGCGAGGAGTGCTACAAGTGTGCGGAGTGCATGGAGGAAAAGCACTGCTCCACCTGCGCCAAGTGCTACATCGGCGAGGATGACCAGCTGTGCGGCGAATGCTATAAGGGCCCCTGCTGCTCCATAACCATCTGCGACTCCTGCGGCTTCTGCGATGACTGCGCAAACGATGACAGCGACCCGATGCACTGCTCGCTGTGCAACAGCTGCTTCGGTTCGGTGGACGAGTGCGTGGACGACGATGATACCGGCGTCATCCACTGCGTCGATTGCCACACGGCCTGCGAGCAGTGCGAGGAATGTCTGCTGGCCAAGGAGAGCTGCGAGGACTGCGGCCTGTGCAAGGAGTGCTGCGAGATCAACTCCGAGGACGGCGGCTGCCCGGACGGCCAGACCTGCGTGGAAAGCGCTGAGTGGGACGAGCACATCTGCCCGGGCTGCGACGGTTGGGTCACGGATAAGGAGGACGAGGACGAGTTCTGCGAAACCTGCGAGCTGTGCAAGGAGTGCTGCGAGGGCAACTCCGACTGCTCCGAGGGGATGTGCGCAATGGACACGGACTATGCGGATCACTTCTGCGAGGACTGCGGCCTGTGCTTCCACGACAGCGATCCCTGCGAGGACAGCTGCGATCAGCGCTGCAAGGACTGCTGCCGGGATGCCGTGAGCGCTATGGGCTGCGATCATGACGACTGGTGCTTCAGCGACTCTGATTTTGAGGATCATCTGAAGGCGGAGCATTCCGGCGCCGGGCATACCCACATAGCCTCCGCCACCTGGGAGGCTGACGGAACGCAGCACTGGCACCCCTGCCGCTATTGCGACGGTGAAAAGCTGAATGCCGCCAACCATGAATTTGACGCCAAGGGCGTGTGCAAGGTCTGCGGCTACATCAGCGGCAGCTCCATCGTCATCACCCGCCAGCCCAAGGGTGTCAAGTGCAAGACCTCCATCTACGGTAGCGGCAATTATAACGAAGAGCCGGAAAACGGCCTGCTGTTCAGTGAACATAACTGGGTCACCTTCTCTGTCATGGCAAGAAGCCTGAAGGGCGACGAGCTGACCTATCAGTGGTATCTGAAGGATAATGCGACGGGTAAGTCCTACGAGATGGAGGAGACATCGTATTATGTGGGCGTGAAAACCCCCACGCCGAAGCTGTCGGTTTCCGCCGAGGCCTGCCAGGATGACTACTCCTACTACTGCGTCATCGGCAGAAAGGGCGACCCTTCGGACACCCTGAAAACGGCGGAGGCAAAGCTGACGGCCACCCATGCCTACAGCCATAAGCAGGCCGGTGAGCCTGTGTACACCGACGACGGCGAGAGAACGCCGGAATACAAGGTCACTTGGGTCGATAAGGATGGGAATACCCATAACACTACCGTAGGCAGCGTTCGCAAAAGCGACGGCCACAAGCTCAAGTGCCTGTTCGAAGAAAGCGCTCTTTACGAAGCGCATTATATGACCACCGGCTCCAAGGAGCGCATCTTCCCGCATACCTTTAAGCTTGAAAAAAGCTATGACGCGGTGGGCGGCGGCAGGGTTGATATGCTCGTCTGCACCGTCTGCGACTATTTCATTTTTGTGAAGAGCCATGTCCATGATTACGGCTGGAACTGGGATTACACCGGCTTCGACTATATCTATTACTATACCTTCAACATCGGCGGCTCGACCAAGACGGTGGAGCAGCTCATCCTTGAGTCCGGCTATGCCCACCCCGAAAAGTGCAAGGTTCCCGGCTGCGAGGAGTTCATCATGGTTCCCCATAGCTGGGGCCGCTGGAACGTGGTCAAAAACCCCGATACCACAGGCGGCAAAGGCGGCATGGAGGCTGAATGCAGCGTCTGCGAATACAAAGAGACGGAAAAAATTGACGGCGATTGGACAAAGGACACCGCCATTGTGACGGTGAAAAACGGCCGGGCAACCCGTATGATTGTCAAGCCCGGCGACAAGATCAGGCTTTATCCCGAGGAGAGAACCGGTCAGAAAGCCATCGGCTGGAAGGTGGAGTATCTCCGCGAATACAACGTGTCCGACAGCACGGCACCGGTTCATAAAAATTGGAATGCCAACGAGGCGAAGACCCTGTTCAAGCTGGTGACCAACGGCTCCGCGCTCGAGTGGGGCTGCACGATCCCGGCGTTCAGCGCCATGGGCGCCCCCGGCGGCGGCCAATTCTTCTTCGAGCCGGTCTATGAAGGCTGTGACCACAGCGGCGGCACCACGGTGCTCAATGCGAAGGCGCAGGTCTGCGACCGCAAGGGCTACACCGGCGACACCGCCTGCGCAGACTGCGGCCATATCATCAGTGCCGGTTCGGATATCTACCCGCCTGCAAACGCCGGCCATACCGGTACGCTGCAGCCGCTGTACTACTACGGCACGAACCCCTCGGCCACCACGGACGCAAGCCATGGCGGCAAACGCTATAACGCCAAATCGGGCGATTGCCGGCACCGCGCCTATGAGGGCGACTACCGCTGCACGGCTTGCGGCGGCACCGTAAAGGGCGAGACCGGCGACTTCAGGCATAGCGGTCCCCTTGAACTGCGGGATGTAAGAACGGCGACCTGTACCCAGAAGGGCTATTCCGGCAACCGGTACTGCACAGCGTGCGACAGGATCGCGCAGAAGGGCAGCTCTACCCCGTCCCTCCACGAAATTGCCGATAACTCCAAGCTGATCAATGAGGTTAAGCCCGGATGCACCGCCGCAGGCTATAGCGGCGACCGGCAGTGCACAGCCGGCTGCGGACAGATTCTCCGCTACGGTCATGTCATTAATAAGCTCAGCCACGACTGGGACGGCGGCAAACCCGCAACACAGGGCAAGAGCGAAGGGATTCTCTACACCTGCCGGCGCGCCGACTGCGGCGAGACAAGGTTCGTCAGAAGCCCCGCCGCGACCGGGTACACCGTCACGGTTATCAAGGGCACGGCCTCCGTTGCCGCAGGCACTCCCATCACCGACAAGATCGAGCAGAACACCGTTGTGACCGTTACGGCGGACGCACCGGAGGCAGGCAAGGTCTTTGACAAGTGGGTCGTGCTGGAGGGCAATGTCACTCTGGCAGACGCCACCGAGGCCACCACCACCTTCACCATGCCCGCAAGTGCTGTAAAGCTTGAGGCTACCTATAAGGATGCGCCTCCCAGCCATACCCACAGCTACGGCACGGATTGGAAGCATGACGACACCAATCACTGGCATGAGTGCGAGTGCGGCGACAAGGCCGACACGGCGGCACACAGCTTCCGGTGGGTGATCGACAAGGCCGCTACCAAGGAGGCCACCGGCATCAAGCACGAGGAATGCACCGTTTGCGGCGCCAAGCGCAGCGAGAATACGGTCATCCCCAAGGAATCCGGCTCTCCGGAAACCGGTGACGTCAGCAGCCTCTTCGGTTGGCTGGCCGCTCTGTTCGTCGGCGGCGGCGTTCTGACCGTGTCTGGCGTGAACGGCAGAAAGAGAAAGAAAACCGAGGCTGAATAAGCCGACGCTTCCGGAATCGGAATAATCCGAATACAACAGGCGGTGACTGAAATGTGCCGTCCTCAGGGGCTGTTAAAAACCATCAGGTTTTGACAGCCCCTGAAAATTGCCTGCCAGGAATCAGACATTTCTTATGCTGTTCCGGGCGGTTTTACACCCGTTGCCACGGTTTTCGGCATAAGAGACCGTTGCCGCTTACACGATGAGGTCATGCTGAAGATCATTTTCGACACAAGGTGCTATCCGTTGGCGACCATGAAGGATTTCGGCGGGTGTGTTTCGCAGATCGTGTACAACATCCGGACAAACAATCCGACGTTTTCGTCGTTCATTGCCTCAAACAGGGCAAAAACCGCTGCAGAGATAGAAAAGCTGACGGATCAGATATCCGATCTCTGACGTTTTTCATGACACTGACCGCCGCAAGGGGATCCGATTCCCGAACGGCGGTCTTGTTTTTTCGCCGAAAGCTCACGGCGCAGTTTTTTTGAAAAAACGCTTCTCCGCAGTCCTCCCCGCCGTGCAAAGAAAGAAAAACCGCCGCAGAGAGCGAAAACCGCCGTGTTCCTGTCAAAATATGCTTGACAACACCGCAGGTTTTTTTTATAATAATATATTATGAAACAAAGGGAACGCGGATTTACTCCCGCGCTCCGACTGGAGACAGCAATTGAACAGCGAAAACATCAAAACAGTTAAATTCGGCGGAAGCTCCCTTGCAAGCGGCGAGCAGTTCCGCAAGGTGCGCGATATAATCACAGCCGATCCCGAGAGGCGGTATGTCGTCCCCTCCGCTCCCGGAAAGCGCTTCGGCGACGATACAAAGGTGACAGACCTTCTTTATGCCTGCTACGAAAAGGCATCGCGGGGAGAGAATATCGATGTGATATTCGACAGGATAAAGGAGCGCTATGACAGCATAATCGCCGACCTCGGACTTGACATGACCCTTGAGCGCGACTATGCGGAGATAGAAAGCGCGCTGATACACAAGACCGGACGCGACTATGCGGCAAGCCGCGGGGAGTATCTGAACGGGAAGATACTTGCGCGTTATCTCGGCTACGACTTCATAGACGCCGCCGACGTGATCTTTTTCCGCGAGAACGGCGGATTCGACAGCGAAAAGACAAACGAGATCCTTTCCGCCGCGCTGAAGCGTCATACGCACGCGGTGATTCCGGGATTTTACGGTTCCATGCCGAACGACACGATAAAGACCTTCTCCCGCGGAGGCTCCGACATAACCGGATCGATCGTCGCGCGCGCTTCGTTTTCATCGATCTACGAAAACTGGACAGACGTTTCGGGCTTCCTCATGGCTGACCCGAGGATCGTGAAGGATCCGAAATCGATAAGCACGATAACCTACCGTGAGCTCCGCGAGCTTTCCTACATGGGCGCGACCGTCCTTCACGAGGATGCCATCTTCCCTGTCAGGATCGCGGGGATCCCGATAAACATAAGAAATACCAACCACCCCGACGACATCGGGACGATGATAGTTTCTCACTGTCCGCCGGACGGAAAGGGCGTCATCACCGGGATCGCCGGAAAGCGCGGCTTCAGCGTCATAACCATCGAAAAGGACCTGATGAATCAGGAAACCGGCTTCGGGCGACGGGTGCTTGAGGTCATCGAGAACAGCGGGATATGCTTCGAGCATCTGCCTTCCGGCATCGACACGATGTCGGTCATAATCAACACCGCCGACCTTGCGCCTTACCGGAACATGGTCATTAGCAACATCTGCACCGCAGTTGACCCGGATTCGATCTCGGTCGAGGACGGACTTGCGCTCATCGCCGTTGTGGGACGGAACATGGTCAAGGCAAAGGGTACCGCCGCAAGAGTCCTTACCGCCGCCGCACAAGCCGGGGTGAACATACGCATGATCGATCAGGGATCGTGCGAGATAAACATTATTCTCGGCGTTGCCGACGACGATTTCGAAAAGGCTGTTGAGGCTATCTACCGGGAGTTCGAGGAGTAAAGGAATCGCTGATAATCCGGCAGCTCATCTCCGGCACATCTTTTCCCGTCAGCTTCCGGCTGAAAAACCCGCCGTACGTCAGGTACAGCCCGCCGGTGAAAGAGGAATATCATGAAAACCGCAATAACAATACTCATCTGCAGACTGCTGCGTTTTGCCGGGTCGCTCCTCGGACGGGGGAGCAGCCTGCCCGGAGAGATAGCGCTTAAGCTCTGTCCGGATATCCTGAGCCGCGTTAAACTGCCGAAGACGGTCATTGCCGTGACCGGGAGCAACGGAAAGACCTCAACGGTCGAGATGATAGCGCATATTCTGACCTCCGCGGGAAAGAGCTTTGCCTATAACCGCGAGGGCTCGAATCAGATCGAGGGCGTGACTGCGCTGATACTCTGCAGCTGTACGCTCTCCGGGCGATTCAGGAAGGACATACTTCTTATCGAATCGGACGAACGGTATGCAAAGCACACCTTTAAGTACGTGAAGCCGACGCATTACGTCATAACCAACCTCTACCGCGACCAGCTGACAAGAAACGGTCATCCGGAGTGGGTGTACGACGCGATTAAGGACAGTATTCCGGAAAGCTGCCGGCTCATCGTCAATGCGGACGACCCGCTTGTCTCGCTGTTTGCCCGGGGGCGTGAGAACACCGTCCGCTTCGGAATGGACAGGCAGTCGTTTTCGACCGATGAAAACACCGGTGTCTACGACGACGGGAAATACTGCCCGGTATGCTTCGGAAGAATGGAGTATTCCTTCCGGCACTACAATCATATCGGATCGTATCGCTGCACCTCCTGCGGTTACCGCCGCGAAGAGCCGGATCACAGGATAACTCTTGCCGACCTTGACGCGGGTTACCTGATTATCGACGGCAAAAACCGCATTGATCTTGCGTTCAGGAGCATTTACAACGCCTACAATATTCTTGCCTGCTATACTCTCTGCCGGGAGATCGGGCTTGACGGCGGCTTTGTTGCCTCCGGGATAAGCAATTATGTCCTTAAAAACGGCAGGGTCGTGAATTTCCGCCTCGGAGCCACGGAGGGGATGCTTATTACCTCAAAGCACGAAAATTCCGTCTCTTATGACCAGTCGCTCCGCTATATTTCTCAGCAGAAGGAGCCGCACGCCGTTTCGGTGACGGTTGACGCGATAAGCAGAAAGTACTTCACAAGCGATACAAGCTGGCTCTGGGACATAGATTTCGACCTGCTTGACACCCCGGAGACGGAGCATATCTATCTCTGCGGGCGCTATGCAGACGACCTTGCCGTCCGGTTCTCCTATACCGGCATCGACCCGGAGAAGATAACGGTGACGGAAAGCATTCCGGAATCGCTTGACGCAATAAAAAAATCAGGACACGGCAGGCTGTATGCGGTGACCTGCTTCTCCGACAAGGACAAGATCCTCTCGCGGGTCGAAAGGGGTTAAGATATGGAATTCCGGATACTTCATCTGTATTACGACATAATGAACCTCTACGGCGAATACGGGAATGTCTCGGCTCTTGAGAGGTATCTCCGTATGCAGGGCGCGGAGGTCATGACTGACCGGCTGACCGTCGGGGATGCGCCGGATTTTTGCTCCTACGATCTTGTTTACACAGGTTCCGGTACCGAGAGAAAACAGCTTTTCGTGCTTGAGGATATAAAGCGGCATACGGAGAGCATAAAAAACGCGCTTGAAAGCGGCGTGATATTCCTTGCGACCGGAAATTCCTTCGAGCTTTTCGGAAAATCGGTGACCTCAGCCGACGGGGCGGTTCACGAGGGGCTGTCGCTGTTTGATTTCACGGTTTCGCTCGGCGAAAAGCGCATTCTCGGGGACGTGATTTACCGCTCCGGGATAAACGAAAAGCCTTTTGTCGGCTTTATCAACCGCGCAAGCGAAATATACGGGGTAAAGCATCCGCTTTTCACGGTCGTTCACGGCATCGGCAATTCGGAGCAGGATAAATCGGAGGGCATCTGCGAGGGCAGCTTTTACGGCACGCACCTCACCGGCCCCTGCATTGTCAAGAACCCGCACATGGCGGAGTATTTCGTCCGGCTTCTGACCTCCCGCAGATCGGCAGATTATTCTCCCATCCGGTTCGGAAACGAAGAAAAAGCCTACAGGACAACGCTTGAGGCTCTGACTGACAGGTTTGAGGGGAAGCAGAATCGAAGCTGAAGCGGAAACTATTGACAAACCGCGACAGAATATGCTATAATCATATCGAAGGATCACTTGCAGGCGGTCAAACGGCGGCTTTCCCGTAAAAGGGGATCGTTTCCGTGCTCCTCACGAAAGGGTTATTGACTTTTTTCGGGAGGAACGTGAAAAACTTTTTATTGTTTCCTCCCAGATGACTCCGGGAGGAGGTGACAGCAGTGTATGTTACATACGAGCAGCTTTTTCAGCTTCTCATGCTTATCGCCAATGTCGTTACTATTTTCGTCTCGATTTATAACAACAAAAAGAAATAACCGCCCTCAGCTTCCAAACGTGGCGGTTATTTCCCAAAAATAATCCTTCGTGAGGAGCACTGTTTGCGGTGATCCTTCCTCGTATTTTCATTATATCACATCGCCGCGGGTTTGTCAACTTTTTTTGTGATTTTTCTGCGGCAAGCAGCGGTCAGCAATCGGCGGGCAGAATTCAGTTTCCGAAAGCCGGTCCTGGTAACAAATACACAACCGCTCCCGGTTTTTTCGCTGTCTTTTTTCCGTCCCCGGATGTCGGGAATCGGGCAAAAAGGCATTGAAAAACCGGGAGTTTTCTGTTATAATAAATGATATTACACTTTACACTATCGGACAGGAGAGATAAAACGGAATGGTAAAGGAAACAATCGATTTTCTCACCTCATGCGACCCGGAGGTCGGTCAGGCGATCTTTGCGGAATATGAGCGGCAGAACGACGGGATAGAGCTTATCGCGTCGGAAAACTTCGTATCGGAGGCGGTTCTTGCGGCTGCCGGAACGATCCTCACGAACAAATATGCGGAAGGGTACCCCGGAAAGCGCTATTACGGCGGCTGTCAGTGCGTTGACGTTGTCGAGAACATCGCAAGAGAGCGCGCAAAGAAGCTGTTCGGCGCCGAACACGCAAACGTACAGCCGCACAGCGGCTCTCAGGCGAACACGGCGGTATATGTAGCCCTGCTTCAGCCCGGAGACACGGTTATGGGAATGAGCCTTGCCGACGGCGGGCACCTGACGCACGGAAGCCCCGTCAACCTCTCCGGACATTATCTCTCCGAACACTTCCGCACTCTCCGCACCGCTCAAGTTCTTTTTGGAGGCAACTTTTGAAAGGGCGCGCTTTGTCTTTTCGCCGTTCATAGCGCCTTGGCCTCCAAAAGGAAGTTTTCCAGCATTCTTTTGCCGCCGAAAGTCATTATCGACTCCGGATGGAATTGAACGCCCTCGACAAGGAAATCTGTATGCCTTATTCCCATAACTTCTCCGTCTTCCGCGCGCGCCGTCACCCTAAGGCATTTCGGCAAGGTGTTCTCCGCCACAGCGAGAGAATGGTACCTTACGACCTCTATCGGATTTGGCATTCCGCGGAAAACTCCGGTTAAATCGTGGGTCACCATGCTCGTCTTTCCGTGCATCGTCCTGCGCGCAAGCACAATGTCCGCGCCAAACGCGTAGCCTATCGACTGCATTCCAAGGCACACTCCGAATATCGGAACTTTCCCCGCATATTTTTTTATGAAGTCAACGCATACGCCTGCGTTTTTCGGGGAGCTCGGTCCGGGCGATATCACCACCGCCTTCGGGGACATCGCGAACAGCTCCTCCGAAGTGGCAGCGTCGTTGCGCACAATCTTCATGTCCGCTCCGAGCGTCTCGAAGTAGTGCACGAGATTGTATGTAAATGAATCGTAATTGTCTATTAGAAGCACCATAATATTACCTTCCCGCTTCGGTGATGTCCAAATTATCTATTCCGTCCGCCATTTCCAGCGCGCGCGAAACCGCGCGCGACTTCATGCGAGTTTCCTCGTATTCGGATTCAGGATCCGAATCGAATACGATGCCGGCTCCCGCCTGAACTGAAACTTTGCCCCCGCGCATTTGGAGAGTGCGAATGGTTATTGCCAAGTCCATATTGCCCCCGTAGCCCAAGTACCCGACAGCGCCCCCATAAGGGCCGCGGCGCTCGGGCTCGAGCTCGTTGATTATTTCCATCGCGCGTATTTTCGGAGCGCCCGACAGCGTTCCTGCGGGGAAAGCCGCAGCGAGCGCGTCAAAAGCGTCGG
>ENA-OURV01001441-OURV01001441.1-human-gut-metagenome-genome-assembly--contig:-NODE-1441-length-18709-cov-11.919106_pt1 | contig 18709 bp, 18 predicted proteins | sample MGYA00242141_ERZ509072 | MGnify/ENA primary metagenome ERZ509072 (study PRJEB26280, sample SAMEA2338763) | human gut metagenome | biome: human gut; feature: human-associated habitat; material: faeces... | reverse complement strand
GAAGGGAAAAGGCGCAAGCAGATGGCGCAGGTGAATCTGGAAATAGTATTACATTCGCCGGATGAGGTGCTTTCTTTACGGCTCGATGGCGCTGAAGCGCTTTTCACCGACCTTGTGCAAAATCAGAATAGATACGCCCGCTTCCGCCGCCATCAGCAGCGCCGCAACCGCACTGCGCAGCCCGACCGCGTGTTCCGCGGCGAAGCGCATGAGCATCGACGGGGCTTCCATGTCCTGTGCGGCGCTGGACAGCACCATCATGCCGACCACGCCTGCCACCGGAATCAACGCCACCAGCAGCACGACGAGCATACAAATCATCTGATTCATGTTCTGCTTCATCACCTGCTGCTCGGTCTGCCAGTGCAGAATCGGGCGCGATGCGTCGATAGTCAGCGCAATGCAGCCCGTCGCGAGGCTGAACAGGTTCGCCAGCACAACCGCGCCCAGCACAGCGCCCAGATAATGCGTCCCCAGCAGTGCGGCAACGGCAATGCCCATCAGCAGAATCGCCGCGCCGTTAATCGTCAGGCTAACGGAGAGCTTCGCCCAGAGCTGCGTGCGCGGCGAAACCGGGATGTACTTGGCAATCGGCATCCGTCCGCCCTCGCGGGAAATCGCGGTGGCGATAATCGGGTTGACCCAGCTGATGAACATCAGCAGCGCCGTCAGGATAAGCATGACGTCCATCGGGCTGACCGAATCCTGCATCAGCCGCAGCAGGAAATTCCACGACACTTCGCTGTCCTGCTCGGAAGACATGCCGACGCTCATGCCGATGAGCATAATCGGCAGCATCATCGCGCCCAGAACGCCATTGAGCAGATACACCGGGACTTTGAGGATTTCGTTCCATTCGCGGCGGTAAATCGCCATGAAGGGGCTGTGCGCGCGGAACGTCTTGTCCGTCACGCGAACGCGCCGCGCCTTGCGGCTGCCCTCATTCTGCCGGAGCGTCGTATCCAGATAGCTGCCGCCGACCAGCGCAATCGCCAGCGCCGCGCCGCCGATGGACACCGCCAGAAATGCCAGCCATTGCAGCCAGTCGCCCGCAATGCCATCCACCGCCCACGCAACCGGCGGGAACGCATGGATGAAGGCGCGCAGCATCGGTTGAACGCCCGTCAGCATCTGCGCGAAGAACGCCGCATCCGCATCCTCCGGGATTTTGGGGAGAATCGACCATTCCAGCCCCAGCACGACGACGAGCATCAGCACCGTCCCCAGCACGACCCAGACTTCCTTATGCCGGGTCAGCGACGTGAAGCGCCCCAGAATGCTTGCCAGCAGGAGCGAAATCGTCAGCGGAATGCAGTTGACTGCCAGCAGCACGGGCACCATCCGCAGATAGTACGTCCAGTCCGCCGCGTAGTGAATCCCGTAGAGGACGACGGCGGGCGCGGCAATCAGGAGCGAAAAGAGCAGTTCACTGACGTAGACTTCCGTCCACTTTGCCGCCAGCACAGTTCGGCTCGTCAGCGGCAGATACGCCATGGACGCTGTGTCGCGCGAAAAGTACAGCGCAGCAAGCATTTGAAAGACGCTGAACAGCAGCGCTGTCACCATTGCCAGCAGAATCGCCAGCCCCGGCAGCATTTCGGGCGCATTCAGCATTTCAAACGCACTGAACATGCTGAACTCCATGAAAATGACGAATCCGGCCAGCGTCAGCATCCCCAGCAGCGCCAACGGATAGAGAATCAGCCGGGAAATGTCGATTTTCCCGTTTGGCTTGCGCATGGCGCCGCGGAAGCCGGCCAGCAGATTCCGCAGGTTCAGGCGCAGCAGCAGAAAGTACGATTTCATGCCTGTTTCTCCTCCGATTCGGTCAATTCGAGGAAGAGCTGCTCCAGCGACGCGCCCTTTTCACCCGATCGCAGCGCCTCCAGCGTCCCCTGCGCAACCAGACGTCCCTTGTCGATGATGGCAATCTCGTCGCAGAGCTTCTCCGCCACCTCCAGCACATGCGTGGAGAAGAAAACCGTGTTGCCCTTCTCGCAGTGCTTGCGCATTTCTTCCTTGAGGATGTGCGCCGCGCGCGGGTCAAGCCCCACCATCGGCTCATCCAGCACCCAGACTGGCGGCTGATGCACCAAAGCGCCGATAATCGTCAGCTTCTGCTTCATGCCGCGCGAGTAGGACTTAATCTGCTCACCCGCCGCGTTTTCCAGCTCAAACAGCGCCAGATACTTCTCGATATGCGCCTTGCGTTCCTGCGCGCCGACGCCGTAAACATCCGCCATAAAGTTCAGGTATTCCATCCCCGTCAGGCGGTCATACAGTTCGTGGCTGTCCGGAACGAAACCAATCATCCGCTTGGCGGCAATCGGATCGTCCTTCATCGACACGCCGCCGATGGTCACGCTGCCGCTCGTGGGCTGCAAAATACCCGTCAGCAGACGAATCGTGGTCGTTTTGCCCGCCCCATTCGGCCCGATAAAGCCGAACAGCTGCCCCTTGCCAACGTGCAGCGTCAGGTCATCCACCGCGCGAACGCTGCTCTTGCCGTATTGCTTCACCACATGATCAAAATCAATCATTTTCTCAAACCTCCCTGCTTGATAAGTCTATTATATCGCCGAACTTTTCACAATGCAAGACATTTTGTCTGAAAACCGACATTCTGCGTCTGAATTGTCATACTATTTCCAGATGAAAGGGCGCAAGCAGATGGCGCAGGTGAATCTGATACTATTTCCAGATAAGAATGCGCCAAGATGCGCCGCGAATTTTTGCATTCTGGCTAACACGAATGAAACGCAGCGTAGCAGCGCTACGCTAAGTGGAATGAGTGGACGCCAGAATCAAAAAGGCGCAAGCAGATGGCGCAGGCGAATCTGGAAATAGTATGAAAATAGCAACATGTACGGCACACAAAAAAGCGCCCCGACACTTTTCCAAGCATCAGGACGCTTTTTCTGCATCAGCAATCCAGACAGGGAATTACGCCTGCGCGGGCGCACCAACGGGGCAGACTTCGGCGCAAGCACCGCATTCCACGCACACGTCGGGATCAATCTGGTACTGGGTGTCGCCCTCGGAGATGGCGTTCACCGGGCAGCCCTCGGCGCAAGCGCCGCACATGATGCAAGCATCAGAAATCTTGTAAGCCATGCGGAATGTCCTCCTTGTGAATCTTCTACTTGGTTTATCAACGCACTGGTTGATGGCAATATCATATCACGAATTGCCGCGAATTGCAAGCCCCAGCAGCTTCCTTTGGGGCAAAATCGTTCGTAGGATTTAGATGGTGTCGTCATCCTCGTCCAGCGGAATCAAAGGCATTTCCATGGCATCCTCGACGGCTTCTTCCACCGCTTCGGTGCTTGCTGAAAGGGGCGTTTCAGCACCCTCTGCGGATTCTTCCACGACCGTCTCTACGGCTTCACACGCTGCCGCCGGTGCCGCTTCCGGCATGGCGACGGGTTCCTCGCTTACGGGCGCTTCCTGCACGGGCTGCTCAATGGCCTCATCCGCCGTATCCGCGCTGTTCTGCGCAGCGCGGAGTGCCTGCTCGACCGCCATCTTCCACGGGCTGACGGCAGGTTTGGGCGCTTCAGCAGGCTTTTCCGACTTCGGGGCTTCCGGCTGCTTCTCCGCCTTCGTCGGCTTTTCAGGACGCATCGGACGCTCTGCGCGCGGCGGACGTTCCGGGCAGGCGGGGCATTCCCTGATTTCCGCAGCTTCAGGAGCATCCTGCTTCTGCTCCGGCTTCTCCGCACGCTGTGCTTCCGGGCGCGGCGCATTCTGCGGGGTCAAGCGCTGCACGTCAGTCGCCGGGTACTCCTTGATTTCAAAGCTGTCGCCCTTCTTGATGCGCACCTTGACCGATTCCGTGATGATTTTCAATTCGCACACGACGCCCACGCCGTCCGGCGTCATGACTTCCTTGCCCTCCTTGGGCATGGACTTGCGGATTTCCTCGTAAGTATCCTGCTCGTACTTCAGGCAGCACATGAGGCGACCGCAGACGCCGCTGATTTTGATGGGGTTGAGCGACAGGTTCTGTTCCTTCGCCATCTTGATGGACACGGGCTGGAAGTCGCCAAGGAACGTGCCGCAGCAAATCGGGCGGCCGCAGGGGCCGAGTCCGCCGAGCATCTTCGCTTCGTCGCGGACGCCAATCTGCCGCAGCTCAATGCGCGTCTTGAACACGCCCGCCAAGTCCTTGACCAGACTGCGGAAGTCCACACGCCCGTTCGCCGTAAAGTAGAACAGAATCGTCTTGTTGTCAAACGTGTATTCAACGCTGACCAGCTTCATATCCAGCTTGTGGTCGGCAATCTTTTTCTGGCAGATGGTGAAGGCTTCCTTCTCCGCCGCCTTATTCTCCTTGTCGTGGAGGATGTCCTCTTCCGTCGCGATGCGGACAACCTGCTTGAGCGGCGAGGTCAGCTTCGTGTCGTCAATTTCGCGCACTTCTGTGACGACCTCGCCGAACTCAATGCCTCGCGTCGTCTCAACAATCACAAAATCACCCGGCGTGGGCCAGAGCGCACCGGGCGTGAAAAAATACAGCTTTCCCGCGTTCTCAAATCGAACGCCAATTACGTTGACCATTTGCTTTTTTCCTCCATCAGGCTCAGCAGCAACCGTTCGACCACTGCCTGCCATGTCACCTGATTCGCCCGCATCTGCCGTGCCTGTGCAACGGCACCCAGCAGACGCATCATGGCGGATAATTCTCCCTCGCGGCTGAACCGCTGCCACGCCGCCGGATAAGGCGTCACGGCGCTTTCGCTCCGCTGCCCCAAATGGCACAGCAGCAGCGTCCGCAGCATGTCCTCCACATCGTCGAGCAGCTCTTCCGCGTCGTCCTTGCGGTCTTTCCATGTGCTGGATATGCGCAGAATATCGCTCCGCCGCTCCAAGGCGAAGAAATCGCGCATAACCTCGCTCCGCCGCTGCCAATACTGCTCATCGCCCGCGACCGCCAGCGCTTTGCCGATTGATCCGCCGCTGACATGCAGTGCCTCCTGCGCGCGCTGACCCGTCACGCCGTGCTTTTCCAATACGGACAGCACCGTTCGGTCATCCCACGGATGCAGCTTCAGTTCGCGGCAGCGGCTGACAATCGTCGGCAGCAGCAGCGACGGCGATTCCGTCATCAGCAGAAAAATCGTGCCCGGCACAGGCTCTTCCAGCGTTTTGAGCAGGGCGTTCTGCGCGGGCGGATTCATCTTGTCTGCCTGTTCAATCAGCACAACACGCCGTCCGCCCTCGAATGTGTGGCGACCCGTAATCGCAATCAGCGCACGGATTTCATCCACCGGGATGGACTTCATGTCAGGGCGCACGTCCGGGCTAATCGGTTTGCCGGGCGCAATGATGACCAAGTCCGCGTGCGTCCCGTCACGCACCTGCTGGCACGCCCGGCACACACCGCAGGGACGTTTTTCTCCCTCCGGCGCCTGACAGAGCCAATACTGCGCCAGCAGCCGCGCCAGCGTCCGCTTGCCCATGCCTTCCAGCCCGGTGATGAGGTACGCGTGAACGAACGTGCCGTCGCGCAATGTGCGCATCAAGCCATCATAAACAGCGCCCTGTCCCTCAAAATCGCTCAGAACGGGCGCTGCATTCCCTGTCTGTGCCGCCATTTGACGCTCCCTCAAAGTTTCATAAACTGATCGACTGTCAGGACGAACACTGTCGCACCGCCAACCGTCACTTCCATCGGGAAAGATGTGTAGACATTGCTCGCGCCGCCCATCGGTGTCGGGGATGCCGCCATCTGCTTCCGCGACTTGCAGACTTTCTCGATAATATCCAGCGTTCCCTGCAGCTTCGCGTCATCCACGCCGATGAGCAGTGTCGTGTTTCCCGCACGCAGAAAGCCGCCGGTCGTCGCCAGCTTCGTCACGCCGATTCCGGCTTTCATCAGCTGATTCACCAGCCGGGAGGCATCTTCATCCTGCACGATTGCAATAATCAGTTTCATTTGCCGGTCTCCTTTCGGGCGCATAAGCCCCTTTGATAGTATACAGCATCCCCGCGCAAATTTCAAGGGTTCGCGGGGACAAATGCGCCATCATGCCGCAGAAAAAGGGGCGGCGCGTACCGTCCCTTCTTACAGCGCGTGATTCATCAGCGCTTTCATGGCGTTGAGCGTATCCTGATTTTCCGGTTTATTCATCCCGAAACGCGTCACATACGGGTTTGCCGTACTGAAAGACATCAGGTTGTTGACGTAGAGCAGCGCCACGCGGTCGGCGCCGAAATAATCCGAAATGCGGAACGGCTTGCCGAAGGTAAACGGCGACTCAATACGCCGCGGTGTCAGGCGGTGCACCTCCTCCGTGCTGCGGAAGAAGGTGAAGAACTCGCGGTAGACATGCACCTGATCCCACTGGCTGTCCGGGTCAAGGTCTTCGGAGCAGAAATAATCCACCTGCGCCCAATCGCCGTCAACCGTCACGGTCACATAGCCAAGATGCCAGGTATCGTTCGCAATCATGTCGAACACCTGCGTGCCCTGCTGGCTCAAATCAACGACAGAGAAGCGGTACCATTCGTCCGTCAGCTCGTCGCAAGTCTCCTTGAACTGCGGGCCGAACGAGCAAACCTCCGCCTTGTTGTACCACGCGTACTTTGCTGCCTTCAAGTCCTCTTCCGTCTTCCAGTCGCGCAGGGAAATGTAGTCCAGCCCCAGCTCCGGCACATAGGTCACATCGAAATCCACCTGTGTGACCGTTTCGCCGTTGACCTTGACGTCCAGCCGATGCGTCACGCCGCCGTCATGTCCGGTGTTGTCGCCGTAATTCTTGAAATTCCACCAGATGCGCTGCTGACCGTCGTCCGCGCCGATTTCGCCCTGCAGCGGTGTGGACTGATCCCACGAAACGGTCGCGTCCTCCCATTCGTCGCCGTTCTTTCGGCTGATTGACCATGTTACGTCGTCGCCCTGCGGCGTGATGGTGAAAAGCGTGCGCGGCAGGAAGAACGGCACAAGCACGTCGTGTTCCTGCAGAATGCTGTCCACCTTCGGGGATGCCGCAATCGCCACGGTGCAAAACGTCACCAGCAGCACCAATGCCAATACCAGTCGCTTGCCTTTGCTCACGGGTGTCCCCTCCTATCTCTTGCTACTTCCATTATACACCTATTTTCCTGATTTGTCGAGCGCAAAAAAAGCGCCCGCCGCAAGCACGGTCAGGCGTCCTGATTTGTTTATTCGTCTTTCGCGGCGTCTTCCAGAATGGCCTGCGCCGCCTTTTTGCCAGCGCCCATTGCCAGAATGACCGTCGCAGCGCCCGTCACGGCGTCGCCGCCCGCATAGACATGCTTCTTGCCCGTGCGGCCGTGTTCGTCCGTCGTGATGCCGCCCCACGTTTCGGTCGGCAGGTCAGGCGTGGTTTTCTTAATCAGCGGATTCGGGCTGTTGCCGATAGCGACAACGACCGTCTCCACGGGCAGTTCAAACTCGCTGCCGGGCTTCGGCACGGGACGGCGGCGTCCGCGCTCGTCCGGCTCGCCCAGTTCCATTTCCACGCACGTCATGGCGCGGACAAAGCCGTTTTCATCGCCCAGTATCGCCTTGGGGTTCGTCAGCATCCGGAAGTGGATGCCTTCCTCCTTGGCGTGGTGGACTTCCTCTTTTCGAGCGGGCATTTCCGCCTCGCTGCGGCGGTAGACGATCGACACATCCGCCCCCAGACGTCGCGCACAGCGAGCCGCGTCCATCGCGACGTTGCCGCCGCCAATGACTGCCACGCGCTGACCGACCTTCACGGGCGTATCATGCTCTGGGAAGGTGTAGGCGCGCATGAGGTTGATGCGGGTCAGGAACTCATTGGCGGAATACACGCCGCAGAGGCTTTCGCCGGGAATCTTCTGGAAGTTCGGCAGACCCGCGCCCGAACCGACGAACACCGCGTCGTTGCCCTCTTCGAGCAGCTCTTCCACCGTCATAGCACGGCCGACGACCGCGTTCGTGACGATTTTCACGCCCAACTTGCGGATATTGTCGATTTCCTTCTGCACGAGCGCTTTCGGCAGACGGAACTCCGGGATGCCGTACATCAGCACGCCGCCGGGGGTATGGAGCGCTTCGTAGACGGTCACGTCCCAGCCCGCGCGCGCCAAATCCGCCGCGCAGGTCAGACCCGCAGGGCCAGAACCGACGACTGCCGCTTTCTTGCCCGTCGGCGCTGCCGTTTCCGCGGACACCGTGCCTTCGGTCATGGCATAATCCGCCGCAAAGCGTTCCAGACGGCCGATAGCGACCGGTTCGCCCTTGATACCGCGGACGCACTTGCTTTCGCACTGCGTTTCCTGCGGGCAGACGCGACCGCAGATCGCCGGAAGACCGTTCTGCAAGCGAATCGTCTCGTATGCTTCTTGGAACTCGCCCTTCTTGATATGCGCGATGAAGTCCGGAATCGGCACATTCACCGGGCAGCCCTTGACGCAGGGCGCATTCTTGCAATGCAGGCAGCGGTCAGCTTCCTCCATGGCGATTTCGCGGGTATAGCCCAGCGCGACTTCCTTGAAATTCGTCGCGCGAATGTCCGGCTGCTGCTCCGGCATCGGATGCTTCTGAAGACTCATGTTCGGCATTATCGAACACCTCCCGTCAGGCGGCACTTGTGGAGCTTTTCCATCGCCCGCTGCTCTTCCGGGCGGAACATGCGGCTGCGGGAAATTGCTTCCGCCCAGTCCACCTGATGCCCATCAAAGTCCGGGCCGTCCACGCACGCGAACTTCGTCACGCCGCCGACTGTTACGCGGCAGCCGCCGCACATGCCCGTGCCATCAATCATAATCGGGTTCATGGACACGATGGTCTTGATGTCCTTGGGCTTGGTCAGGTCGCATACGGCCTTCATCATCGGCAGCGGGCCGATGGCAATCACTTCGTCGTACGCCTTGCCTGCATCAAGTTTCGCCTGAAGCGCCTGCGTCACAAAGCCCTTGTTGCCGTTTGAACCGTCGTCGGTCATGATGGTCAGGTCGGTGCACGCCGCCGCCAGTTCATCCTTCAGGATGATGAGGTGTTCGTTGCGGAAGCCGACAATCAAGTCCACCTCGCAGCCCGCCTCGTGCAGCGCCTTTGCCTGCGGATAGGCAATCGCCACGCCCAGACCGCCGCCGATGACCGCCGCGCGCTTCACGCCCTCGGTATGGCTCGGCTCACCCAGCGGGCCAACGAAATCCAGCAGCGCGTCGCCCTCGTTCAGCGTATCGAGCTTCATGGTCGTGTAGCCGACTTTCTGGAAGATGATGGTGACAGTGCCCTTCTCGCGGTCGTAACCGGCAATGGTCAGCGGGATGCGTTCGCCTTCCTCATCAATGCGGAAGATGATGAACTGGCCCGGCAGCGCCTTGCGCGCCACCAGCGGCGCTTCGATTTCCATGAGCGTGACCGTTTCATTCAGCACACGCTTTTTGACAATGGGAAACATATTGTGCCTTCCTCCCTCTTGTGAAAAGGATATCAGTTTATTCTATCGCAAAGGCGGCGGAATTGCAAGCAAGAAATGTTCTTTTTGCGTATTCTTGCAACCAGCAGTGGCATTTTCAGGGATTCATGCGGAACCAGCAGAAGGATGTCGCGTTCGGCAGATCCCAAATCGTCAGCTTATAGCCGTCGGGCATATCGAACCACGCGAAGTCATTGACGCCGAACGAGCCGTGATTGGGCGCATCCGCAAACGGCACGCCGATGATGGAAATCGCCACGCCGCCGTCGGTCGTCTTAACTCCCTTGTAGTAGGAATCATCCTGATGGGCATCAAGGAACGCCTGAATGCGGTCTGTATAAGCGAAATTCGGCCCGCAATGAATCACCAGCGCGTAATCCAGATACGGCGCAAGCTCCGGCAGTTCCTCCTCTGTGTAGCCAAAATCGCGCAGCGTGCCGATGAACATCATGATATGGCGCGCGCGCTTCTTCGCCACCAGCAGATCGCCCACTTGCAGGTTCTCCGCCAGTTTGTCATACGACGGCATTCCCTTGCCCTTGCGGTGGCTGTACACATGGTTCTTGCCGTACTTGCCATACTGCAGAATCATGTTGGACAGGCTGTCATGCTTCGGCAGCCCCGCCTCGGCGTACACCCACTGCGTGAAGCCGGAACAGTCCAGCCCATAGAGATAGTACGAACCCTTGTCATAGAAGCGGGTCTGCTCCCAGATTTCGCGCTTGCTGTACAGCGGCGCGCGGGAGAACAGGCGCGTCAATGTCGTTTCGTCATCTGCCTTGCCGCCGAAGAAATACGGGCAGCCATCCACAAACGTCGCTGTCACCTCAGCGCCGGTCATTTCATTGTAGCGGCGCACAAAGTCGTTCCCCTCTTCCAGCATGGAAAAGGCAGCATCCAGCAGCTTCGAGCGCTCCACCTCCGCCTGCGCCGGCAAAATGGACAGCCCCATCGTCAGCATCAGCACCAGCAATGCTGTCAGTTTTTTCATCGTGTTTCTTCCTTTCTTCCTGCGGCGTTTGTGCCGAATATCGACATTATAGCACATCCGCCATCATATGACAAGTACGCCCGCGCGGGCTTTTCATTCCGAAGTCGGTCTGCCTGACAGAAAAAAAACACCGTCCAGCATAAAAAGTCAGCGTGTTGATTTTTCCCGCGAATTTTATCGTTTTCCCTGTTGACATATTTAATAGGAAGATATAGAATAGACGGCGGACTGATTTTTTACCGCGTCTCCCGCGTGCGGTACAAGGAGGTTACGGGATGTTTTTTCTGCTTTTTGGTTTCTGGGTGCTGCTCAACGGCAGCTGGACGCTCGAAATTGCGCTGATTGGGCTGGTTGTCTCGGCGGCGCTGTACGCGTTCATCGTCAAGTTCATGGGTTACTCGCCAAAGAAGGAATGGGCGATTGTGCGCCGTCTGCCGCGCATCATCGGGTACTTTCTGTATCTGGTGAAGGAGGTTTTCCTCTCGGCGTGGGCGACGATCAAACTCGTCTGGTCGCCGAAGCTCGTTGTTGAGCCGGAAATCACCTCATTCCACACCCATGTGCGGACACTGCCCGGCAAAGTGGTGCTGGCGAACTCCATCACCATGACCCCCGGCACGATTACCGTGGACATGCACGACGATTTGTTCCTCATCCACTGCCTTGACACGTCCTTTGACGTGGGCAAAGAGGGGTTTGAGATGGAGCGCCGCGTGATGGCGGTGGAAGGAACGCCGAAAGCCAAGAAATCCAAGAAAGGAGCGAAAAAAGCATGACGGACGCCTACGCATTTCTCTACAATGGAACGCTGATTGTCATCGGCGTACTGCTGCTGTTCTGCCTGATTCGCGCCATCCGCGGGCCACGCATTGCCGACCGCGTGATTTCCATCAACATGATGGGTACGCTGATTGTTATCACCATCTGCGTGCTGGCGTTCCTGATGAACGAGGGGTATCTGGTGGACATCGCGATGATTTACACGATGCTGTCCTTCCTCGCGGTGGTGCTGCTGACGAAGATTTACATGGGTGTCTACCGCGAAAAGCGCCGCCGCCGGGAAGCGGCAGAAAATCAAGCGAGGGAGGATGAAGCACATGAGTGACTTCTGGCAGATTTTCCGTTTTGTGATTGCCGCCTTGCTGACGCTTGCCGGTGTATTCTGCATGATTTCCAGCGTCTTGGGGCTGTACCGCTTCCGCTATGCCCTCACGCGCATTCACGCCGCTTCGCTGATGGACACGGTCAGCATTTTCCTGATGCTCTCCGGTCTGTCCGTCGCAACCGGCTTTACCGTGGCAACGGCAAAAATGGTCGTCGTCATTCTGTTTTTGTGGATTACCAGCCCCGTCGCGTCGCACCTGATCGGGCGGCTGGAAGTGACCATCAACGATGAACTGGAAAAGGACATGGCCGTCATGGACGAAACGGCGGTTCAGCACGAAAAGGAGGGCGACTGACCATGCAGGTGCTGCACATTCTGCTGCTGGTATTCATCATCGGCTGCGCTGTCTCCGTCTCGCTGACGAAGAACCTGCTGACGGCGCTGGTCATCTTCATGGGGCAGTCGCTGGCGATGAGCGTTATCTGGATTCTGCTGGAATCGCCCGACCTTGCAATTACCGAAGCAGCTGTCGGCGCAGGTATCACAAGCCTGCTTCTGTTCGTGACGCTGAAGAAAATCCACGCCATCGACATCCAAAAGGGCACGGACAAGACCACAAACAACGTTCAGGAGGGGGTGACGCGGCATGGCGAAGATCAGGAATAATTATGAAAAAAGCTGGTTTCCGCGGCTGCTGAAGTGGCTGGACGGCGGTTCGGGTCTGCTCGATGACGCCATGGCGCACGAACTGGACGAAAGCAGTGAAGAGCACCTGCTTCCCGACTCGCAGGACGCGCTTACCCGCGAAACGAAATTCGAGCAGCACCGTCAGGAGAGCTTGGACAAGGACGAGACGCTGTACGAGCGCTACCATCAATGGGCGCACACGCGCGGCAAGAAGCTGCTGACGTGGCTGTACCGTCTGCTGGCGGTGGTTGTGTGCTTCTCCATCATCTGGGTGCTGCTGCAGACGGCCAGCTACCTGCCGCCGTTCGGCAATCCCGACAACCCGGTCAACAACGAAGTCAGCCAGCGCTACATTGAGAAGGGCATGGAGGAAACTGGCGCGGTCAACATCGTTGCGGGCATGATTCTGGACTACCGCGCATTTGACACCTTGGGCGAATCGAACGTGCTGTTCATTGCCGCCTGCTCGGTGCTGATTCTGCTGCGCGTATCCGGCAGCAAAGACGGCAAGCCCTCCACCGAACAGCTGGAAGCCGAAGCCGACGACCGCATGTATGAGCCGAAGAACGACGCCATCCTGCAGCACGCGGCGAATTTTCTTGTGCCGCTGATTCTCATGTTCGGCGTGTACGTCATTTTGAACGGACATATTTCCCCCGGCGGCGGCTTCTCCGGCGGCGCGATTATGGGCGCAGGGCTGATTCTGTACCTGAACGCGTTCGGCTTCAAGCGCACGGAGCGTTTCTTCACTTTCACGACGTTCAAGATTGTGTCCTGCGTCGCGCTGTCGTTCTATGCGCTGAGCAAGGCGTACAGCTTCTTCACCGGCGCGAACCATCTGCCGTCCATCATCACAACGGGTACGCCCGGCATGATTTTTTCCGCAGGGCTGATTCCGTACCTGAACATCGCCGTCGGACTGGTCGTCTGCTGCACGATGTACGCCTTCTATACGCTTTTCAGAAAGGGGGACATGTAAGCCATGAATTTTACAAACTACGAAGAAATGGCTGCCATGATTCTCTTCGGCATCGGCTTCACGACGCTGCTGCTGCACAAGAACATGATTAAGAAAATTATCGGTTTCTCGATGATGGACAGTGCCATTTACCTTTTTCTGGCGGTCAAGGGCTACATTGCAGGGCGGAAAGCGCCGATTGTGGTGGACGGCATTACGTCCATGGAAGCCTACATCAACCCCATTCCGGCAGGTCTGGTGCTGACGGGCATCGTCGTCTCCGTGTCGGTGACGGCGCTGATGCTCGCGCTGACCGTCCGGCTCTATCGGCAGTATCACACGCTGGATATTGACGAGATTACCGCGCTCTGCCGGAAGGAGGAGGAAACCTGATGTCGCAGCCGCTCTGGCATTCCATCCCCTATCTGTGCATCCTGCTGCCGCTGGGTTCGGCGGCGGTGACCAGCGTCCTCAAGCCCCGCTGGGCGCGGTATTGGACGATGTTCGCGCTGCTGGTGGTCACGTCGCTCTCCGGCGTGATTTCCGCCATTTTCGCATCCGGCGCGGAGAGCTACACCTACATGATGGGTCACTTTCCCGCGCCGTGGGGCAACGAAATCCGTGCGGGTCAGCTGGAGGCCGTGACCGCCCTGTTCTTCAGCCTGATTATGCTGCTGAGCCTGCTCGGCGGCTTGAAAAAGATTGACGAACACATCGACCAGAACAAGGTCAGCCTGTACTACGTCGTGCTGCTGCTGCTGACGGCGGCGCTGATGGCGCAGGTGTACACGAACGATATTTTCACCGCCTACGTCTTCCTTGAAATCATGACGCTGGCGGCGTGTGCGCTGATTGCCATCCGCAAGCGCGGGCGCACGCTCGTCGCCGCGACGCGCTACATGATCATGAACCTGATCGGCTCAGGTCTTTTCCTGCTGGGCATCATCCTGCTGTACGACCTGACGGGTCACCTGCTGATGAGCAACATGAAGGAAGCGGTTGCGGCACTGGCGAAGTCCGGGCAGTATCAAGTGCCGCTGACGGTTGTCGTCGCACTGATTTCCATCGGTCTGTCCATCAAGAGCGCCCTCTTCCCGTTCCACACATGGGTGCCGGATGCCTACGCCTATTCTACCCCGACGTCCGCTGCGGTACTGTCCTCCTTGGTCAGCAAGGGCTACATCTTCCTGCTGATGAAGATTATGTACCGCGTAATTGGGCTGGACGTCATTGTCTCCACTGGCATTCAGGATGTGCTGTTCGTTTTCGCGCTTGTTGGCATGGTGATGGGCAGCATTTCCGCCATTCGTCAGACCGACATTCGCCGGATGATTGCGTTCTCCTCCGTCGCGCAGACTGGCTATGTCTTCATGGGCATCGGCTTGGGCACGGATGAAGGCATGATGGCGGCAACGTTCCACATCTTCAGCCACGCGGTGTGCAAGAGTATGCTCTTCCTTGCCGCGGGCGGCTTAGCGGACGCTTCCAACAACTCCAAGAAGTTCCGTGACCTGCGCGGTGCGGGCTTCCGCAGCCCGATTGCGGGCGTGGCTTTCACCATCGGCGCGCTGAGCATGGTCGGCTTCCCGTTCCTCGGCGGATTCGCATCGAAGCTGAATTTTGCCCTTGCCGCGATGGATGTCGGCGGTGCGCGGACGATGCTGGTGCTGATTACACTGGCAATTTCGACGTGGCTGAACACGCTGTACTTCCTGCGCACAGTGATTACGCTCTACCGCAAGCCCGTGCCGGGGGCGGTGTATTCCGTCGCCCGCGGTCAGCGCGGCTTCTGCTTCAACGCCTCTCTGGTGGCGTTCTCCATCGTCAATGTGGCACTGGGGCTTTTCGCGCAAACCTTCGTCAGCGCCATCACCGCGGGTTTGGCGACATTTGGGTAAGGGAGGAAACGAATAATGAATCTATGGCTGCTTCTTCCTCTGCTGCTGCCCATGCTGGCGGGGCTGCTTCTGCTGACAAAGCCGTTCGCGGAGGGGAAAATCCGCCGCCTGACGGTGCAAATCGGGTTGATTTTGACGCTCGTGTCGCTGCTTCCGGCGTTTCTGACGTCTGGGCGCGACCTGACGCTCTTCACGCTGTCGGACAACGTGGAGATTGCGCTGCATGTGGACGGCATCGGCATGTGCTTCTGTGTGCTGATGGCGTTCGTCTGGGCGGCGGCGGGGTTCTACTCGTTTGACTACATGGCGCATGAGGGGCATGAAAAGCGTTTCTACTGCCTGTATCTGCTGACGCTGGGCGTGCTGATGGGGCTGTGCATGTCCGGGAGTCTGGTCACCTTCTACATGTTCTACGAAGCCATGACGCTGCTGACCATGCCGCTGGTGATGCACTCCGGCAGCAAGGAGGCGGTCGCGGCGGGCATTAAGTACCTGATTTACTCCGTCGTCGGCGCGTCACTGGTGCTGCTGGGCATTACACTGTCCCAGACGCTCCATGGCACGGGCACGAAATTCCTCTGTACGGCGATGCGCGCTGATCTCGATGTCCGCCACGTGCTCCTTCAGAGACTGGTACTCCCCTGCCGGGCCGCGCAGCGCATCGTTTTCCGCCTGTACGGCGGTGAGCTGCTGCTGCAGAGCCTGTACCTGCTGCTCCAGATGGGAATTATCGTCCCGAAGTCGGGCATCCTCCTCCGCCAGGAGACGCAGTGTGTCGTTCTCGGCCACCGCATCGTCGCGCTCACGGCGCAGCGTATCATTTTCCGTCTGCAGCGTCTCCAGCGCCGTACGGTGCTCCTCGGCGGTTTTTTCGATAAACGTGACCACATCCTGACGGTCGAAGCCGCCGAACATACACGTCTTGAAGCTGGCATCCATGGCAAGTACCTTCTCTCTCGATTTCTTGTCCACAGCATACCACAAATTCCGCCCTCTGACAAGAGAATGCACGCAAAAATGCCGCCATATATCAAATTAAAGCAAAAAAGTCCAAAATCAAGATTTACAAACGCCTCTCGGTGTTGTATACTATGATTTAGTGTATTTTTAAGAAAAGCAAGACAGAACTTAGCAAAAGGACGGAGAAACTATGAATTGGGAAATCATTACATTTTTGGGTTACTTTGTGATTCTGTTGGGCGTTGCGTTGATCTTCTATTTCAACGGCTCCAACAAAAACAGCGAGGACTTTTTCCTGGGCGGCCGGTCCATGGGTCCTTGGGTCACGGCCCTGTCGGCACAGGCCTCCGATATGTCTGCATGGCTGCTGATGGGTCTGCCCGGCTCTATCCTGGCTTTTGGCTTCGGACAGATGTGGATTGGCATCGGTTTGGCGCTAGGCACCGCCGCTAACTGGATCCTATGTGCCAAGCGGCTGCGTACCTTCTCCAAGGCCGCGGATGACGCCATCACCGTGCCCCAGTATCTGACCAACCGGTTCGGCGTGGACTCCCGCACACTCCAGCTGGTGTGCGCGCTGATTTTCCTGTTTGCCTATACCATCTATGTGGCCTCTGCCCTGGTTGCCGGCACCTCCGTGTTCAATACGCTGTTTCCGGAGATCTCCCCCAAGGTCGCCATGCTGGTGTTCCTGCTGATCATCGTAGCCTATACCTTCTTCGGCGGCTTTACCGCCGTATGCTGGACGGACTTCTTCCAGGGTATGCTGATGATGTTAGCACTGATGCTGGTACCTATCGTGGTCTATTTTGGTCACCGCGAGCTGCTGGATCCCACGGCGTTGACTACGGTATACGAATATACCGACGCCGCCTCCGGTGCGGTCGTCTCCTGTGATTTCGGCGGTGGCATCTTCAGCGCCAGCTGGCAGGATATCGTCAGCGGCCTTGGCTGGGGTCTGGGCTACTTCGGTATGCCTCACATTCTGGTGCGCTTCATGTCCATTGAGAAGCCCTCTATGATCAAGAAGTCCTCCACCGTCGCCATCATTTGGGTCATCATTTCCCTGTTCTCCGCCGTGCTGATCGCCTATTTCGGCCGTATGATCATGGGCGCTGAGTTGTTGGCCGACGGCAGCCAGAAGTTGGTGTTCATCGCCATGTCCCGCAAGTTCTTCCCAGCCGCTATCTGTGGTCTGCTGCTGGCGGCCATCATCGCGGCCTCCATCTCTACCGCCGACTCCCAGCTGTTAGTAGCGTCCAGCTCCTTTACCGCTGACCTATACAAGCCCTTCTTCCGCAAGAATGCCACAGAAAAAGAAACGCTGATGGTGGGCCGCATTCTGGTGCTGATACTGTCCGCTATCGCCTTCCTGATCGCCAACTCCAAGGGCAGCGGTGCACAGGCCATTATGGATATGGTGGAAAACGCATGGGGCGCATTCGGTGCCTCCTTCGGCCCCACCATCCTGCTGTCCCTGTTCTGGCGGCGCTTCAACTACAAGGGTGCTGTGGCCGGCGTTGTCTCTGGCTTTGTGGTAGACTTGGGCTGGCTGCTGACCGGCTTGACCGCCTCCACCGGCATTTTTGAGATCGTACCTGGCTTCATCGCCAGCTTCATCATCGCAGTCATAGTCGCTAAGTGCACCGCCGCACCAAACGCAAAGGCTGTAGAGATCTTCGATAAGGGCACCAGCAAGGATGCCGACTGAGACCTATCCGTCTCCCCTATCGTGATCAAAGCCGGGCTCTGCCTTTTGGCGGGGCCCGGCTTTATAAAAAGTCAAAGAAAAATGAAAAATCCTCTTGCATTTTGCGGTAGGATGTGCTAGTATAAGTAAGCTGTCTGAAAGACATGCGCCGTTAGCTCAGCTGGATAGAGCGTCTGGCTACGGACCAGAAGGCCGGGGGTTCGAATCCCTCACGGCGTGCCAAAAAGACCCGAAACCGTAAGGTTTCGGGTCTTTTTGTTCGCATAAGTTGTTGTTTTCTCCCGCTGCTTTTTTCTGACCCAAACGCTGACCCCAACGGGAGCGGGTAGCGGAAACCATCAGACAGCACGGGAGAGGATGCTCCCCATTGTTTGCACCGCTTTGAACTGGGCATCAGTGGTGACATGGGCGTAGGTGTCCAGCGTGAAGCCCGCGGAGTAATGACCGAGCATCGAGGACACGGTTTTTACGTCCACGCCGTTTTGGAGGGCGCAGCAGCAGGTCGTCGGGCCGGGCGGGGATTCCGGCCCCCAGTGCCTCTACATAGCCCCGCAGATGTACCGGCAGATCTGTGTTATCCCCAACAGGCGCAGCACGCAGTGCAGCGTTTCCGGTGGTAGACCGTGGAGTTTGTTTCGTTATACTTCCCGGCGCAGCACACGGTAGACGAAGGACATATCCAGTCCGCCGCGCACCACGTCTGCCAGCAGGTCATACTGCCGCTCCTTGTAGCCGCGGGTGTCGAAGGTCGCCAGCGCGTCAAAGGACACGCCTTTTCTGGCGCACAGCGCTCGCAGGATCGTATCGGCGATGCCCGGCGCGTCAAAGATACCGTGGATGTAGCTGCCGTACACGTTTCCGCCGCCGCTGAGCGGCGGCATTTTTTGCTGGCTGCGCCCCATGTGTATCTCGTAGCCCTCGTAGGCAAGACCGTTCAGCCCCGCCAGCATCCCCTCCACGCCGTCGATAACGCCCCGCGT
>ENA-OURV01001440-OURV01001440.1-human-gut-metagenome-genome-assembly--contig:-NODE-1440-length-18713-cov-3.500643_pt1 | contig 18713 bp, 16 predicted proteins | sample MGYA00242141_ERZ509072 | MGnify/ENA primary metagenome ERZ509072 (study PRJEB26280, sample SAMEA2338763) | human gut metagenome | biome: human gut; feature: human-associated habitat; material: faeces... | reverse complement strand
GGATGAACCGACGTGTACTCAGTAACTTTTTTACGTTCATACGAGTTCCCCGCGCAAGCGGGGATGAACCGGCACAAGCCCGCACGAATATCGGAGCCGCCAAGAGTTCCCCGCGTAAGCTGGGATGAACCGGTCAGCAACGTAACCTAGACGATCTAAATCCTGAGTTCCCCGCGCAAGCGGGGATGAACCGTCCAACTGGACAATGGCCCACGACGGCTTAGAGAGTTCCCCGCAAGCGGGGATGAACCGACTGATTGATGTTGAAAATCCAACAGCTATGCGAGTTCCCTGCGCAAGCGAGGGCGGACCGATGGATTGGGTCATCGATCATCTCGATGTCAAAGAGTTCCCCACAAGCGGGGATGGACCGTGGATTCAGCAATAATTCAAGAAGACCTCCGCTTCTTTCCTCATTATGTTATTGGAGGGGTTGATCGAAAAAACAATTTCTTCTTTCCCTTTACTGCTGAGTTGTACACGTACATGGAAGTGAACCGTAATGATGGATTTTTCAACGGTTTAATTTCAAGTACTAGATGAACCGTAGTCACTTACTGTCTTAGATATTGTTGTTGGAAATCCTTCTGCGAAAAGAGTCGGAATTGATAGAAACTATCTTTCTATTCGTATTAATTCACTATCATCTCCAAAGCCTTTTAGGCTTCTCTTTCTAATTCGAAAAAGAAGGTTTTGCTCAAGAATTTAGTGCGCTAAAAGTATTAATAAAATCACAATATTGATTAAAGAACATACCTTCTATCAGCCAGATGGCTTTGAAGGATGAAAGCTCATCACCCATTGTGCCTATTCATGGTCGAGCACAATAAGCGCAAGTTCTAGAGTTGTAGAATGTTTCTTTTGGGATTTTTTTGAAAAAATAGATAAATGGCAGAATGTCAAAATTTTGAACAGTTTGGATTAGCCCCGAATTTGCTTTCCGCAATTAAACGAATGGGATATACAAAGCCGACCGCGATCCAATGTAAGGCAATCCCAGTCGTTCTTCAAGGACGCGACGTTATGGGAGCGGCCCAGACCGGAACTGGCAAAACCGCTAGTTTTGGACTTCCTGTCCTTCAAAAACTTTTGCCATTAGCAAATACAAGCACATCTCCGGCGCGTCATCCTGTACGAGTTTTGATTCTATCTCCGACAAGAGAGTTGGCAGATCAAACAGCAGAGGCACTTTCAAATTACGCAGCTGATACACCCATCCGAATTGGCGTTGTTTATGGCGGGGTGGATATCAAACCTCAAGCTGAGGCATTAAGGAAGGGCGTGGAGATTTTGATCGCGACACCCGGACGCTTATTGGATCATCTCGAGCAGAGAAACACTAATCTTAATCAGAGCGGCATTGTCATTTTGGATGAAGCCGACCGTATGTTGGATATGGGCTTTCTGCCGGACATCTCCAGGATCCTGAATGCGCTTCCCAAAAAGCGCCAGAATCTGATGTTCTCAGCTACGTTCTCTCCGGAAATTAAGAAGTTAGCCGGAAATTTCTTGACTGATCCTGTTGTTATCGAGGTGGCTCGCCAAAACGCGACCGCAGCTACCATTAAACAGGAGGTCTTCTCTGTTAACGAGCTTCAAAAAACGGATGCTTTAGTGGAACTTCTGAAAACCCGCGGAGAAGACCCCGATGGCAAACCGCTCCAGACAATCGTATTCGTCAATGCAAAATTGACGGCGCGTAGACTTGCACGTGAATTAGAAAAATGTGGATTCAATGCTGATGCAATTCATGGAGACAAAACCCAAGAAGAGCGCTTGAAGCTGTTGAAAGATTTCAAGGATGGAACCTTAAATATCATGGTGGCGACGGATGTCGCAGCCCGCGGTTTGGACATTGCCGAGCTGCCGCTCGTGATTAATTACGACGTTCCATTTGTTCCTGAGGACTATGTTCATCGAATTGGCAGAACAGGTCGCGCAGGAAGTTCGGGCCTGGCATTGATGCTGGTTACAGACAAAGATAAGAAGAGTTTTGATGCGATTCGCAAGCTGACGAGGGTAAATTTAATCCCGCAGGAGCTTGATCCTGAACCTCGCAAGAGAGCAAGATTTCCACGAAAGTTTTCCTCAAGTACAGATGCTTGGAAAGCTCCTCGCAAGCCGGAGGATCCATTTTTCTCACGGCCCTATGTACCAGGTCGTTCTTCTGGAAAGAAACCCGCCCCACAAAATTTCTCAAGATCTGTCTCTGGGGAGAAGAGAGAAGTTGCAGTTCTGTTAGGTGGAACAGGCCGCAGAAACTAGGCTTTAATTTGGAATCTCGTTCTCCAACGCTTAACTGCCTCTGAATAAAACTCGTCGAGAGTATCGAAAGCAAAAGGTTTGAATCCTAGGTGAGTCCAGGCACGTGCGGCTTCTTCTTCGGGCTTGCTTCGATCAATCGCTGGGGCCAATGTCTGTTTAGAGAGCTTGTTCCCCTTCTTGTCTAGTACGAGCGGGATGTGCATGTACCCTGGTGTAGTTAAACCTAATGCTATCTGAAGCAAAATTTGTCGCGGCGTGTTGTCTATCAAGTCAGCACCGCGGACAACGTGTGTCACGCCCTGGAATCCGTCATCGACGACAACGGCGAGTTGATAGGCCCAGAGTCCGTCGGCTCTCCGAATAACAAAATCGCCGATTTCTCTCAAAACGTTCTGTTTAAACGTACCTTGCCATCTGTCATTGAAAGAGATGAAACCGTCGTCTACAAGAAAGCGCCACGCACGAATCGGTGCACCGCCTGTTCCATGGCGACAAGTTCCGGGATAGGCGCCCTGTGGCAAGCCGGCAGCTAAGCAGGCGGCTTCGATTCTTTTGCGAGTGCAAGCACACCCATAGGCCAGACCTTTACCGATTAAAAAGTTGAGGGCCTGTTGATAGGCCTCAATTCGAGTTGACTGTCTGAGAATTGGACGATCTGAGTGTAGCTTGAACGCTTCGATGGTTTCGAGCTGATCCTCTGTTGCCCACGCAGGTTCACGAGGCGGATCAATGTCCTCGACGCGAATAATCCACGTTCCTCTATGAGCTTTAGCATCGAGATAACTTGCTAAAAGGCATGCCAAACTTCCGGCGTGTAGATGGCCGGTTGGGGATGGTGCAAAGCGTCCGATGTAATGACTCAAAAAAAATCTCCTCAAACTGATAATGAAATTTTAGTCTGAGGAGAAATTACGAGGTCAACTATTCCTCTTTTTCTTTCTTTGGAGAAGGATTTTCAGTCATAGACTGCGGGACTCCTATGATGGCTGCAGCTTGTGCCGGCGGAACTTGTCCGATGGCTTTCGCACTCTCCGAAGGATCTGCCGAGGGAACAAGATTTGTAGGAGCAGGTGCCCGGAGATTAGAAGGCACAGGAGAAGAGGTGCCTGAAACCTGAGCATTGAACGCAACAGGTGTCGGTGTCGGGGAGACAGTGACCCCATAGGAGGGTCCCGGCATCACAATGCCGTTGGCTACACACGCATCATTGATAGCGTTCAAAAAGGCCGCCTCTAGGCGGTACGGCTCCATCAATTCAATCGGATCAACCCAAACAACCAGTTCTACATTAATGCCAAAATTCCCGAATCCGGTGATACCGCACTCTACCTCATGGAGTGCATCGGGCTTAATACAGAACGGAACTGAGACGGCAGCCTTTTCAATAATTTCTTTAACCTTGCGAAAGTCAATGCCGTAAGGGATCGAGAACGGATAGATCTTTCGAACGCCTCGGCGATCCATGGTGTAATTGGTAAAAGAGCCGTTAATCAGGGAAGCATTAGGGATGATGATTGCTTGACCAGTCGGGGTTACAATACGCGTGGCACGAATCGTGATCATGGTCACCCGGCCCACCTGGCCGCTCGGAGTGGCAATAATATCGCCTAAGCTGACCGCACGTTCCGATATCAAAATCAAACCGGCAACGGAGTTATTGACAATCGTCTGTAGTCCGAAGCCGATGCCTACTGATAAGGCAGAAACTAAGATCGCCAAGTGTGTGATCGGGAGACCGATCATCGATAAGCCCATCAGAATGCCGACGGCCAATATGCCCCAGTGGATGAAGCGGGCAAACATTGAAAGGGATTCCGGACGGACGGAGTTGTGACGGGAGCCGAACTTCCTGATGCTTTCTTCTCCTAACTTGCCAAGCCAATAAGCAATGAGAAAGACCAAGCAGAACTCGAGAATATCGAACGTGTCGATCTGACTGCCGCCGGCCGTAAACAGCGGTACGTGCAAGGGCTCAAGGATCGCCTCCGACCCGCTTAACAGTTTGTCCCAAAAAGATTCCATGATCTTAGTTTTTATATATTTTTCCTAAGGATTCCAGCATAAAAAAGAGCGCCTTAAAAAAGCGCACTTTTGCCTCAAATCGGATACAAAGCTTTATTGGGAAGCTACTAAAGATTTTTCTAAAAAGTCAGACAGATCTGTGACTTCCTCGATGCTTAAATCATGACCGGCTCCGTCATATCCCTTGGACCAAAGATCGGTCGCTCCGAGCTTACGAAGTTCTCTAACACTGATCTCAGGGTACACGGGCGGTACGTCGCTGTCTTCTTTTCCATAGGCGAGGAAAATCGGAGAGAGGATGCCTTGACCGACATGCTCAATATCGTCAGCAGACTCAATGGGCAGATAGCCGCTCAGGCAGAAGATGCCGCCGATCGGACGGTCGAGTTTCAGAGCCGTGTAAAGCGCAACGCAGCCGCCCTGTGAGAAACCTCCTAAGAAGATTCGATCCCGTCTAATGCCTTTCGTCTCTTCCAGGGCAATTAAACGTTCTGCGATACGGGCGCTCTCAATAAGTGCCGGCTCGTCGCTGGCACCGATTCCGTCGGTGTCGAGAAGATCGAACCAGCCGCGCATCAGGAAGCCTTTATTTGCTGCAATCGCACGTTCAGGTGCGGTCGGAAGAATCAAACGAGCCTGTTCGACAGGTGCGCCGCATGCTGCAAGTTCCTCTCGGAAATGTTCGAAATCCGATCCGTCGCTGCCCAAGCCGTGCAGCATGATGATCGTGGAGTCCGCTTTGCCTTCTTTTGGTTCAATGATTTTTGCATCAATGACATGAGGCTGCGGCGCGGATTTCGGGCGGAAAGCCTTAACGACATTAGGACGGGTTTCAATGGCCGGACCGCCGATCAAATCAATACAGTAGGGTACTGCCGCAAAAATACCGTGAATGCCTTTGGAAGGAATGCCTTCCAAAGTTTCAGCGATAGCCTTGGGCTGCCCCGGAAGGTTAATGATCAAAGCGGCATGATCTTTGATTTCGCGAAGCACGCCGACCTGGCGGGACAAAATCGCGGTCGGAACAAAGGCAAGAGAAACCGCACGCATTTGTTCTCCGAATCCCGGAAGGGTACGAGTGGCGACAGCCAGCGTGGCTTCAGGCGTCACGTCACGACGAGACGGACCGGTGCCTCCGGTTGTCAGAATCAAATCGCAGTTTTCCTGATCACACAATTCTTTCAGAGTCGCTTCGATAAGCTGCTGTTCATCAGGAATGAGTTTTTCCACAACTTCATAGTCAGAAAGCAAAGCCTTAGCGAGCCATTCTTTTAAAGAGGGAATGCCTTTGTCCTGATAAGTTCCGGAAGAGGCACGATCGGAAATGGAAACCAGACCGATTTTTGCTTTGCTATTCTTCATCGTTTTTCTCCTCAGTCGCTTCCAACACGATCGGAGGAAGAACCATTGCGTAGATTAGTTTGTAGAGTGCACGGGCGGATTTCGGAGGCTTATTGCCTTCGGCTTCTTTACGAGCATTACGGATAAGCTGACGAACTTCCTGAACATTGACGTCAGGGAACTGAGCAATAAATTTTGTCAGAGCGGCATCATCTGCAATCAACGCATCTCTCAGACGTTCACTCTTATGCAGTGCGGCCACCGCCGCTTTATCGTTGCCTGTTGCACGGTCAATGGCCTGACGAACGGTGTCTCCGTCTAATGCTCTCATGTATTTGCCGATAAGCTGGAGCTGGCGTCGTTTGGCACCGAAGGAGGGAACACGGTGATAATCCTCAATGGCTTTAAGAATGACTTCGGGAAGTTCGATTTTTGCCAGCGTTTCGGCACCCAGGGTGGTCAGTTCTTTACCGAGATCCTGCAGATGCTCGGCCCTTCTTTTCAGTTCACTTTTGCTCGGACAGCTGTACTCTTCTTCAAGGTTTTCGTTTGTATTCTTCATATTAGCGTGACCTTCTTTAGTAATATTTGCATCAAGCGCTATCATAATCTCCAATCTTTAGTTTCCGCTTCAAAATATGAGTCAAACTCCCACAATAAGTAGCTCAGAAGAGCTCGGTTCCTTGGTTTCGCATGCTTTAGACACAGCGCTTTCTCTAGGTGCAACTTCCGCTTCGGTAGAAGTCAGTGAAGAGAAGGGGACATGTGTTACGGTAAGAAATCGGGAAACGGAATCCATCGAACATACCCATGACCGAGATTTCGGAATTACCGTCTATCTCGGTAAATCTAAGGCTGTGGCTTCCAGCGGAGACTTTCGCAAAGAATCGATCTTAAGAACGGTCAAAGCGGCGCTTGATATGGCGCGCTACACCACACCGGATGAATGCAACGGCCTGCCGGATAAAGAACGACTCTGCACGAACCCACGTCAGCTTGATCTCTTCCATCCGTGGAACATCTCGATTGAAGAACAGGTTCAAAAGGCGGTCGAAGCAGAAAAAGCGGCATTGAGTGTCGATAAACGCGTGGTGAATTCCGACGGCGCAATGGTCACGACAACGATCGGCTCTTTTATCTTGGGAAATACCGAAGGCTTTTTGCACGGCTATCCCTTTAGCGACCATTCGATTGACACCTCAGTGATCGCTGAGGACCAAAACGGAATGCAGGTCGGCTCCTGGCACACTTCCGGCGTTTCGTCGATGGATTTGCTCTCGCCGCAGCAGGTCGGCATGATCGCCGGCCAAAGAGCTGTAGATCATCTGTCGGCACGCGGTTTATCGACCCGCAAGTGCCCGGTCGTTTTTGAAGCACCGGTTGCCAAGAGCTTATTCAGAACCTTTGTTCATGCGGCAAGCGGTTCAGCGTTGTACCGCAAGACCTCCTTCCTCGAAGGAATGCTGAATAAACCGATTTTCCCAGATCATCTTTCCATTTTGGAGAATCCGTTCATCCCGCGCTATTGGGGCTCGGCGCCTTTTGATGATGAAGGCGTCCGTCCTTCTGAACGCTTAGTCGTCGATCACGGTGTGCTGAGCGGACTTTTTCTGAGCAGCTATTCGGCTCGCAAGTTGGGAATGACGACAACAGGAAATGCCGGCGGACCCTACAACCTCATCTTCTCCGAAGCACCGGAAGCCTCCGAAAAAACGCTTTCCGCATTGCTCTCCCGTATGGGAACCGGCCTCTTAGTAACTGAGCTCATCGGGCAGGGCGTCAACTACACGACAGGAGATTTCTCTAAGGGCGCATCCGGTTTCTGGGTGGAGAACGGAAGGATCGCTTACCCGGTGGAAGGCATTACCGTTGCTGGCAATCTCAGAGACATCTTCATGTCTATCGAAGCGATGTCAGACGACGTGGACTTGAACGGCTGCTACCTCAGCGGATCGGTGCTGATTAAAGAAATGACCGTTGCCGGAAATTCTTAAGTCTGAAAAAAGCCGCTCCTGCTAATTTCTCCTCAGAAGTCCGAATAATTTCTTTCAAATTATTACAATTAGGGATCTATAACAAAACGAATCTCGTAGGAGAAAAAATGCAGAAAAAAGATATTGACTGGAGCAAATTAGGCTTCGGCTACACACCGACCGACTACCGTTTCGAAGCTCATTGGAAAGACGGTAAATGGGATGAAGGTAAGATGATCACTGATTCCAATATCGAACTGTCCGAAGCCGCTTGCGTATTCCACTATGCCCAGTGCTGTTTTGAAGGGTTGAAAGCTTACACCACCGTCAACGGCGATATCGTTACTTTCCGTCCGGATTTGAACGCAGAACGTATGATGGGCAGTGCCGAACGCCTTGAAATGCCGGCTTTCCCGAAAGAAAAATTCATTCAGGCCGTCAAAGACGTTGTCGCAGCCAACGCTGCTTGGGTTCCTCCTTACGGCACCGGCGCAACGCTGTACATCCGCCCCGTCATGATCGGTTCCGGTCCTCAGATCGGTGTGGCGCCGGCCCATGAGTTTATTTTCAGAATTTTCGTGATGCCGGTCGGCGCATATTTCAAAGGCGCTATCAAGCCGCTTAAGCTGACGGTTCCTGAGTTCGACCGTGCCGCTCCCCGCGGAACCGGTCATATCAAAGCCGGTCTGAACTACGCTATGAGTCTGCATCCGACAATGGAAGCTCATCGCCACGGCTACGCCGAAAACATCTACCTTGATCCGGCTACACGCACCTATATCGAAGAAACCGGCGGTGCCAACCTGATTTTCGTTGACAAGGAAGGCACAATCATTGTTCCGAAGTCCGATTCCATTCTTCCTTCCGTCACACGCCGCTCTTTAATCGACGTTGCCAAGAGATTGGGCTATAAGGTTGTTGAGCGTCCCGTTAAGCTGAACGAACTCAAAGACATGGCTGAAGGCGCTCTTTGCGGTACGGCTGCCGTCTTGGCTCCGATCGGTATGGTCAATACACCTGACGGCGATATCTACTTCCCATCCGGCATGGAAAAGATGGGTCCTATCTGCACCAAGCTCAGAGAAACACTGACCGGTATCCAGATGGGCGAAATCGAAGGTCCTGAAGGCTGGGTCGTCAAGATTGACGCTGAATAATTTTTGCTGAATAGCAAAAGCGAAACGCCCGGAGAGATCCGGGCGTTTCGCGTGGGAGCAAGGGAACTTTTAAGGTTCCCGTGCGTTCCTGAATTATTTATGAGCGCGGTTCTTGAGACGCTCTTTCCAAATGCCGACTTGTTTGGCGACCTGAGAAGGTGCCGTGCCGCCGGTGTGGTTGCGGGAAGCAATGGAGCCTTCAAGCGTCAGACTGTCGTAAACATCTTCACCGACTTTATCGCTGAATTCTCTTAATTCCTCAAGCGTGAGGTCATGCAGACCGCAGCCTTTCTCAGAAGCAAGACGCACGGCGCAGCCGACAGCTTCGTGAGCGTCACGGAAGGGCAGGCCTTTGCGGACGAGGTAGTCGGCGAAGTCTGTAGCGGTTGGATAACCGAGCATGACGGCTTCACGCATACGGGCCTTGTTGACCTGGATTCCGGGGATCATTTCGATGAAAGCGCGCAGAGTGTCTTTGACGGTATCAATCGTGTCAAAGAGCGGCTCTTTGTCTTCCTGATTGTCTTTGTTGTAAGCAAGGGGCTGTCCCTTCATCAGCATCAGAAGGCCCATCAGGTGACCGACCACGCGTCCGGACTTGCCGCGGGCAGCTTCCGGAACGTCCGGATTCTTTTTCTGCGGCATGATGGAGGAACCCGTCGTGAATCTGTCCGGCAGCATGATGTATGCGAAGTTGGTGTTCATCCAGTAGATGAGCTCTTCGGACATACGGGAAATGTGGATCATGATGAGCGAAGCGCAGGAGCAGAATTCAATTGCAAAATCGCGGTCGCTGACGGAGTCCAGAGAGTTCTGAGTCACACCTTCAAATCCGAGCAGTTCTGCCGTGTATTCGCGGTCAATCGGATAGGTGGTGCCGGCAAGAGCAGCGGCACCGAGCGGAGAACGATTGACGCGTTTGCGGCAGTCAGCCAAGCGTTCGCGGTCGCGCTCGAACATTTCGGCATAAGCCAGGCAGTGATGGCCGAGAGTGACGGGCTGAGCAACCTGCATGTGGGTGTAGCCCGGCATGATGGTGTCGATGTTCTTTTCGGCAACCGTCAGCAGGGATTTCTGCAGATGAGAGAGAAGATCCATGATCTGGTCGATCTCATTGCGCAGGTACAGACGAATATCTAATGCAACTTGGTCATTACGGCTGCGGCCGGTGTGAAGGCGCTTTCCGGCGTCTCCGACAAGTTCCGTTAAGCGGGCTTCAATGTTGAGATGAACGTCTTCGAGTTCGAGTTTCCATTCGAAGCGGTTTTCTTTGATTTCCTGAAGAATCTGACGCATTCCGCGTTCGATGTCATTCAAATCTTCTTTGGAAATAATGCCGCATTTGGCAAGCATCTTGGCATGGGCCACGGAGCCTGCGATATCGGCTTCAGCCATACGCTTGTCAAAGTTCACGCTGGCGGTGTAACGAAGGACAAATTCGGCCATAGGCTCAGAAAAGCGTCCGCTCCAAGCTTCTTTTTTGGAGGCAAGCGGATCGGCATGAACTGAGAGAGGATTGTGTTGGGCCATAACTTTTGCAGTCAGTAATGAAAAAGGCCAATTATAGCCAGTAATGACTGAATTGTCGGGTAACGGATTGTCTACAAAAGGTTTTCTTTGTTGTTAGAGGTGGTTTTCGAAAGCGATTGTTAAGACCGGTGTAACGCGCTTCCCGCCCATCTTGATAAACTCCCATTCATTCTTTGTATTTCTCTAAAAAGTTAAAAAATGACTCAGCAAGATCATCTGGTTATTGCCACTCGCGAAAGCCCGCTGGCGCTTTGGCAGGCAAAGTACGTTCAGAGCTGCCTGAAAGAAAAATTCCCCGAGCTTGATGTTCAGCTTTTAGGTTTAACTACCAAAGGCGACAAAATTTTGGATGTCACGCTCTCCAAGATCGGAGGAAAAGGTTTGTTCGTTAAAGAACTTGAAGCCGCTATGCTTGAAGGCAAAGCTCAAATCGCCGTCCACAGTCTGAAAGATGTCCCGATGGATCTTCTTGAGCCGTTCACACTGGCTGCCGTGATGGTCCGTGAAGATCCGCGCGATGCTGTGGTTTCTCATAAATATGCCTCTTTAGAAGAGATGCCGGCCGGAAGCGTTGTCGGCACCTCCAGCCTTCGTCGTGAACTGATGGTTCGTTCCCGTTTCTCGCACCTCAAGGTCGAGATGATTCGCGGTAACGTGGGCACTCGTCTTTCTAAGCTCGACAACGGACAGTACGACACCCTCGTGATGGCGGTAGCCGGTCTGAAGCGCCTCGGTTTGTCCGATCGCATTCGTTCCATTATTCCGCCTGAAGTTTCCCTTCCGGCGCCGGGTCAAGGTGCTATCGGCATTGAAGCGGTTGGAAACGACGAAATGACACAGAAATACGTCGAAGCGCTCAACGACGAAGACACTCGTCTGTGCACTCAGGCGGAAAGAGCGGTTTCCAGAGCACTCGGCGGTTCCTGCCAGGTTCCTTTGGCTGCCTACGCCACGATTGACGACGGTCAGATGTTCCTCCGCGCACTTGTCGGCAACCACATGACCGGTGAATATGTGACGGCTGAATACACGGGCCTGGCAAATGAGCCTGAAGAAAATGCCCGCAAGGTGCTGGATCAGCTGATCGAAAAAGGCGCTAAGCGTCTTCTGAAAGAAGTGCTCGGAAAGTAATGCGCACGATCTTAAACATGAAGCCGGGGCCCGGCGGGCAGCGGCTTCAGGAAGAACTGGAAGCAAAAACGGCCGGTTCGGTTTACTGGCCGGCGTTTACGTTTGATCGTTCGGAAGATTACGAGGAAAGCGTCAAAGAAATTCTCGAAGGAGCTGAAAGAGGCGCGTTGCTGATTCTCGTGAGTCCGACGACGGTCAGCTTCATGAAGGACATTTTTCCTCAGCTTCCTGAATCTGCTCGCTTTGCCTGTGTCGGCGAACCGACCGCTAAAGCTTTGACCGCGGCTTTTCCTGCAGCACACGAAATTCTTTTTCCGCACGGAAGCTCTCTGGAGAGCGGTTCCGAACTGCTTTTTGAACTCCTTTTGGAAGAAGGTCTTCCTCCGGAAGTTGTCCTCATTCGAGGCGACACGGGCCGTCAGTTCCTGATTGACGTGCTGCGGGATAAAGGTGTTCCTGTGACCGTGGCACCTATCTATAAGAGAATCCCGCTGAAGGCTTCAGGCGATCAAAAGAGGTGGATCGGACGCGGAGAAGCGCCGGTGGTTTATCTGACGAGCACGGACGCCATACGAACCCTCGAAGAAAACGTCGGAGGAGACAATGCCGGATGGCTGAAGTCGGCTTTAGTTCTGACGATCCATCCCCGCATTCAAGAGCATCTCTTTGAGGAGGGTTTCAAGAACGTCGAATTAGTGGAGTCCCGCTGCAGCGGACTTGCTGATAAATTGATCTCCTTGGCAGAGTAAGGAACTAACGATTAAAATTAATAGATTATTTCCTAATTAATGAAGGTTGGAAAAATATTATGGATATGAGCAAAATCAGCGCAGGAAAAGACCTGCCGCACGATTTCAATGTTGTGATTGAAATCCCCGCACAGAGCGACCCCGTCAAGTATGAAGTTGACAAAGAAAGCGGCGCTCTTCTGGTCGACCGTTTCATCGGCACTTCCATGCGTTATCCTGCAAACTACGGTTTCATCCCTCAGACCCTCGGCGATGACGGTGACCCCGTTGACGTTTGCGTGATTACTCCGTTCCCTCTGCTGGCCGGATCCGTGATCCGCTGCCGTCCGCTCGGCATGCTCCTGATGGAAGACGAAAGCGGCGGCGACATGAAGATGCTTGCAGTTCCGGTTCAGAAGCTGACTCCGCGCTACAACAAGATTCAGACCATCGATGATGTTCCTGAAGATTATCTTGCTCAGATCCGCCATTTCTTTGAACACTACAAAGATCTGGAAAAAGGCAAATGGGCTAAGGTTTCCGGCTGGACCGGTCCTGAAGAAGCCTGCAAGGTGATCATGAAAGGCGTTGAAGCTTACAACAACGCTAAATAATCTTTCGATCCCTGTTTTTTAGGATGAGACCCGGGCAATTCGCTCGGGTTTTCTATTTTTGGCCTCCGCTGAGCACTCGGACGGCACTTTGTTTTGTATGATCTAGAACATCGGGTTTGGAGTCCGCAATCGATTAGGAGGTTCACGGATGATTGAAAAAGTAGTGGTCTCAATGGCGCAGCTGAATCAGACTGCCGGTGACTTGGAAGGAAACTTTAAGCGGATAGCCGAAGCCGCAGAAAAAGCGAAGCATTCCGACATCTTAGTGACCCCTGAACTTTCTTTGTGCGGATATCCTCCAGAAGATTTATTGTTTTTGGACAGTTTTTTAGAAGACTGTGCAAAGAAACTCAATGAGCTGGTTGAATATTCAACCCGTTTTCCGAAACTGCATATTCTTGCAGGCTATCCCTTAAAAGAAGCCGGCCGTTTATATAACGTGGTCTCCGTCATCCTCAACGGCAAAATTCTCCTTACTTATCGAAAGAAGAATCTTCCCAACTACGGTGTTTTTGATGAAGAACGCTACTTCACGCCGGGCGGAGAAGACGTCTGCACGTTTGATGTCGGAGATACGCGCTTCGGCGTCAATATTTGTGAAGACATTTGGTTCCCAGAAGCCCCTTCTCAGGCTAAAGGGCAGGGCGCACAGGTTCTCTTAATCGCCAATGCTTCTCCGTTTGAAGAAGGAAAGGAAGAACAGCGGTTAAATATGGTGCGCCGCCATGTGAACGCCATCGGAATGGACGCCTGCTACGTCAATATGTGCGGAGCGCAGGATGAAATCGTTTTTGACGGAGAAACTTTTGCCTGCTCGGCCGACGAGGTTCTGGCCCGTGCGCCTCATATGAAAGAGTCGCTTCTTTCTGTGGAAGTCAGAAAAGGCAGAATCTGCCGCGGAGAGGATTCCCAGCCGCTGTCTGAGTGGGCCGTGCTTTACGAAGCCCTGGTTGTCAGCATGCGGGACTACATCAATAAGAACGGATTTAAGGGTGTCGTGCTGGGCCTTTCCGGAGGCGTGGACTCTGCACTGGTCCTTAAGATCGCGGTGGACGCCGTGGGCAACGACAAAGTGCTCGCCGTGATGATGCCGTCCGTTTATACATCTTCATTAAGCCGTGGTGACGCGGCCAAATTGGCTTCTCGTTTGGGCGTACGCCTTGAGACGATTTCAATTCAGGACGGTTACACGGCATTTGAATTCATGCTGGCCAAGCAGTTCAACGGCATGCCGCACGATGTCACTGAAGAAAACCTTCAGGCACGTATCCGCGGTGTCATTCTGATGGCTATTTCCAATAAGTTCGGCTCGATGGTTGCTACGACCGGGAATAAGAGCGAAATGGCGGTCGGTTATTCAACCCTGTACGGCGACCTGGCAGGCGGTTTCGCCGTGATTAAAGACGTCTACAAGACTCAGGTCTACGCTTTGTGCCGCTGGATTAACGAATGCAGTAAAGAGAATCCGGTTTTCCCGGAAACGATACTGACTCGTGCTCCGAGCGCGGAGCTTCGTGAGAATCAAAAGGATCAGGATTCTCTGCCGGATTACAGCGTGCTCGACGAGATTCTTCGCCGCTTCATCGAAGATCGTGAAGGGCCGGAAGAGATTGTTGCAGCAGGCTTTGACCGTGCCGTCGTCGACAAAGTTTTAAGAATGGTCAGCCGTGCGGAATACAAGCGCCGCCAGTCTCCGATCGGACCTAAGGTGACAAAAGTCGCTTTCGGGCGGGATTGGCGCTTCCCGGTCACTAATAAATACAGACTTTAAGAGTAAAATTTCTGAAAAAATTTCGGGAGAAAAAATGAAACAAGTCGTCGCTATTATCAAGCCCTTCAAACTTGACGAAGTGAGAGAGGCACTCGCAGAAATTGGTGTTCAGGGTATGACCGTGACCGAGGTCAAAGGTTTCGGCCGTCAGAAAGGACATACCGAACTTTACCGTGGTGCGGAGTACGTCGTGGACTTTCTGCCCAAGATGAAGATTGAGTGCGTGGTCGACGACTCGCTGGTCAACATGGCGGTCGAAGCGATTATGAAAACCGCCCGTACCAACAAGATCGGCGACGGAAAGATTTTCGTGATGCCGGTCGAAGAGGTGATTCGAATCAGAACTGGTGAAACCGGAAACGCTGCCGTCTAACAAAACGAAAGACCGATGCCGCAAAGCATCGGTCGAATTTTTTTTCTGCCGGTTAAGGCGCTAAAAGAACATAAACGGCGCCGGCTCCTCCGTCATAAGGCGGCGCCTGTACAAAGGCGAGCACCTCTTTTCGCTGAGCCAGCCAAACCGGAACCTTTTCCTTTAAAACAGGCTTCCGTCCAGCAGAGCCGAATCCTTGTCCGTGGATGATTCGCACGGCACGGTGTCCGGCTTTTCTCTCCTCGTTTAAGAATTCCACCAGAAGCAGTCTGGCTTCCTCCGACGTGTACCCGTGAAGATCCAAGGTACCTTTAACGGACCATGCGCCCTGGTGCAGTTTCTTGGGAACATCGGGCGCCATAGAAGGTGCCCGATAAGACAGCCGTTCATCGGAATCCAGAAGGTGATCGATACTGATGTTGTCGGACAAAGAGTCTTCGAGCACCGCTTTTTCGTCGGCGTAGCGCTGACGAGGAATGGGTGCCGGCTTCGGCATGGCGTGGAAGACTTTATCTTCCCTGCCTATTTTTTTTTTGACTCCGAGTTCTTTCATTGCATTCTCGAACTCGTGAGCTTTAGCCTCAGCCTCTTTACGCTTTTGTTCCTTTTCGGCAGCGATTCGTGCTTCTTCTTCCTGTTTGACTTTCAGTTGTTCCTTCAAGCCCATCAGAGAAGCGAAAGACTCTTTATCGACATTCATTTCTGTTAATCAACCAAACCGTTTGTTTCTAAATAGTTTAAGGCGTCCAGAGCAGCCATACAGCCGGAAGCAGCGCTGGTAATGGCTTGACGGTAAACCTGGTCCTGGCAGTCGCCGGCGGCAAAGACACCCGGGAGGTTGGTGGCCTGAGCAGCGCCGGAGGCAATACCTTTAGTGACGATGTAACCGTGGTTCATCTCCAGCTGGTCTTCGAACATCTTGGTGTTTGGGGAGTGGCCGATGGCAATGAAAACGCCCATAACCGGAATGTCTTCCTTTTCACCCGTCTTGAGGTTGTTCAAACGGACGCCGGTCACACCGGTCTTGTCGCCCAGGATTTCGTCCAGCGTGCAGAACTCGTGGAGAACGATCTTGCCTTCGGCTGCGACGGCTTTAAGACGATCTACCATGATTTTTTCAGCGCGATACTGGTCGCGGCGGTGGATCATGTGAACCTTGGAGGCGATACCGGCAAGATAGATGGCCTCTTTAATTGCGGAGTCGCCGCCGCCGACGATGGCAACTTCCTGGTTGCGGTAGAAGAAACCGTCGCAGGTTGCGCAGGCGGAAACGCCTTTGCCCTTGAATTCTTCTTCACTGGGAAGACCGAGATACTTAGCGCTGGCGCCGGTAGCAATAATCAGAGCGTCGCAAGTGTAGTTGCCGTTGTTGCCGACCAAACGGATCGGTTTTTCGTTCAGATGAGCTTCGGAAATTTCATCGAAAACGATTCTTGTTTTAAAACGCTCAGCATGTTCGAGCATGCGCTGCATAAGTTCCGGACCCATCACGCCTTTGGGGTCGCCGGGCCAGTTGTCGACTTCAGTCGTTGTTGTCAGCTGACCGCCTTGCTCCATACCTGTAATGAGAGTAGGTTTTAAGTTAGCGCGGGCGGCATAAACGGCGGCGGTATAGCCGGCGGGGCCCGAACCGATGATCAAAACTTTACTGTGTTCGGTATTGGTAGTCATGTTCTACTTCCTTTAATATTCACAAATTGTCCAACGATTATAGAGCGTTGGTTTACAACTAGAATTACGGAAACACCATTTAACACATAATGAGCAACTCGATAGAAACCTCCTTCTTATATAGAAATTTCCCCCGGTTTCGGAATAATTCCGAAGACGAGGTCGGCGCCGGAGGAAAACTCTGGGGTCTGGTTCTCTTTTGCGTTTGCGCGGCGGCTTGTATCGCTCTTTCTCTTGTTCTGGGAAGTTATGACTACTCGGATCCGGGATTTTCACGCTTCAATACCAAGCTCCAAGTCAGCAACCTCTTCGGAGTGCAGGGTGCTTGGACGGCCGATCTGTTCTATCTTTTATTCGGCTGGGGCGCCTGGGTCTTTGTTATCGGACTCTTTTATTTTCTGGTTCGCGGCTTAAAACGCCTGCGAGGAAAAAAAGTTTCCGTTTCTCCGATCCCGATGGGTTTCCGTATTTTGGCTTTCTGTGTGTTGGTCCTTAGTTGCTGTGCGCTGTTCTTCCTTCGGTTCCATACTCATTCCGAAGGGCTTCCCGGCACGACAGGCGGAGCGCTTGGAAGCGCGATCGGATCCGAGCTCCTCTATTGGATGAGCCTAGAAGCAGCCACGGCTTTCGTTCTTGTTTTAGTTCTGTTTTGTTCTTCCGTGTTTTTCGGTTTTTCTTGGATGTCGGTCGCGGAACAAATCGGAAGAACTTTTGAGCGTTTATTCCGCAGAGTGGCTTCAATTAAGCAAAGCAAAGAAGATGACGCTTTTGCGAAAGCCTCTATGGAGGAAAGAGAGAAGTCGCTTCAGGACCGACAAGGGCCTTCTCCCGAACTGCCTGCGCTTCCTGCTGCTTCCGCTCCGGTTGTTCAGCCGCGGGCTGAAGAGATTAAAACTGAGGAACTTTTATTCGCTGATGATAAGGAAGACGAGGTGAAAGGTCCGGATCAATTTAAACCGATTGATTATGAGCGCGATCCGGAAGACTTGGCACCGGCCTCACTCCGCCCTACGCCCGAAAATACCGTTGCGCCGATGGAAAAAGAACCCTTCGATATTGAAGATATCCGCGATGAAGAGGAAAGTGTCAAAGATCTGCCGATCGAAGATCATGTCGTTGAACAGCCAGCCCGGCTGATCGAAGAAGTTCCGGAAGAACCGAAGGAGTTTGTCCTGCCTCCGGTGTCGTTGCTGAACGATCCTCCGTTTGAAGCGGTTCAGGTCAGCAGGGAAGAATTGAACCTGACCTCTCAGCGTATCGAACACATACTTCAAAATTATAAAATTAACGCTAAGGTTCTTTCTGCTCTGCCGGGGCCGATTATTACCCGATTCAAACTGCAGCCGGCTCCGGGCGTCCGCTCTCGTAAGTTCGTGGAAGTGGCAAAAGACTTGGCTCGCGGCTTAGGACAGCCCAATGTTCGTATTGTAGAGAATATGCAGGAAGCTGACTGTATTGGTCTTGAAGTGCCGAATTCTTCTCAGTCGGTACAGACGATTTATCTGAAAGAAATTATCAACAGTCACCCCTTCCAGTCGAGTACTTCTCCGCTGACCTTGGCACTTGGTAAAGGCGTTGCGGGCGACCCCGTCGTTATTGACTTGGCTAAAGCTCCTCATCTATTGGTCGCCGGTACTACGGGTTCCGGTAAGTCCGTCGGTATCAACGCCATGATTCTGTCGATGCTGTATAAGAATCCGCCTGATAAGCTCAAGCTGATTCTGGTTGATCCGAAGGAAGTGGAATTCAGTCCCTACGAAGATATTCCCCATCTTTTGACCCCGGTGATTACGGATATGGCCAAGGCGGCTCATTGTCTGGCCTGGGCCGTCCGCGAAATGGATCGACGCTACAAACTGCTGAAGATGGCCGGACAGAAAAACTTTGACGGTTACAACCAGCGAATTCGCGAAGCGAAGGAAGCCGGTACTCCGATTATGAATCCGCATGCCCAGCCGCCGATTCCTTTGGAAGAGATCCCGTACATCATTATCATCATCGACGAGTTGGCTGACTTGCTGATGGTTTACGGCAAGGAAGTAGAGACTCAGATCATGCGCCTGACCCAAAAAGCCCGAGCGGCCGGTTGATGTGATGGAAAGAATAAATGACTTTGCTACAGATTGCCGCTGGGCGA
>ENA-OURV01001434-OURV01001434.1-human-gut-metagenome-genome-assembly--contig:-NODE-1434-length-18736-cov-8.425620_pt1 | contig 18736 bp, 9 predicted proteins | sample MGYA00242141_ERZ509072 | MGnify/ENA primary metagenome ERZ509072 (study PRJEB26280, sample SAMEA2338763) | human gut metagenome | biome: human gut; feature: human-associated habitat; material: faeces... | reverse complement strand
TTACCCGGAATTCACCTTCCGGAATATTGTCAATCAGCTGTTCGATGATGTGGCACGATTCCATGATTTCGTCCATACGCACCATGTAGCGGGCGAAGGAGTCGCCTTCCGTATAAGTGATTTCCTTGAAGTCCACCTTGTTATACAACGCATACGGATGATGCTTGCGCACGTCGTTGGCCCATCCCGAAGCACGTCCGGTGCCTCCCGTGCAGCCCAGCGAGATGGCATCCTCCTTCGAGAGGATTCCCACGCCCTTCAGACGGGTGTCGGCGATGACATTGGTCGTGAAGATATCGTGATAATCCTGGATGACACTGCGCAGGTGCTTGATGAATTCCTTCACCTTCTGCTGGAAAGTAGGATGAATATCAGCCTGCACACCGCCAATCATGTTATAGTTCTGAATCAGACGTCCTCCGGTGGTTTCTTCGAAGATATCCAAAATCATCTCACGTTCACGGAAACCGTAGAAGAACGGAGTCAGTCCACCCATATCCATTACCAAGCAAGAATAGAACAACAGGTGAGAATCGAGACGTTGCAGCTCATCCATGATGGTACGGATGTACTGGGCACGCTCCGGCACCTCGATGCCCGCTGCCTTTTCGATGCACATGCACAGGGCGTGACGATTCTGATGGGCGCTCAAGTAATCCAGACGGTCGGTCAGCGCCAGTGTCTGCGGATAAGTCAGGCTCTCGTTCATCTTTTCGATGCCCCGGTGGATGTAACCCAGAATCGGGTCAATCTTGCGGATATTTTCACCGTCGAGAGAAGTACGCATACGCAATACACCATGTGTAGAAGGGTGCTGCGGACCGATGTTCACCACGAAGTCATCTTCTCCAAACACTACGTTTTTGCGTCCCTCAAGTGTACCGTCCGGGCGGAGGAAGTATTCGTCAGTAAGGTCGGCATTCTCTTCGTTGTCCATCTGCAGCGGATTGGAGTTCATGTCATAATCCTTGCGCATCGGATACCCTTTCCAGTCTTCACGCAGGAAGATGCGGCGCATATCCGGATGGTTCAGGAAGACGATGCCGAAAAAGTCGTACACTTCACGTTCTTTGATGAGGGCTGTTTTCCACAAATCACTGACAGTCGGTAAAAATGCTTTTTCCCGGTCGGCTGTTACTGATTTGAGGATGATTCTGGCTCCTGTGCGGGTAGATTCCAAAAGGTAGAGTGCTCCAAGCCCTTCTTCCCCCCAGTCCATTCCTACGATGTCACGCAAGAAATCCATGGGCTCCTCTTTGTCGTCATGCAAGGCTTTGGCTGTGGCATGCAGCTTGTCTGCCGGTATCTTGACCACCGTTTCGCCGGCCTGACTGATTTCCGCTTCAGGAGTAATGCTTTTTATTTTTTCAATTTCCATTTGCATTTTCTTTTTTACTTGGTTGATTCCTCTTTTTCTTTGCGGTTTACGCCTCCTAAGAAACGTTCCACTTTGATTTTACGTTGGAGTTGCATCATTCCGTAGAAGAAGGCTTCCGGCCGTGGAGGACATCCCGGAATATATACGTCGACCGGAATGATTTTGTCAATACCGTTTACTACGTGATAGGATTTGATGAACGGACCACCGGAAATGGTACATCCGCCTACTGCCACCACGTATTTCGGTTCGGCCATCTGGTCGTACAGACGCTTCAATACCGGAGCCATTTTGTAGGTGATGGTTCCCAGTACCATGATCATGTCTGCCTGACGAGGAGAGTTACGGGTTACCTCAAATCCGAAGCGGGCCATGTCATAGCGGGCTGCTCCAAGTGCCATGAATTCAATGGCGCAACAGCTGGTTCCGAAAGTAAGGCTCCACAGAGAGTTGCTTCTTCCCCAGTTGATCAGTTCGTCTACTGTGCCTAAAATGATACCTGCGCCGTCCATGTTCAAACGACGTACCATCTCCTCCAAATAATCATTGTTCTTGAAGTCTTCATACTTCATAGAACGGATGGAGGTTGCTTTTTTTACTTCCATTCAAGCGCTCCTTTCCGCCAGGCGTATGCCAGGCCTAAGATTAAGACAACCAAGAAGAATCCTACACTGACCAGTGCATATACTCCTACCTGACTTGCCACTACTGCCCACGGAAAAAGAAATACCGTTTCGATGTCGAACATCAGGAACAGGATGGCGAACAGGTAGTAACCGGCTCTGAACTGTACCCATGATTGTCCGCGGGTAGGGATACCACACTCGTACGGCTCTCCCTTCTGGGGGTTGAATGACCTCGGAGCAAGTAGCTTCGCAATGGCCATAGCTGCAGCGACAAGGACGACGGCTGTCAGAATAACTACAATAATAAATGTAAAAAACATATATCTAAGAATTTTTGATGATACATAAATAGGTGTGGCTGTTTCCGATACGTCAAACCTCTGTTTGTTCCAATGGGGTATCTGAAACAGTAAAGAATCTTAAATAGTATTAAATCAGGATTTTTTCGAGGGTATATAAATAGTAGATTCGATTTAAATGCGTATAAGGGTGTTTAGAATGTCTAGGGTAGGATGTATGTAAATAAAGAGGGGGCCTGCGCATGAAATTTTCTTTGATCCAGCAGGCGGTCAGGAAAAATTTCCCGTCAAACTCCTTTTGGGCCTGTACGCACAAAAAATTATGTGGAATATCTGTTTTCCCGTTGGAAATCAAGTAGTCCACTGCCTTTGAAGTCGTATAGTCAGGATGGGGATGGATACAGTTTTCTGTCTGTTCTTTTACTGCATTTGCTTCTTGTAGAAAGTCTGGATGGAGCGTATAAAGGCTGCCTCCTATGAATAATGTCATAAGAGTGATTATTGATAAAAAAGCAAAAATCTTCCACTTATTCATTCCACAAACCTTAATACCTTCAAAAAACGCTGCAAAGGTAGGCAATTATTTTGATACCATAGTCTGTAAATGCATTAAATTTTCTTGTCAATCCGGTTGCCGGAGGTTAGAATGGGTATCCTATGGCAAAGTGAATACCCATTCCGTCCTTGAATCGGGGAATATTGTAGTATCCCTTTTTACCAGTTTCATAAGGAACGTGAAGAGCGATTCCGAAGTCCAGACGCAGGATGAGGAAGGAGAGGTCGTAGCGTAGTCCAACACCTGTTCCGAGTGCAATGCTGTCGAAGAAATTATCCAGACTGAATTCTGCTCCCGGGCGGGCCTCGTCTTTTCGCATCAGCCATACGTTGCCGGCATCCAGAAAAGTGGCGCCGTTCAGGTTGCCTCCCATGAAATTCGACAGAATACGGAAACGGTATTCCAGATTGGCTTCCAGTTTGATGTCACCGGTTTCATCCACGTAGGAATAGCTGGCCGTGTTCGTAGGATGGAATCTTCCGGGACCGATAGAACGGACTGTAAAAGCACGGATACTGTTGGCACCTCCCACATAGAACTGCTCGCTGTAGGGTGCAATCGTTTTGTTTCCGTATGCCCAGATGACTCCTCCCATGAGGCGGGCGGCTATTTGCTGTTTTTCACTGATATGGTGAAGGAACCGGACCTCTGAAGAGTATTTCAGGAACTGGGCGAACGGGGTCCCAAGCAGTTTTTTGTCCTTGGTGCTGAATTTTTGCCCGAAGGCCGCATAAATCATGGACGTTACGTTACCGGCCGAGGTCAGCGAGTTTTCCCACCATATCTGGTTCTTTTTCTTCCGGTAACTGTTGTCGTAGGTAACGGTGTAAGTCAGTGAAGGAATGAACTGGTCATCCAAACTATGGAACAGCATCGGGTTGGCATTTGCGATGGAATCGAAACGGGCCGTACGGTTCTGTAAGGTGTTGAAGGCCAGATGTAGCGGTGTGACCGTATGCTTGATGCTACGTTTAGGCTGGAAACTGTAGGACACGGTTCCTCCGAATGATAACATCTTGAAATAACGGGCGCGATTCAATTGTTCGGCATAAATCTTGAAATTAGTTTCCGACGGGAAGCGGAACGGGTCTACCCGGTTTCGTACCCACGGGAGAATCAGTCGGGGAAAATTCAATGACAGCGCCGCTCCTAATTCGTATGAATTCATTACGGAACTTTCACCATCCACTGTAGAGCTGGTTTGCCATTCATAAGATCCGGACAGTTCCAGGCTCAATGAAGCCCCCATTCTTTTAAAATTTTTCTTTGAAAGGTTGAATTTTGCACCCGGTCCCGTCTGTTTGGTGCTTTTGGTGGTAACGTTCAGTTCCAGTTCACTGTCATAAGGCAGGTCGAACATGGCATTGACGTCAATATCCAGCGTATCTGTTCCGGGGCGGGGAGTGTATTTAAAGTCATTGAATTTGAACACACCCAGTCTTGACAGAGCCTGTTGCGTATAGTTCTGTCGTACTTGTGAGTACGTTTCTCCACTACGGTAGAGGAAACGTCGGCGAAGCACTCCATATCGTATGCCTGGTCTTTTCCCGGCATAGTGGATGGTGAAGTTATGGAAATTTAGGGAGTCCTCCGGCTGTTCCCCATTGTATCCAATCAAGTTGATTTTCGTATTCCCGATGTAGTATGTGCGCAATCCGTCTTCCGGAATATTCTGCTTCTGTACGATTTTTAAGTTGACATATCCCGGGCGGATCAGTGTGTCGGCCAGGAATGTAATAAAATCGGAACGATAATAGTAATATCCGTTGTTGCGGAACAGTTCCACCAGCCGGTTTCTTTCTTCGTCCAGTTTGCTGACGGAAAACTCATCCTCCCTTTTGAGTAGGCGTTTTTCATAGGATTCTTGAATCAGCGTATCCGCTTTACCAGAGAAGCCCACGTAACTTATGGAATCCAGTTTGTAACGTTGTCCCGTATAAATGGTATACAGTAGTTTGGCCTTCTTAGGATTTTTGGCCGTATCTACTTTTACCGTTACGTTTCCTTGGAAGAAACCGTTCTCGCGCAGCAAGTTGCTGGCCACTTTGGTACGGGTTTCCGGATTGACCGTCGACACATAGATGGGGTCGGCAGCCAGTTTCTTGAAAATCCATTTTCCGATACCTTTTTCATACCGTTCAAAACGGTTATATACCCATAATCCGAGAGGGAAGGGGATACGAAGGTTCGGGCTACCGAAAAATGAATTGTTCGGTGCCACGTTCAAGGCTCCTTGCACTTCTTCCAGGGTTGCTTCACCTTCATCTTCCGGATTGTATCCTTCAATCTTCGGGGAAGGAGTTCCGATGTAGAGCAGCTCATCCTCCGGCAGATGTTTGGTGGTAGAGCATGCAGCCATCATAACAAGCCACAGAAGTCCTGTCAGGAAACGGCTATTTATCTTTATTTTCATCTTCATTTTCATCTTCCTCTTTTTTTACAGCTTCAACGGGTGCTTTTTCTTTTTTTCTGAAAATAAACAACTCACCTACTTTGCTTACTTTCTTGCGTAATACGATACCTACGCCTGTTTCGGTTACTTCTCCATCGAGGATACTTTCATAATTCTTGTCGTGGAACAGTTTTACGTAGCGCGTACCGCTATTATCCAGACGGTATTCCAGTGAAATATTGTCGATAAAGGACTCATCCTGCTGCACGTTGTTTCCGGTGGAGACCTTTCCGCCAATGACCACCCGGATACGATTGTTCCAGAATCGTTTGGCGAACTGGAAGTTGTAGTCCGTGCTCGATTGTCCGGTTTGTTCTCCGTTGTTGGTTTCTATACCGAAGTTCACGTCGATGGTCTTGAGGGCACTTCCGGCTACCTTTGAAATCTGGTCTTGCAGGAACGAGTTCATCACGCTGCTTCCTCCTCCACCGCCTAAAGTACCTCCTTCTGTCAGGTACATACCGGTTACCAACATGGTTACTGCTACTTTATTCTTGTCTTCGGCCGACATGGAAGCCAGTTCATTCTGCATGCTTCCGTCTTCTGGTGCATCTATAATAAAGGAGAAGCCTAAATCCTCCAAGGTGTTGGTGATGTTTACTCCTACATCGAAATTGACCATACGTGAAGCCTGTCCTTCCTGTGCCACAGACGAGCGTACTCTTTCGGTAGCCTTGATGTTCAGTTGCGGATTCATGGCATTTCCACTCCATTGTATGTAACTTCCACTTTGTATGTGGAAGGTCTTCAACTGGATAATTGGCAACTGGTATTTCATTTCTCCACTCAACAGTGAATATTTTCCACTTAAAATGATACTTCCAGCAGGAGTGTATTGTAAGGATAAGTCGCCTCCTCCCTCAAAATACATATAGTTGCTGCCTTTTTCATCCAAGTTGACACGGCATTGTACGGCTTCATCGATATGCAAGGTCATCAGCATATCGATACCTCCCAGTGTCAGGGCTGGTAATATTCTCCGGTCCACAGTAGTCGTATCACTGAAGTTGATGAAGGTGACCGTTTCTCCTAATTTGTCCTCCACGGTCAGCGGAGAATCCTGCAAGATGTATGTAAAGTCACTGTTACCTAAGATGTTCATGTTTCCACGTATGGTCATGTTGTCCGGAGTGCCTTTGAGCGTAGAGTGGAAGTCTACATATAGCTTTCCGAATACCAGCGAGCGTTTGGTCTGTTTGGCATTCAGCAATTCAAAGTTGTTAGCATCCATTTTCAAGTCCATTTTCATTTGGCTGAGGTCTGCCATATCTACACTGCCATCGATGGTAAACGGAGTTTTTCCTTTGGTAAATATCTTGAACCGGTCGAAGGTCAGTTTGCTGTCTTTTATTTCTACCGGTCTGTCGTCAAACCGCAAGTTCAAAGAAGCCTGTGGAACATAGATATTCACACTGTCCAAGTTGATTTGTCCGTTCATGAGAGGACTGGCGCTGCTACCCGAAACTTTCATGTTTCCGTCCACGTCACCGCTTAAAATAGCCATTTGGTCGGGAATGAAAGAATTGGCAATTTCCAACGGGAAATGGTGTAGCGACATGTCTGCGTTAATCCGGTCATTCTCCTCCTCACTGGCCGCTGGGAAATAGGAACCGTCTATGCTGGCAATCTCCTGATTGTTTCGAGTGATAAAGCCATTGATACTTTGTTCTCCGCTTTCTTTGGGCAGGTAAACCGCACTCAAAGCCCAGTTGCCCAGCTCAATACCGTTGTAAGTTAACTGGTCGATGCTGTTTTCCAGTGAAATCATATCTGTGCCGTCAGTTTGTACATAATGCGCTTCGGCATTGATGACACCAGAAATGTCTGGCATGTAAGGGACTACCCTTTTAAATTCTCCAATGTTGATTTGATTCAATGAAAGCGTCAGATCCTGTTGGGCAGTAGAGTCAGGAGTGGAGTATAGACTGATGCCTGTACGCATGTCATCATGGATGGAGAGGTTGGCCATGATACGTCCGTCGTCCCTCAAGTAAATATAGTTGTCAGGGTTTACCGTGAACTTTCGATACACCAATGTAGGGTCAAATGGGTTGATGTGCAAGCTGATACCTTTTTTCTGCAATCCGGCGGTCATGCCGATATTGACTCCACATTCTTTCTTACCGTTCAGGTATTCTATGGTCGCGTTGAGTTTATCTGCTTCCACGTCTCCGTTGAGCATGATGTCGAATGCTTCCTGAAAAGGCTTATCGTTGGCGATAATGCCACTGCTGAGTAATATTTTCTCAGCTTGTTGTGACGCATTGAAATAGATGGTATCAAACGCAAGGCTGTCGGTGCTTAGTCCATAGAGATTCATGGCTGCATTCAGTCCGTTTTCCGGCGAGGTCTGAATATTTACATTCAGCCGGTCAAAATTGATTTTCCGGATGGCCAGCGTGTTGGAGACCGGATTGTCTTTTCCGGCAAAGATGCGTAACTGTGCATTGGGCAGCAATTCGCGTAGAACGGTCTGGTCAATGTACCTGTTTTTCCATTGCTTGTCCAATGTTTGTGTCAACTGCGTAATCTGGTTACCCAGTTCATCAATTCCTCCCTTGCTGCGGAACAGGAAAGTCAAATCGCCCGCATTGACAAAGCTATGGATGGAATCGCGTGCGGTGGTAAAGCCCAGATGCAAATCTTTGGTCTTGTATGTCTTTTTCTCCGTAATCAGTTGGATGTCCTTGACCGACATACGTATTCCATGACTCTTCTTTAGGTTGGTATTCAGATGAATATCAATGTTGCTTGCAGTCTTGAAAGGAGTTTGTACCAGTCCCATTCCATACAAATCCAGGTCGGCAATCTGAATCAGTGCATCAGCTTTGACTCGTGACGGATGCAAGGTAGCATCCAGCTGAGAAGAAATTTGCATGGCATTGTCTCTTATGTTCGTTGTCATGTTGGCCTGTGAATTCTTCAAGCCTGCCTGCAGTTGCACACCTGAAAGCGCGCGTGAACCAATTTGCAGATGCGAAAGTGCTGCGTCTGCTTTTAACCGCGTATGCGGAGAGAAAAAGTCATATCCTTCTCCTTTTACATGTGCCTGTGCCGTAAGCTGGAATAGAGAATCCATCGGCATAAAACTATGCAGATTGAGCTGTTCTATGTTTAAATCAGCCTGATAAGCCTCTGTCAGAAGGTTATACTTGCCGTCCAGTTCTGCATATCCTTCTTCATGACTCAGTTTGGTTGTTGCTTGCAGATCATTTCCTTTCATTTGTGCTTTTCCTCGAAGCTGTGTACCAGAAGGAATAAGGAAATCTCCTGTCAAGCTTTGCAGAAAGTTCATCCGGTAAAAATCAGAATTCAAGTTGATGACCCCCTGTCGGGATATACTGTCGAGCACATGCTGGAGAGTACCGTCTGCTTCCATACGGAAACAGTCGGGAATTTTTACCTGGCAAGTATTTAAGTTCAGCTGGTTCAGGTTACCATCCACGTCGAAACGTATTTGCAGCGGCGCTGCAGGAAACGATTGGATAAATTCTTTCGGTATGTCGGGAATGAGCTTGAACAAGTCCGCTTTTCCGATTTCAGCCATCAGTCGTGCTTGCAGTAGCCCGTCCTGATTCTGTTCCGTGACCGACCAGTCAACCGTGGCATTGAATGCAATGAACGAGTTGGCTGTCTTGATTTGGAAATCAGGAATCTTGATGGTTTTCTCATCAGCGCGCAATTCTCCTTCCGACGAAGTGATTTCCAGCCCGGAGCGTTCTTTCAGTTCGAACTGATGCAGTAGGGCACGGATGTTGTTTCCTTGGTAATAAAGTGAGTCCAGCTGCAGATTTACTTTCGAGAGAGCGATGTGCGACAGATCTATCCCTTTGGCCAACGGAGTCGAGTTACCGGAGTTGTAAAATAGCTGGCTGTCCAGTAACTTGAAGGTATTGGCAGAATACGCCTCCTTATGTAAATCGACAAAGCCGTTACGCAAAGATGCACTTTGGATTCTGATGCCGAAATTCATGGTATCGAGTGGCATGTCCATCTGGAAACTGACATTGTCAAGGTCTATTTTCTCCAGTTTGAATTTCCAGTAGGTGGGAGCACTTTGGGTCGTGTCCTGTGCGGTTGTATCGGCCAGGCACATTTTCAGGTCTGCATCCTTGAGGGTCAGTTCATTGAGTACAGCCGTTTCGGGAGTCAGGTCTACGCCATGCGATTTCAAGAACAGATTGCCCAGCTTTCCTTTGAGCGACATTCCCTCAATCAGGCTCGCAGTGTTGACTGAGGCATTTTTCAAGCCCACTCCATCCACTTCTATCTGTTTTTTCAACAAAGGCAGCAGCTGGATTTTCACCGTCAGTTCTTCTACGTCCAGCAGGGTATCTTTCTGGTCTTTTACGGTCGTTTCATGTACGACCAGATTTAATGGAAATGACAGAGAAATGCGTTGTATATGAATTTGCATTCCCGTAGCCTCAGAGGCATACGCGGTGGCCTTGTCCACAATAAAGTTCTGGACAGGGGGGATGTAAATCAATATGCATAATATAATGAAAAGGATGAATGGACTTGCTAAAGCAATTCCTCCCCATTTTATATATTTTTTCATACACTATTGAGCCGTTAGATATTGCGAATATACGAAAAAGAACCAAATAATGGTACATTTTGTTTATGAACTGTGAGTTGAAATCACATTATTTATTTACCTTTGTGCAGTTACTAAAATTTATATACTACTTATGAAACCAACATTATTTGTATTGGCTGCCGGTATGGGAAGTCGTTACGGTGGCTTAAAGCAACTTGACGGACTGGGTCCTAATGGGGAAACAATCATGGATTATTCAATTTTTGATGCAATTCGTGGCGGTTTCGGGAAATTGGTATTCGTAATCCGTCGTGATTTTGAAAAGGATTTCCGTGAAAAGATTGTAAGCAAATACGAAAATCATATCCCTGTAGAGGTTGTATTTCAGGATTTAAATAACCTGCCGGAAGGTTTTACTTGTCCGGAAGGCCGTGCAAAGCCATGGGGAACAAACCATGCGGTATTGATGGGTAAGGATGTAATTAAAGAACCGTTCGCTGTTATTAATGCGGACGACTTTTATGGTCGTGACAGCTTTGCTGTGATCGGTAAATATTTGTCAGAACTGCCGGAAGGTGCAAAGAACGACTATTGTATGGTAGGTTTCCGTGTTGGTAATACCTTGTCAGAAAGTGGTTCTGTAGCCCGCGGTATTTGCTCTACTGATGAAAATGCGCATTTGACTACCGTAGTAGAACGTACTGAAATCATGCGTGTGAACGGCGTGGTTTCTTACAAAGATGAAAAAGGTGAATGGGTAGGCATTGAAGACAATACTCCTGTTTCAATGAACATGTGGGGATTCACTCCGGATTATTTCAAATATTCTGAAGACTATTTCGTAGAATTCCTGAAAGAGAATATCGGAAACCTGAAATGTGAATACTTCATTCCGTTGATGGTCAACAAGCTGATTAATGAAGGTACAGCTACTGTAAAAGTACTGGATACTACTTCCAAGTGGTTCGGTGTGACTTACGCTGCCGATCGTCAGAGCGTGGTTGACAAGATTCAGGCTTTGGTGGATGCAGGTGAGTATCCTTCTAAATTGTTCTGATAACAATCGAATAGAGCTATATAAATGGAAGCCGAGACTGCAGAAAACTGTGGTCCCGGCTTTTTTGTTATAACTAAGATAATCCAATGGGGATGATGGTGTTACTATTAGCTTGAGCAAAAAAAAGAGAGAGGTTGCCCTCTCTCTTAAATATGAAATGTATTAGAATAGCTTATCAATAAGCAGGATTCTGAACCATGTTCGGGTTGGCGTTCATTTCTGAAGCCGGAATCAACGGAAGAGCTTTCTTTGAATTACGGTCGAAACTCTTGGCTTCATCTGTCAATACATCGTGCCATCCACGATCAGCTTCTGAAGTGTAACGTACGATCGTTTCACCACGTCTCATTGCGTCGAAGTAACGTTGTCCTTCTCCAACAAGTTCTTTGCGGCGTTCCACATAGATACGGTCCAGTGTAATATTGGAAGCTGTTACTTCTTTTGACGTATCTGTTGTACGGTTCTTGATGATGTCATTCAGCAAGCTGGCTGCTTTGGTGAGGTCACCAGTCTGGAAGGCAGCTTCTGCTGCTGACAGATATACTTCAGACAGACGCAATACCGGAACATCTGCATAACGAACATCATTTCCTACTGCAGGCATCTTATTGATATAAATCTTATATCCTTTATACGGTGACTTTGAATCCAAAGACTCCAGTAAGACATTATTTCTTACATCCTGAGGGTCAGAAGTCAGCATATCAGAGAAGGCTTTGGATACAATTACGTCTCCATATCCGCCACCTTGGGTTGCAGGGTCAGAATAAAGATAAGCAATACCTTCACGGTCGGTCCAGTCAGTTGTGTCATCAATCACCAGTTCAAACAAGATTTCTTTTGAGTGAGCAATGCTGGATTCTGACCATGCTCCTGCATATTCAGAAGTACTCCACAAAGAATAAGGAGCGTTCTTAATGATATCTTCGGCTACAGACAATGCTTTGTCAAATTCTCCTTTAGTCATATATACACGAACCTGCAAAGCTTTAGCAGTCCATACAGTAACATAACCTTTGGAATATTCATCATTCGTTGTCATCAAAGCACCTGAAGAGATAGCATCGTTCAAATCTTTTTCAACAGTTGTATAACACTCAGCAACAGTACTACGGGCCGGTTTTATATCGGGATCAACCGATGAAGTGACAATAGGCACACCTAGAGAAGCCCCCTGATCCATAGTATACGGTTTTCCGTAAATACGGGTTAAATCGAACAACGCCATTGCACGTAATACTCTTGCTTCAGCTGCATACTGTGCAATTTCAGCCTGTGCTTCTTCTGCATCAGAGAGTTGACCGCCTTCAGCTGCTTCAATCACCCGATTGGCACGGGCGATTACTATATACGGAGTCTGCCAGACTGCGGACGAAGAACTGAAATCATCAGCTGTAGAATAGTTCATATAATAATAGAACTGGGCACGACCGCTACCGCTGTTATTTTCATACTGTACATCCTCGCCTCTCATATCGCCATAAACAAACATCAGTCGACCATAATAATCAACCAAAGAACTGTTTCCTTTCACTGCTGCATAGATACCAGTTCGTGCATTTGAAAGAGCAGAACTTGACTGGATAGCAGTTTCCGCTTCGATACCATCAGCTGGAGTTTGTTCCAACCAATTATTGAGGCAAGATGACAAACTAGCGGTCATTGCCACACCAAGCGTAGCTTTAAATATATGTCTAAATATTCTCATTTGTCTTAATTCTAAGCGTTAAAATGTTAATTCAATACCGAAAGTAAAGGTTCTCAGAGCCGGAGTTTCGAATGTACATACACCACTAACCGGCATTTCTGGATCAACAGTCAAGTCTTTAGACTTCCAAGTCAACAGGTTTGATCCTGAGAAATAGATACGTGCATTACTCATGCCGACTTTGTTAGACCAACTTTGCGGCATACGAATACCGAAGGTCAAGTTCTTCAAGCGCAGATAGTCGGTAGACATCAGCCAGCGTGAAGACATAGACTGAGAGTTCTTACCATACTGGAACGCTGGCAGTTTAGCTGATGTATCACCAGGCCCTGTCCACATATCGTCCAGTTTGTAATAAGCAGGAACAGCACCATTATATAGATAAGTACCACCATCGGTATGCTGCCATGTAGCATAATCAAATGCATCTCCACCCAAAGAGTAAGTGAAAGTAAAGCCCAAATCGAACCACTTCCATCTCAGATTGTTGGTCAAACCACCTTCCACCTTGGCATCATGTTTGCCTACAATAGTTTTGTTGGCTTCAGAGATGTTTGTCGTAGTTTGGCGTGCGTCAGCTGTACCATCATTTTTATAAAACATTTCCTTACCAGTTTGCGGATCCACCCCAGCATATTCATATAAATAGTAAGAATAATAAGACTCACCGACACGATGAATCAACGGTCCGGAAACGATTTCATCCTGTTCACCGTTCAATTTCAACAATGTATTAGTGTTATGCCCAATGTTGAAAGAGGTCGTCCATGTGAAATCATCTGTCTGGAAATTGGTAGTCTGAATCGTTACTTCCACACCGCTATTCTTCAAGGCACCAATGTTCACAGGTTTATACGGATAATAGCTAGAGTTGTAGTAACCACCAACCTGAGAAATCGGAAGGTCGTAAATCAAGTCACTGGTTTTACGCTGATAGTAGTCGAATGTCAAAGAGAAGCGGTTCAGGAAGGTCAAATCTAATCCTATGTTGAAAGTTTTGTTCTTTTCCCATTTCAAATCAGGATTAACAATGCCGATGATACCCATACCTGAAATACCATTATATTTCTGTCCGAACTTGTACAGATTCATATAAGCATAATAATCAGAAGGCTGCGTACCGTTCACACCGTATGACAAACGCAACTTACCGTCAGACAAAATATCCTTTATAGATTCCATGAAGTTTTCGTGAGTGAATCTCCATGCACCGGATACAGACCAGAAGCTACCCCAACGATTGTCTCTGGCCAAGCGAGAGCTACCGTCAGTACGATAACTTCCACTCAAGTAATACTTGCCACCGAAGTCATAGTTCAGACGCCCTAAGAAAGAGGTCAGACGATAAGACTGTTTGTTGCTCTCTGCAGAAGTAGAGCCAGCCACAGTAAGTTCATACAAGTCATCTGGATAATCTTGTCCAGACATATAATTATAAGCGTAAATGTTATCTTCCGTTTCAAAACCCAGCAAAGCATCAATGTTATGCTCTCCGAATGACTTGTTGTAAGTCAGCTGAGTCTGAGTATTCAACTGTTCATTCTTACTGATAATACGCTGCATAACACCACCCGGGCCACCATTGTTAGAATATCTATCCCAAAGCACGTCGTTGGTGTTGTTCATATAGTCGTATGAAATCTTTTCACTCAAGTTCAAGTTATCCCAAATGTTATAAGTAGCCTTAACCGTATTAAAAGCCTTGATAATTGTAGCACGGTCTGAACTGTGATTGAATTCAAACAACGGGTTTACTCCAAACATACCGCAACCATTATTCAAGGTACCATCTTCATTATACGGAGTAGAAGAAGGGCTCTGGAAGAATGCGTAGTTGGCAACGGCACCGTCATAAGAAGTTCCTTCATTTGTTTTCTTTTGAATCATCTTAGAGAACTGGCTGGTTACTTGGACAGTCAATCTTTTGAAAGTGTGAGTCAAGTTTGCATTTCCAGTGAATCGTTCCAGTCCTTGATTTTGAATGATACCATCCTGTTTAGTATAAGACAATGAAGTATAGAATTGAGTATTCTGTCCTCCACCTGATACACTTACCTGATAATTTTGGTGGCCACCCGTCTTGAACAGTTCATCTTTCCAGTTAGTCCATCCAGTAGAAGGTTTTGCAGCGAAACTGTCAATGTTTGAATCTGCGAATGCAGCAGCATCTGTATCAGACAGTCCTTGGCTGTATAAACCATAATTTTTTAAACCGGTCCATAACAGTTCACGACGTTCGTCACCATTCAATTGCGGACGATAGTCGATTGCCATGTTTGAGAAACCCCAGTCGCTACGGAAGTTTACTTTTGTCTTACCTTGGCTACCACTCTTGGTAGTGATTACAATCACACCGTTGGCTGCACGTGAACCATACAAAGAAGCAGCAGCAGCATCTTTAATCACAGTAATGGATTCAATATCATTGGTATTCAATGTAGCCAAAATGCTTGTACCTGCATCACTGTAAGTAAATTCACTGACATTACCACTAGTCACAGGAGTACCATCAATGACATAAAGAGGGTCGTTACCCGCATTGATAGAACCCATACCACGGATTCGGATACTGCTTACGGCACCCGGGTTACTAGAAGATGAACTGAGTGATACGCCCGGTACACTTCCTGACAATTTTTCTTCTACAGAAATTACCGGTACGTCTTCAAGTTTACCTGTATTTACTGTGGAAGCAGCACCTGTAAATGAGGCTTTTTTAAAGTTACCATATCCTGTTACTACTACTTCGTCAAGTACTTCAGTATCAGATTTTAAAACTACTTTAACTACCGGTTGTACCTTCACTTCCTGTGACTGCATTCCGATGAAGGAAATGACCAAAGTTCCCGCGGAACTAAAAAATACTATAATCAATTAGTAATCAGATAAGTATATTTTGGAGAAAAATTTATTCTCATGAGTTTCAAAGACACATAGAGGAACTTTTAACATCATTTTTCTACCAAAACTCTACTCTTTTTCATTAAAAATTCCGATTGCATTACAACTTATATTTCTTAATTTTAAATGAGTTATAAGATAAAAAACTAACTTTGTAAACAAACACTTTAGCAAAATGAGAAAATATCCTGTAGGTATACAAAGCTTTGAAAGCCTTCGTAAAGGAGGCTATCTGTATATAGATAAGACAGAACTTATTTACCGTTTGGTCTCGACCGGAAAGTATTATTTCTTCAGCCGGCCAAGACGATTTGGGAAAAGCTTATTGATTTCTACATTGGAGGCTTATTATTCAGGACGAAAAGAATTGTTTCAAGGATTGTATATTTGTCAAATGGAAAAAGATTGGCTCTCTTATCCCATTCTACATATTGACCTAAATGCGCAAAAATATGACACACTTAAAAGCCTTGACGATATTTTGAATGATATCTTAACAAAATGGGAAAAAGTCTATGGAACAGAGCCAAGCGAAGTGTCCTTATCTTTGCGTTTTCAAGGAATCATCCAGCGGGCAGCTGAAAAGACCGGAAGAAACGTCGTGATTTTAGTAGACGAATATGACAAACCTATGCTCCAGGCTATAGGAAACAGCGAACTGCAAGACAACTATCGTGACACATTAAAGGCCTTTTATGGAGCGTTGAAAAGCAAGGACCAATATATTCAGTTCGCATTATTGACAGGTGTTACCAAGTTTAGTAAGGTAAGCATATTCAGCGATTTGAATAATTTGATGGATATATCCTTTGACAAACGATATGCCGAACTTTGTGGAATTACGGAAAATGAGATTCATGCTTGGCTGGAAACAGACTTGCATGAATTATCTGTTCATGCCAATATGAGTTATGAACAGGTCTGTCAATCTTTAAAGGAACATTATGACGGCTATCATTTCACTGAAGATTCCGTGGGATTGTACAATCCGTTTAGTCTTTTGAACACATTTGCTAAAATGAAGTTTGGCAATTATTGGTTTGAAACAGGAACCCCAACTTATCTGGCCCAATTGCTTAAACAAAACAAATGCAATTTAGTCCGCCTTTCAAATGAAGTGGTTACAGCTGATTTACTGAATGGAGTAGACTCCTTGACGAACAACCCTATCCCAGTCCTATATCAAAGCGGATATCTGACCATTAAATCCTATAATCCTCGTTTTAATGTGTATACCTTGGGATTTCCCAACCAAGAAGTAGAAGAAGGTTTTATCAGTTATTTGTTGCCTTATTATGCTCATGTGCAGCCCGCAGAATCGGCATTTCAAATCATGAGCTTTATTGAGGAAGTAGAAAAAGGAGAAATAGATGCTTTCTTTTCACGCCTGCAAAGTTTTTTTGCTGATACTCCCTATGAAATGGTACGCGACTTGGAGTTACATTATCAGAATGTACTTTTCATCATATTCAAATTGCTTGGCTTCTACACAGAGGCAGAATATCATACCTCAGAAGGCCGTATTGACCTGGTAATAAAAACGAACCGTTTTATTTATTTGATGGAATTCAAGCTGGAAGGTTCCGCTGAAGAAGCATTGAAACAGATAAACGAAAAACATTATGCAGTTCCTTTTCAAACAGATAGAAGAAAGGTCTATAAAATAGGTGTGAATTTCAGCAATAAGACTCGAAATATCCAGAAATGGATTGTAGAAGACATTTAAGATAAAAATAACTTACCCAAGAATACGCTCCAAACGTAAACTTGGGTAAGTTTTTCTTTATTTAGTTGAGAAGGATAAAATATCCAGCAAAATCATGTTTTATTTGCCGCCGTTTATCCATGTCTTCTCAGTGTAGATATAATATCCATCGCCATATACGCTGCTTATATTCGGATTGCTTAACACACTACTGTTACCGTATGGCAAGCGTTCCGGATAACGATTTACACCTCCTTGTGTGTTATAAGGATTGGTCATGACTACATAACTTTCCCCCATTGCTTTCAGACGACGTAAATCATTGTAAGTTTCCACTTGTTCATCTGCACATTGAGCGATGTACTTCTGTTCAAAAAGTGTTTTGAGCGTCGGTGCTCCCAGTGAATTTACGTAAGCACTGACATCGGTATCATCTCCACACCATCCCAATATTTCGCTGATAGAGGCTGTTACAGCTTTTTGGAATTCACTGGTAGCATCTTCATTCAGGCGTAATTTAGCTTCAGCCAAGATAAAATATAATTCAGACACGCTGAACAGATGAAGAGGTTGAGTTCCTAAATCATACCATTCCGGGAAAGCCAGACTTCCGTCGGCAACTTGTGCGACAGTTTCATCTCCAGGAGTATATGATTCTCCTGTTTCATAAGTGTAATAAGTAAAACGAGGATCGTCACTACCCATTAAATCCGTAACGGTTTTTGAAGAAGCAATGTAATATCTGCTCCATAGATAAGCGCTCCAGGGATTGTCACAAGTAACACCGTTGAATTCTTTAATCATGAATCCTTTGAAACCCAGTTCGACAGCTTTCCCAGCGGCGGCCTTTACCTCTGCCAATAAAGCATTTCTATCTTCGGTTACAGCCAGCTGATGAATCAAATAGCGAGCCTTTAAAGCGTATGCTGTGGCCATCCACTGTTCATTATCGTTTTTAAACGCAATGTCTTGATTTCCGGCAGACTCTAAATCTTTTCCTTTTTCAAGGTTGCTGATAGCCTCTTCCAAAGTTTTTAAAATTCCGGCATACACATCCTTTTGTGCATCCAGTTTAGGCTGGAGATTTTCTTGTCCCAGCAAAGCTTCGCTATAAGGAATATCTCCATGCATATCTGTCAATACTCCAAAATTCAGGGCTTCCAGAACTTGTGCCATACCTAATAAGTCATATTTACCTGCATTACCTTGAGTCCCGGTGTTGATTTTGTCAATCATCTGACGAATGTTCATCAGGTTTCCGTAGGTAGCATTCCAGACATTGTTAAAGGTTGTAGACGCAGCCCATTCAGAGGAATTGCGCAGTTCAGCTCTCATCAGCTGATTGTTTCCAATACCAATTTCTTGCTCATTTAGAGAAGAGAGATAAAAAGCATAATCTCCAGAAACAGTGCTGAAACCTGTGGCCATGATTGCATCTGTCAACTGAAGTGCGGCCGACACGTTTTCAGGAGCAGGATGCTGATTATCTTTGTTGATATCGTCCATTATAT
>ENA-OURV01001426-OURV01001426.1-human-gut-metagenome-genome-assembly--contig:-NODE-1426-length-18809-cov-16.904234_pt1 | contig 18809 bp, 9 predicted proteins | sample MGYA00242141_ERZ509072 | MGnify/ENA primary metagenome ERZ509072 (study PRJEB26280, sample SAMEA2338763) | human gut metagenome | biome: human gut; feature: human-associated habitat; material: faeces... | reverse complement strand
TTCCTGGATTTCCGGGGAAGAGGTATTCGCCAGTTGCGAACTCCGCATTTTATCTACTTCATTCATATCCATTATATATATTCTTCGGCATGCACCAATCATCAATTTATGGAAAGCGGACATCCCGGCTAAAGGATGTCCGCCCCATTACAATCGTATATCAGCAGAATTATTTATATTCCTGCCAGCTCTTAATCTGAATATCTTCCATTTTCATCTCGCAGAACGCTTCAATGAAAGCACCTGCCAGACGGGCATTCGTAATCAAAGGAATGTTATGGTCGATAGCGCCGCGGCGAATCTTGTAACCGTTGGTCAGCTCGCGCTTAGAATGGTTCTTCGGAATATTCACAATCAGGTCGAACTTATGTTCGGCAATCATCGTCATTACATTGTTTTCCGCATCGGCACGTTCATCCGGCCAGAACACAGCCTCGGTGTTCACGCCATGTGCGTTGAGGAACGCGGCGGTACCTGCCGTAGCGTAGATTTTATACCCCTTGGCAAAGAGCATACGGCTGGCATCCAGCAGATCCACTTTCGATTTCATTGCACCGGAAGAGAACATAACACCTTTCTCCAAAGAAGGAATCTTGAAGCCGGTGGCAATCATGGAGTTCAGCAATGCTTCGGAGAAGTCGTCGCCGATACAGCCCACCTCGCCCGTAGAGGACATGTCCACGCCCAATACCGGGTCTGCCTTATGCAGACGTGAGAAGGAGAACTGAGACGCCTTTACGCCGATCCAGTCGATGTCGAACGCCGACTTGTCCGGACGGGAATAGGGAGCATCCAGCATGATCTTCGTAGCAGTCTCGATGAAGTTGCGTTTCAGCACTTTAGACACGAACGGGAAGCTACGCGAAGCACGCAAGTTACATTCGATGACCTTCACCTCGTTGTTACGTGCCAGGAACTGGATGTTGAAAGGACCGGAAATGTTAAGTTCCTTTGCTATCTGACGGCTGATCTTCTTGATACGGCGTGCCGTAGCAAAGTAGATCTTCTGCGCCGGGAACACCAGCGTAGCGTCACCGGAGTGCACACCGGCAAACTCCACGTGCTCGGAAATGGCATATTCCACCACCTCACCGTTCTGTGCCACAGCATCAAACTCAATCTCCTTTGTATTCTGCAAGAACTGAGACACCACCACCGGATACTCCTTAGAAACCTCGGCGGCCATTTTCAGGAAGTTTTCCAGTTCTTCTTCATCGTAGCACACATTCATCGCAGCGCCGGAGAGCACATACGACGGACGCACCAATACAGGATAACCCACTTTTTCAACGAATCCCTTCACGTCTTCCAGGCTGGTCAGCTCCTGCCATGCCGGCTGGTCAATGCCAAGCTGGTCGAGCATGGCAGAGAATTTGTTGCGGTTTTCTGCGCGGTCGATAGAGATGGGAGAAGTACCCAGCACAGGCACCGACTGGCGGTGGAGCTTCATGGCAAGGTTGTTCGGAATCTGTCCGCCTACGGACACGATTACGCCGCGCGGCTGTTCAAGGTCGATGACGTCGAGTACACGTTCAAAAGAAAGTTCATCGAAGTACAGGCGGTCGCACATGTCGTAGTCGGTGGACACCGTTTCAGGGTTGTAGTTAATCATGATTGACTTGTAACCCAGCTTGCGTGCCGTTTGGATAGCGTTCACAGAACACCAGTCGAACTCTACGGAAGAACCGATGCGGTAGGCGCCGGAGCCCAATACGACGATGGACTTGCGGTCGCCGAGGTAACGGACATCATTTGCCGTACCGCTATACGTCAGGTAGAGATAGTTGGTCTGTGCGGGATATTCGGCGGCAAGGGTATCTATCTGCTTCACTACGGGCAGAATGCCTGCACTCTTGCGGAAATTGCGGACGGCAAGGATGGCTTCTTCGCCGTCCATTGCTTGTTCCAAGCCGAGGGCACGGGCTATCTGGAAATCAGAGAAGCCTTGTACCTTGGCTTTACGCAATAAGTCTACGGGAATCATTGGCAACTCTCCATCAGCCATAAAAGAGTGCAGTTCCCTGCTGGTATCCATGATGTTCATCAGCTTTTCCAGGAACCAACAGTCTATCTTGGTCAATTCGTGCACCTGGTCCACCGTATATCCGGCACGGAAGGCTTTGGAGATGACAAAGATACGTTTGTCGGTAGGTTCGCGCAGAGCCTTGTCCAAATCGGCAATCACCAGTTCCTTGTTCTCCACAAAGCCGTGCATGCCCTGGCCTATCATACGTAAGCCTTTCTGAATAGCTTCTTCGAAAGTACGCCCGATAGCCATTACCTCGCCTACCGACTTCATGCTCGAACCCAGTTCCTTGTCCACTCCATGGAACTTGCCCAAATCCCAACGCGGTATCTTGCAGACCACATAGTCCAGGGCGGGTTCGAAGAAAGCGCTTGTGGTCTTCGTTACAGAGTTGTTCAAGTCGAACAAGCCATAGCCCAAGCCGAGTTTTGCCGCTACAAAGGCAAGCGGATAACCCGTTGCTTTAGAGGCCAATGCAGACGAACGGCTCAAGCGTGCATTCACCTCGATTACCCGGTAGTCCTCGCTCATCGGGTCATAGGCATACTGCACGTTACACTCTCCCACAATACCGATGTGACGGATAATGCGGATAGCGAGTTCACGCAATTTATGATAGTCCGTATTGCTCAACGTCTGTGACGGGGCAATAACGATGGACTCACCTGTATGGATGCCCAGGGGGTCGAAGTTCTCCATGTTGCAGACCGTGATGCAGTTGTCGAAGCGGTCGCGCACCACCTCGTATTCCACTTCCTTCCATCCCTTCAGCGATTTCTCCACCAGCACCTGCGGGGAGAAGGAGAAGGCTTTCTCCACCAGCACATTCAGCTCTTCTTCATTGTCGCAGAAGCCCGAACCCAGTCCGCCAAGCGCGTATGCGGCACGGACAATGACCGGATATCCCAGTTCCCGGGCTGCGCGACGGGCATCGGCGGCATTCTCCACGGCTTCGCTCTTGATGGTCTTCACATCAATCTCATTCAGTTTCTGCACAAAGATTTCACGGTCCTCCGTGTCAATGATGGCCTGCACGGGAGTGCCGAGAACCGTCACGCCGTACTTCTCGAAAATCTTGTCCTTGTAGAGGGAAACACCGCAGTTCAGTGCCGTCTGTCCGCCAAAAGCAAGCATGATTCCGTCTGGGCGCTCCTTCTCTATCACCTTCTCCACGAAGTAAGGAGTGACGGGCAGGAAGTAAATCTGGTCGGCAACGCCCTCCGAGGTCTGTACCGTGGCAATGTTCGGATTGATGAGAACCGTGTAGATACCTTCCTCCTTCAATGCCTTGAGCGCCTGCGAACCGGAGTAGTCAAACTCTCCTGCCTCACCGATTTTCAGTGCACCGGAGCCAAGCAGCAGGACTTTCTTTATATTGTTTTCTTTCATTTGCATATCTGTTTATTAAAAATGTAATAGTAGTAATAAAACCTTATCTTTCTCTTACCTTACACAATCAGTCACTAATTGAATGGCATTCAGTATAGGACTGAAAGGTATTCACTCTGGGACTGAATGACATTCAGTATGGGACTCATTACACCGTCTTTTACATACTGATTATCAAGAGATTACGAACACAACCATTCTTGATAAAATTCTCTTACTAAAGCAACTTCACAAAGTCATCAAAAAGAAACTCCGTATCCGTCGGCCCGCTGGCAGCTTCGGGATGAAACTGTGCGGAGAACCAGGGATTGCGTTTGTGGCGGATTCCTTCATTAGAACCATCGTTCATATTGATGAAAAGCGGTTCCCAGTCTTCTGTCAGCGTGTTGTTGTCTACAGCATACCCATGATTCTGTGAGGTGATGAAGCAACGTTCCGTACCCACCATGCGCACTGGTTGGTTATGGCTGCGGTGGCCGTATTTCAATTTGTATATCTTGGCGCCCCCAGCTTTGGAAAGCAACTGGTTTCCCATACATATGCCGAAGATGGGCAGTTTCTCGTTCTGCATTGCCTTGCGGATATGCTGCACGGCAGCATCGCAGGTATCAGGGTCACCGGGACCGTTGGAGATGAACAACCCGTCGAACTCCATTCCAGTATAATCATAGTCCCAAGGAACGCGAATCACTTCCACGTCACGTTTCAGCAGGCAGCGGATGATGTTATGCTTGACGCCGCAATCCACAAGAAGCACTTTCTTCTTACCGGTTCCTTCGTTGTAACGGATAACCTCCTTGCAGCTGACTTTATCCACATAATTCACATCGGCATAAGAAGCCTCAGGCATTTCATCCGATTCATCATCAAAGGCGATACGTCCCATCATCACCCCATGCTCGCGAAGCACCTTTGTCAGTTCGCGGGTATCGATGCCCGTGATGCCCGGAATCTGTTCGCGTTTCAGCCAGTCGCCAAGGCTTTCTATGGCATTCCAATGGCTATAATTTTCACTATAATCGCTTACAATAATGGCTTCGGCATGGATATGCTCGCTCTCCATAAAAGTGGCAAGCCCATTCGGTTCGAGAGTAAAAGGCGGCACACCGTAATTGCCCACCAACGGATAGGTGAGCGTCATCAGCTGTCCGGCATACGAAGGGTCGGTCAGGCTTTCGGGATAACCCGTCATGGCTGTGTTGAAGACCACCTCTCCCGCTACCGGTTTTTCAAAACCGAACGACTTGCCGTGGAAGCGGCTCCCGTCGTCGAGGATTAGAGTTACATTTCTCATTGATTCAATTAAAATTGATAAACTTGTTCTATATAATCAATAAATGCCTTATTCAGCAGCTTCACACCGCCCGGCGTAGGATAATCGCCGCTGAAGTACCAGTCACCCGGATGCTTGGGGCAGGCCTCATGCAGCCCCTCGAGAGGCTGGTAGACGATCTGCACTTTGGCTTTCGTTCCTTTCGGAGTGAGAAGCTCCACCATCTTGGCAGAGATTTCCTCGTCAGTGAAAGGAGCATAAATCTCCTTCACGTAATTCACCATCTGTTCTTTGGGCAGGCCTACCTGCTCTTTGGACTTGCGGTAGGCGGCGGCAATCACATCGCGCATCTCACGCTCCTTCAGCAGTTCCACAGCAGCCTTGAAGGCGATGAATTCGCTCATCTTAGCCATATCGATGCCGTAGTAGTCGGGATAGCGTACCTGCGGTGAAGAGCTTACAATGACTATCTTCTTTGGCTCCAGACGGTCAAGGATGCCGATGATGCTCTGCTTCAGGGTGGTTCCACGCACTATCGAGTCGTCGATGATGACCAGATTATCCACTCCCGGGACAAGGCTTCCGTAAGTGATGTCGTACACATGGGCGGCAAGGTCGTTCCGGCTGTTTCCTTCGGCAATGAAGGTACGCAGCTTGATGTCCTTGATTGCCACTTTCTCGCTCCGTATGCGCCGCGACAAGATATGCTCCAGCTCGTCGTGGCTGGGACTATGCCCCAAGGCGGCAATCTGCTGCACCTTCTCCTCGTTGAGGTAGTCGTCCAGTCCCTGCAACATGCCGTAGAAGGCGACTTCCGCCGTATTGGGTATGAAGGAGAAGACAGTATGGTCCACATCGTTGTCAATGGCTTTCAATATGTTGGGTACAAGTTTCTCACCCAATAGTTTACGTTCCCGGTAAATGTCCACATCACTGCCCCGGCTGAAGTAGATGCGCTCGAAGGAACAAGGCTTCACCTCGCGCGGCTTATTGATTTGCACGGTGCGCACCTTGCCGGCCTTGTTGATAAACATGGCTTGTCCGGGTTGCAGCTCCTTGATGGATTCGACAGGAACATTAAGGGCTGTCTGTATCACGGGACGTTCGCTGGCAAGCACCGCTATCTCGTCGTCCTGATACCAGAAGGCTGTACGGATGCCCCATGGGTCGCGTACGGCAAAAGTCTCTCCGCTTCCGGTAAGTCCGCACATCACGTATCCCCCGTCCCACTCCTTGCTCGAAGTGCGCAGCACGTTGGCAAGGTCGATGTGGTTTTCTATATAACGGGTGATGTCCATGCCTGCCAGCCCTTCCGCTTCGGCAAGGTTGAAGAGGCGCTCCACTTCGCGGTCGAGGCGATGTCCCAACTGCTCCAGCATGATGTAGGTATCGGCATATTTGCGCGGATGCTGGCCGATGGCGGTAATGCGTGCGAAGATTTCATCCACATTCGTCATGTTGAAGTTGCCGCAGAGGGCAAGATTCTTGGCACGCCAGTTGTTTCTCCGGAGGAACGGGTGCACGTACGAGATGCCGGACTTTCCGGTAGTGGAGTAACGCAGGTGTCCCATATAGACCTCCCCTGCAAAGGGCAGCACACGCTTGGCATAGTCCGCATCGTGCAGCTGTTCCTTGGTCAAGTCCTTGAAGTTGCCCTGCACCGTACCGAAAATTTCGGTAATGGCGCCCGAACCGAGCGCACGTTCACGGAACATATATTCCTCACCGGGATTGGCTTCCAGTTTCACGCAGGCCAGTCCGGCACCTTCCTGCCCACGGTTGTGTTGTTTCTCCATCAGGAGATAGAGCTTGTTGAGTCCGTACATCCATGTTCCGTACTTCTCTTCATAGTACTCCAGCGGTTTCAGCAGGCGTATCATGGCAACGCCGCATTCATGCTTCAGTTGTTCCATCTATCTATTTACAATTTACCATTTACAATGTACAATTTTAAGTGTACAATTTTCTTTTCCTTATTATAGCATACAATTACCATTTACATTTACCCCTCCCAAGCGCAGCCCCATTGTACATTGTAAATGGTAAATTGTACATGTCCTCATTCTACAGTCACCGACTTCGCAAGATTCCTCGGCTGGTCCACATCCATTCCCTTGCACACGGCAATGTGATAGGCAAGTAATTGCAGAGGTACCGTAGTTATTAACGGATCAAGGCACTCCATTGTTTCGGGAAGCTCGATACAAGTGTCGGCTATTTTACTGATGACCGTATCTCCCTTTGTCACAATGGCGATAACCCTGCCTTTACGCGCCTTTATTTCCTGGATATTGCTCAGCACCTTTTCATAAAGCCCATTCCGGGTGGCAATGACCACTACCGGCATTTCGGCATCCACCAGAGCAATGGGGCCGTGCTTCATTTCGGCGGCAGGATAGCCTTCGGCATGGATATACGAAATCTCCTTCAACTTCAAGGCGCCTTCCAAGGCTACGGGATAACTGTATCCGCGTCCCAGATAGATAAAGTTGTGTGCATAGGTGAATATCTTGGAAAGTTCCGCTATACGGTCGTTCAGTTTCAAGACCTCCTTCATCTTGTCGGGGATATGTCCCAATTCCTTGACAATTGCCAGGTATTGCCCTTCGTCCATCGTCTTTTTCTCTTTGGCAAGTGTCAGGGCCAGCATGGTAAGCACCGTTACCTGCCCGGTGAAGGCTTTGGTGGATGCCACCCCTATTTCCGGTCCCACGTGGATATAGGAACCCGTGTGCGTGGCACGGGGAATGCTGGAACCGACGGCATTGCAGATGCCGTATATAAATGCCCCACGGTTTCTGGCAAGCTCCACGGCAGCCAACGTATCGGCCGTTTCACCGCTTTGCGAGATGGCAATCACCACATCGTTGCTGTCAATCACCGGGTCGCGGTAACGGAACTCACTGGCATACTCCACCTCCACCGGAATACGGCAGAAGCTTTCAATCAAATGCTTGCCGATGAGGGCGGCATGCCATGACGTACCGCATGCCACGATGACGAAGCGTTTGGCCGCCAGCAGACGTTCCTTATAATCAATCACTGCAGAAAGAACCACGTTCGTACCCTCCACATTGATACGCCCGCGCATGCAGTCGTGAATGCAGCCGGGCTGTTCGAAGATTTCCTTCAGCATGAAGTGCGGATAACCGCCCTTCTCCAGCTGGCCGAGATTGAGCGCTACCGTCTTTACCTCGTGCGGACATTCCACATTCTTCAGGTTAACAACCTTCAACTTCTCTCCCCGGCAGATGAGGGCAATCTCTTCGTCTTCCAGATACACCACCTTATCTGTGTATTCCACAATCGGCGTGGCATCCGAAGCCAGGAAAAACTCTCCTTCACCGATGCCCACCACCAGCGGACTGCTCTTGCGTGCAGCGATTATCCCATCCGGATTGTCCTTGTCGAGCACCGCAATGGCATACGCCCCAATCACTTCCTGCAAGGCAAGTTGCACCGCCGTCAGTAAGTCAATATGGTTTGTCACCTGAATGTATTCAATGAGCTGTACCAGCACCTCGGTATCAGTGCTGCTTTTAAATACATAACCTTTGGCTTGAAGTTTTTCTTTAAGGACGGCGTAGTTTTCAATAATGCCGTTATGGATGAGGGCGAGACGTTCGGAAGAGGAATAATGGGGATGGGCATTGACGGAACAAGGTTCTCCATGAGTAGCCCAACGTGTATGTGCAATACCAATGTTACCGGAAATATCTTTTTGAGCAACGAAAGTTTCAAGTTCCGAAACCTTACCTTTCGCTTTGTACACGTTCAACTGTCGGTTATCACTGATTAATGCTACCCCTGCACTATCATATCCACGGTACTCCAACCGCTTCAGACCTTTGATAAGAATGGGGTAGGCTTTCCTTTGACCTATATAGCCTACTATTCCACACATAATGTATCAGTATTTGATTTTGCGCTGCAAATATACATATTCTTAAGAACATAAAGTTAATCTTTCCACTATTTATTTATCAAAAGAATAGAAAAAAGTTGTTTTTACATCAAAAAGTTAAAGAAAGTATTATTTTAAAAGCAAAAGGCTTAATTTATAAATCCAAATCAAACCGTCTGATTTTGATTTAGGATTAAAAGAAAACAGAGGGTGTTTTCTATCAATTCATAACTTCATCTTCTATCGCAGGAATTTTGCAAGAAAGAAGGCAGGAATACATATTAGCATTTTGCAATTAATACCATATATTTGCCGAACATTTTGAAACCACAAACAATATTATACAGCAATAAAGAAAGCTTATAATCATGAAACAAGAACTTTTTAACAACAAAACAAAAGCAGAGGATTACCAGCGACAGCCCAAACAGTTGGGCTTGTATGAGGCATCCCATGAGCACGATGCCTGCGGAGTAGGCATGCTGGTCAATATCCAGGGAGGAAAATCACATGAACTGGTAGAATCGGCATTGAAGGTACTGGAAAACATGCGCCACCGTGGAGCGGAAGGGGCGGACAACAAAACCGGAGACGGTGCCGGCATCATGCTGCAGATACCGCACGAATTCATTCTGTTGCAGGGCATTCCCGTTCCCGAGAAGGGAAAATACGGCACCGGCCTGCTTTTCCTTCCCAAAGACGGAAAAGACCAGGCTGTCATCTTGAGCGTCATTATCGAAGAGATTGAAAAGGAGGGATTGACCCTGATGCATCTGCGCAACGTGCCCACTTGCCCCGAAATATTGGGAGAAGCGGCTCTTGCCAACGAACCGGACATCAAGCAAATCTTCATCACCGGATTTACGGAAAGCGAAACCGCTGACCGCCGACTCTATATAATAAGGAAAAGGATAGAGAACAGAATACGCAAGTCGGACATCCCCACCCGCGAGGATTTCTACATCGTCTCGCTCTCTACGAAGAACATCGTCTACAAGGGCATGCTCTCTTCTTTGCAGTTGCGCAACTACTTCCCCGACCTCACCAACAGCTACTTCACCAGCGGGCTGGCATTGGTGCACTCCCGTTTCAGCACCAACACTTTCCCCACCTGGGGACTGGCACAGCCTTTCCGCCTGCTGGCACACAACGGCGAAATCAATACCATCCGCGGCAACCGCGGCTGGATGGAAGCCCGTGAGAGTGTACTCTCCTCTCCCGCCCTGGGAGACATCCGGGAGATACGCCCCATCGTGCAACCGGGCATGAGCGACAGTGCCTCGCTGGACAATGTGCTCGAGTTTCTCATCATGTCAGGCCTGAGCCTGCCGCACGCCATGGCCATGCTCGTGCCGGAATCTTTCAACGAAAAGAATCCCATCAGCGAAGATTTAAAAGCTTTCTATGAATACCACTCCATCCTGATGGAGCCGTGGGACGGACCGGCGGCACTGCTTTTCAGCGACGGGCGCTATGCAGGCGGCATGCTCGACAGGAACGGACTGCGCCCTGCACGCTACCTGATTACGCAAGGCGGCATGATGGTAGTGGCCAGCGAAGTCGGCGTGATGGATTTCGAGCCGGGAGACATCAAGGAAAAAGGACGCCTGCAACCGGGCAAGATACTGCTTATAGACACCGAGAAAGGCGAAATATATTATGACGGCGAACTGAAGAAACAACTTGCCGAAGCCAAACCATACCGCACTTGGCTGGCCGGCAACCGCATCGAGCTGGACGAACTGAAAAGCGGCCGCAAAGTCTCCCATAGCGTGGAGAACTACGACAGCATGCTGCGCATCTTCGGCTACTCCAAAGAAGACGTGGAACGGCTGATTGTCCCGATGTGTACCACCGGTGCCGAACCCATCAACTCCATGGGCAATGACACCCCGCTGGCAGTACTCTCGGACAAGCCGCAACTACTGTACAACTATTTCCGCCAGCAGTTTGCCCAAGTCACCAACCCTCCTATCGACCCGATACGCGAAGAACTGGTAATGTCGCTGACCGAGTACATCGGAGCCGTAGGCATGAACATACTGACACCCAGCGAAAACCATTGCAAGATGGTGAGGTTGAACCATCCCATCCTGAATAACGCCCAGCTGGATATTCTCTGCAACATCCGGTACAAAGGCTTCAAGACCGTGAAACTGCCCCTGCTCTTCGAAGTGGCAAAAGGGTGCCAGGGATTGCAGGAAGCATTGGCAACCCTCTGCAAGCAGGCAGAAGAATCCGTCAACGAAGGGGTGAACTACATTGTGCTTTCCGACCGCGACGTAGACGCCGACCATGCCGCCATTCCGTCACTGCTTGCCGTGTCGGCGGTACACCACCATCTTATCTCCGTGGGCAAACGGGTGCAGACGGCACTGATTGTAGAAAGCGGCGAAATCCGCGAAGTGATGCACGCCGCACTGCTGCTGGGCTTCGGAGCCAGCGCACTGAATCCGTATATGGCTTTTGCCGTCATCGACAAACTGGTGAACGAAAAGGAAATACAGCTCGACTACGCCACTGCCGAAAAGAAATATATCAAGTCCGTCTGCAAAGGCTTGTTCAAGATTATGAGCAAGATGGGCATCAGCACCATCCGTTCTTACCGGGGCGCGAAAATTTTCGAGGCCGTAGGACTGAGCGAGGAGTTGAGCAATGCCTACTTTGGCGGACTGAGTTCACGCATCGGAGGCATACGCCTGGATGAAGTGGCACGCGACGCCATCGCCTTCCACAAGGAAGGGATGGAGGTTCTTAAAAAGAAGGGGGAAGCGGAGCTATTGCCGAACCGCGGACTGTATGCCTTCCGCAAGGATGGTGAGAAGCACGCCTGGAACCCGGAAACCATCAGCACACTGCAACTTGCCACACGCCTGGGAAGCTATAAGAAATTCAAGGAGTTCACTGCCATGGTAGACAGCAAGGAATCTCCCATCTTCCTGCGCGATTTCCTCGACTTCCGCCGCGCTCCTATCAGCATAGACCGGGTAGAACCGGTAGAGAACATCGTACAGCGCTTTGTCACCGGCGCCATGTCCTACGGCTCCATCAGCCGCGAAGCCCACGAAGCCATGGCTATTGCCATGAACAAGCTGCATGGCCGGAGCAATACGGGCGAAGGAGGCGAAGACCGGGCACGCTTCATGCCGCGCGAAGACGGCACCAGTCTGCGCAGCGCCATCAAGCAGGTGGCCTCAGGACGTTTCGGTGTCACCGCAGAATATCTGGTGAATGCGGACGAAATACAGATAAAGATTGCCCAAGGCGCCAAGCCGGGCGAAGGTGGGCAGCTGCCGGGCTTCAAAGTAGATGAAGTGATTGCCAAGACACGCCACTCCATTCCGGGCATCTCTCTGATTTCCCCCCCGCCCCACCACGACATTTACTCCATCGAAGACCTGGCACAGCTCATCTTCGACCTGAAGAACGTGAACCCACGGGCAAAAATCAGCGTGAAGCTGGTGGCAGAAAGCGGTGTGGGCACCATTGCCGCCGGTGTGGCAAAGGCAAAGGCCGATTTGATAGTCATCTCGGGTGCAGAAGGCGGTACGGGAGCTTCTCCTGCATCATCCATCCGCTATGCAGGTATCTCGCCCGAACTCGGTTTGAGCGAAACGCAGCAGACACTGGTGCTGAACGGCCTGCGCGGGCAAGTGATGTTGCAAGTGGACGGACAACTCAAAACAGGCCGCGACATCATACTGATGGCAATGCTCGGAGCCGAGGAATTCGGTTTCGCCACCAGCGCCCTGATTGTACTGGGTTGCGTAATGATGCGCAAATGCCACCAGAACACCTGCCCCGTAGGGGTGGCGACACAGAACAAAGAACTGCGCAAGCGCTTCCGCGGACGCAGCGAGTATCTGGTGAACTTCTTCACGTTCCTGGCGCAGGAAGTACGCGAATACCTGGCGGAAATCGGTGTGGAACGCCTGGACGACATCATTGGACGCACAGACCTTATCGTCCGCAAGCCGGATGACGGAATCAGGAAACATCAGTTGATAAGCTTCGACAAACTACTGGCACGCGTAGACAATGAAGCCGCCATCCGCCACGTCACCGACCAACAGCATGGCATCGACCATGTGAAAGATGTAGAGATGCTACATGCCGCCGCCGAAGCCGTAGAAAACCAGAAGGAAATCTCGCTGGAGTACACCATCGCCAATACCGACCGTGCCTGCGGCGCCATGCTCTCTGGTGTCATTGCCGCAAAATACGGAGAAAAAGGGCTGCCCGAACATACGCTGAACGTGAAGTTCAAAGGCTCCGCCGGGCAGAGTTTCGGGGCATTCCTTGTCCCGGGTGTCAACTTCAAGCTGGAAGGCGAGGCCAACGATTATCTGGGCAAAGGTCTGAGTGGCGGACGCATCGCCGTCCTGCCCCCGGTACGGAGCAACTTCGAGGCAGAGAAGAACACGATTGCAGGCAACACCCTGCTTTATGGCGCCACAAGCGGCGAGGTTTACATCAACGGCCGTGCAGGTGAGCGCTTTGCCGTCCGCAACTCCGGTGCCACAGCCGTAGTGGAGGGCGTAGGTGACCACTGCTGTGAGTACATGACCGGCGGACGCGTGGTAGTACTCGGACAGACGGGACGCAACTTTGCCGCAGGCATGTCCGGCGGTGTGGCCTACGTATGGAACCGGGACGGCAACTTCGACTATTTCTGCAATATGGAAATGGTGGAGCTGAGCCTCATCGAAGAAGCCTCCTACCGCAAGGAACTGCACGAACTCATCTGCCAGCACTACCTGTACACCGGTTCCAAACTGGCACGCACCATGCTCGATGACTGGCCACGCTATACCGACCAGTTCATCCAGGTAGTCCCTATCGAATACAAGAAGGTGCTGCAGGAAGAGCAGATGCGGAAACTGCAACAGAAGATTGCAGAGATGCAGAGAGACTATTAAAGATTGTAAATTGCTAAATTGTAAATTTCAATATGGGAGACCCTAAAGCATTCCTCAATATCCCCCGCCAGGAGGCGGGTTACCGTCCGATACACGAACGTATCACAGACTTCAGCCAAGTGGAACAGACACTGAACAGCCACGACCGCAAGCTCCAGGCCTCGCGCTGTATGGACTGCGGTGTACCCTTCTGCCACTGGGCATGTCCGCTGGGCAATAAAGACCCGGAATTCCAAGACGCGCTCTACCGGGGCAAATGGCGCGAAGCCTATCAAATACTGAACAGTACGAATGATTTTCCGGAATTTACGGGACGCATCTGCCCTGCCCTTTGCGAGAAGTCGTGCGTACTGAAACTCTCGTGCAACGAACCGGTCACTATCCGCGAGAATGAAGCCGCCATTGCCGAGGCTGCTTTTCGCGAGGGCTACATCACCCCCCTCCAGCCCGAACGCAACGGAAAGAAAGTAGCCGTCATCGGCGCCGGCCCTGCCGGATTGAGTGTCGCCGTACAGCTGAACGCCAAAGGTTACGAAGTTACCCTATTCGACAGCAAACCGATGCCGGGAGGACTGCTGCGCTATGGCATCCCCAACTTCAAACTGGACAAAGCCGTCATCGACCGCCGCATGAAAATCCTCGAGGCCGAAGGTATCTTGTTCAAGATGGGAGTCCATGTCGATGTGCAGAAACTGCCCGTCGGATTCGATGCCTACGCCATTTGTACCGGTACGCCCACCGCCCGCGACCTCTCCATTCCGGGCCGGGAGCTGAAAGGCATCTACTTTGCCCTCGACATGCTGGCACAGCAGAACCATATTCTGGATGGAGACACCTTCCCGAAAGACCAACTCGTCAACGCCCGCGGCAAACGGGTACTCGTCATCGGCGGTGGCGATACCGGGTCCGACTGTATAGGCACCAGCATCCGCCAGGGAGCCGTCAGTGTAACCCAGATTGAAATCATGCCCCAACCGCCCATAGGACACAACCCGGATACTCCCTGGCCGCAATGGCCCGTCGTACTGAAAACCACCAGCAGCCACGAAGAAGGCTGTACCCGTCGATGGTCCCTCGCCTCTACCCGGTTCATCGGGAAGAATGGCAAGGTATGCGGTGTGGAAGTGGAAGAAGTGGAGTGGCTTCCGGCAACAGACGGTAACCGCCCTACCATGAAATCTACGGGTAAGAAAGAGGTCATCGAAGCCGATATGGTGCTTCTTGCCATGGGTTTCCTCAAGCCCGAGCAACCGAAGTTTGCAGAGAACGTATTCGTGGCAGGCGATGCCGCCCACGGCGCCAGCCTCGTAGTACGTGCCTTGGCCGACGGACGACGAGTGGCAACAGAAATAGACCGTTACCTCGAACCTCTAAAAGAAAACAAGAAATGATTTCCCTTTCTTTAATTTTTAACCTTTAATTTTTAATTCTCATGTGTGGAATAGCAGGAATCTTCAACATACAGTCTCAAACTCCTGAGTTGAGAAACAAAGCGCTACGGATGGCACAGAAAATCCGTCATCGCGGACCGGACTGGAGTGGTATCTACGTAGGCGGCTCCGCCATCCTCGCCCACGAACGCCTCTCCATTGTCGACCCGGAATCCGGCGGACAACCCTTGTATTCACCCGACCACAAGCAGGTGCTTGCCGTCAATGGCGAGATTTACAACCATCGCGACATCCGTGCCCGCTATGCCGGAAAATACGCCTTCCAGACAGGTTCCGACTGCGAAGTCATCCTTGCCCTTTACAAAGACAAAGGCATCCGCTTCCTCGAAGAGCTGAACGGCATCTTCGCCTTCGCCCTCTATGATGAAGAAACGGACGATTACCTCATCGCCCGCGACCCCATCGGCGTAATCCCCCTTTATATAGGACGCGACAAGGATGGACACATCTACTTCGGCAGTGAGCTGAAAGCCCTTGAGGGTTTCTGCGACGAGTACGAGCCTTTCCTTCCCGGCCACTACTACCGTGGCCGCGAGGGCAAGATGCACCGCTGGTACACCCGCGACTGGATGGACTATGCCGCTGTGAAGGACAACTACACTCCTGCCGCCGAACGCAACGCTGCGCCGGCTTCGATAGGCCGAACAGCCTACGGCACACAAGTCACTGCCGTGCACGATGCCCTCGAAGCCGCCGTACAGCGCCAGTTGATGTCCGACGTCCCCTACGGTGTCCTGCTCAGTGGCGGACTCGATTCTTCCGTCATCTCTGCCATCGCCAAGAAATATGCCGCCAAACGCATCGAGACAGACAACAAGGCAGATGCCTGGTGGCCGCAGCTCCATTCCTTCGCCGTCGGCTTGAAGGGTGCTCCCGACTTGATTAAAGCCCGCGAAGTGGCCCGTCATATCGGTACCGTGCATCACGAGATAAACTATACCGTTCAGGAAGGCCTCGATGCTATCCGCGACGTCATCTATTTCATTGAGACTTACGACATAACCACTGTCCGCGCCTCCACCCCCATGTATCTGCTGGCGCGTGTCATCAAAAGCATGGGCATCAAGATGGTACTCAGCGGCGAAGGTGCAGACGAGGTGTTCGGCGGTTACCTTTACTTCCACAAGGCGCCCACACCGCAAGCCTTTCACGAAGAAACCGTGCGCAAGCTCTCCAAACTACATCTGTACGACTGCCTCCGTGCCAACAAAAGCCTTGCAGCCTGGGGAGTGGAAGGACGTGTCCCCTTCCTCGACAAAGAATTCCTGGATGTTGCCATGCGCATCAATCCGGCAGTCAAGATGTGCCCCGGCAAGGAAATAGAAAAGAAAGTAGTCCGCGAAGCCTTTGCCGACATGCTCCCTCAGAGCGTTGCCTGGCGGCAGAAAGAACAGTTCTCCGACGGTGTGGGCTACAGTTGGATTGATACACTGAAAGCCGTCACTGCCGCTGCCGTCAGCGACGAACAGATGGCACATGCCGCCGAACGCTTCCCGATACATACCCCGCAAAACAAGGAAGAATATTACTATCGCACCATCTTCGAAGAGCATTTCCCCAGTGAAAGCGCAGCCCGGAGTGTTCCCAGCGTACCCAGTGTGGCATGCTCCACCGCCGAAGCGCTGGCATGGGACGCCTCTTTCCAAGGAAAGAACGACCCCAGCGGACGAGCAGTAGCGGGGGTACACGAAGAAGCATACAAGGATTAAAAAAAGAGCTGCCGACAGATTTCCTGCCAGCAGCTCTTCTCATTTTTTATTTATCAAATCCTATCGGACTAAAACATCATTGTCTGTCCGCCAATCACACCTGCCACAGCACTCGCTACGGCAATAATAAGTTTCAAAATCACATTCCACGTTTTCTTCATAAAGATTATCCATTATCTGATTAATAATTCATAGCTACCGTTATCCCAGTGGATTCTCACCTTGGTCTCCATCCGAATCCGAGCCTCCTCCTTCCGAACCGGAGCCGCCATCTGTAGAAGTCTTCCCCTTAAGATAATCATCCAAACTCACCAAATCCAGCCTTTCTCCAGCACGGGTAGCAGCCTTCGATATCTTCAGTTCCCTATTCGCCTGAAAACAGATACGGACGCTCTCCACACTCTTGGCTGTCACGTCATCAGCCTTTTCCTCACCTTTCGATTTGGCTGCCAGTATAAAGACACCCAGCCCGGCTATATTAACCGTCTTTCCTTCCAGCAACTGCTCTTTCAGCTTTTCCACAAAGTTCTGCATCGTACTCTTGATGTCACCGATAGACAGAGAAGAGCGGTCCTGCATCTTCTGTGCAATAAACGCCAAATCCACGCTTTGCCCCAATGTCACCAACTGCGGATAATACTTCTTGGGAGAGTTTTCAACCCTGGGGTCCGACGGTCTCTCCACCGTCCTAAAAATTACACTCATACTTTTTTCTTTAGAGATTTAAATTCGTTTTCCTATTCACACGTTTCGTTGATCAACGATGCAAAGGTGAGGATTAAAAACTATGTAGCCAAAGAAAAAAGGTGCTTGGGAGTAGTTTTTCTGAGAAAAGTGATAAAGTGTTAATTATAAGATAATTGATGCTGAACAAAGAATCTCTTCATGAAACAGATATAAATAAGATACCTTATTTAATCACGTTTAAAAATATCCCTCGTATAGACTTTGTCAGCCACATCATCCAAACATGCGTCATAGCGGTTGGCAATAATGGCCTGCGAGATACGTTTAAACTCCTCCAAGTCATTCACAATAAGCGAACCGAAGAAAGTACTGCCATCTTCCAATGTAGGTTCATAAATCACCAGCTTGGCACCTTTAGCCTTGATACGTTTCATCACCCCTTGAATGGAACTCTGGCGAAAATTATCCGAGTTTGACTTCATGGTCAACCGGAATACACCAATGGTCACCTCCTTTTCTTTCTCCGCATCATATACACTGTTACTTCCGTATGCACCGGCAATGTGCAGCACCCTATCGGCTATAAAGTCCTTACGCGTACGGTTACTCTCCACAATTGCCGACATCATATTCTGAGGCACATCGTTATAGTTGGCAAGCAACTGTTTGGTATCCTTGGGAAGACAATACCCACCATAACCGAAAGAGGGATTATTATAATGTGTACCGATACGGGGATCCAGACCTACACCATTGATTATGGCTTGCGCATCCAACCCCTTCATCTCGGCATATGTATCCAGTTCATTAAAATACGACACACGCAGTGCCAGATAAGTGTTGGCAAAGAGCTTCACTGCCTCTGCCTCTTTCATGCCCATGAAGAGCGTGTCGATGTTCTCTTTCAATGCACCCTCATGCAGCAGCCGGGCAAATATACGTGCAAGTTCTTCTGCTTCAGGATTTCCGATAGCACGGACTGCCGCATTCTCTTCCGCTGACACCCGACCTTCCAAATCAATCATCTTCGGATAACCAACGATAATACGCGAAGGATACAAGTTATCATAAAGTGCTTTGCTCTCCCTTAGAAATTCCGGAGAGAAAAGCAGGTTAAATTTCTTTCCTTTCAATTCCGGCTTATACTGGAACATTGGGGCATACTTCACGTAAAGCGAACGGCAATACCCTACGGGAATGGTTGATTTAATCACCATCGCGGCATCCGGATTCACCTCAAGGACAAGATCTATCACATCTTCTATATGGTGCGTATCGAAAAAGTTTTTCTGAGGATCATAATTGGTAGGTGCCGCTATTACCACAAAGTCGGCCTCTTTGTAGGCAGACCTGCCATCCAGCGTGGCGGTCAGATGGAGTTCCTTTTCCGAAAGGTACTTCTCGATATATTCATCTTGAATAGGCGACTTCTTATTATTAATCAGTTCCAC
>ENA-OURV01001422-OURV01001422.1-human-gut-metagenome-genome-assembly--contig:-NODE-1422-length-18839-cov-3.836829_pt1 | contig 18839 bp, 20 predicted proteins | sample MGYA00242141_ERZ509072 | MGnify/ENA primary metagenome ERZ509072 (study PRJEB26280, sample SAMEA2338763) | human gut metagenome | biome: human gut; feature: human-associated habitat; material: faeces... | reverse complement strand
GTTTACCTCTGCCTTGACAGCGACCAAGCCGGAAACGACGCTTGCAGCCGCCTTGTGGAGCTTATGCCGGAGGGCTTGACCGTCCACCGCCTTATCCCCCTTTTCAAAGACTGGAACGAGGTGCAGACGCGCCGGGGCGAAATCACAGACGGGAAATATTTGCTCGAAATTGCACGCTTCAGACTCTGCCTTACATATTCCGTCAGCACATCCGTATCTCTGGATGTCTGTGCATGATCTGCCAGCGATTCAAAAATAGACAAAAGATCCCTGATCGAAATGCCTTCCCGCAAAAGATTCTGCAGTACTTTCTGAATCTCTCCAAGGCCAAGAAGTTTCGGCGTGAGCTCGTCCACAAGAACCGGATTGGATTCTTTTAAGTTGTTGACCAGGTTCTGTACATCCTGTCTGGTCAGAAGCTCTGCGATGTGGCTTCGGATTACTTCTGTCAAATGCGTCGCAATGATAGACGGTGCATCAACTACGGTGTATCCAAGACTCTCTGCACGTTCTCTCTGCGCTTCCGTAATCCAGATGGCCGGAAGATGGAAAGACGGTTCAAATGTAGGAATACCTGTAATTTCTTCCTCCACATACCCCGGATTCATCGCCATATAATGATCAAAAAGAATTTCTCCTTCCGTTACCTGCACGCCTTTGATCTTGATAATGTACTGATTCGGATTTAACTGGATATTATCCCTCAGGCGGATAATCGGAACAACCGTACCAAGTTCCAGTGCAATCTGCCGCCGGATCATTACCACACGATCCAGAAGATCTCCACCCTGGTTTACATCTGCCAGCGGAATAATACCATATCCGAATTCGAGTTCGATCGGATCGACCTGAAGCAGGGAAACCACATTCTCCGGTTTCCGGATCTCTTCCGCCTCCGTCTCCGCCTGCTGTACTTCTTCCTCAATATTTTCTTCGCCGATATTCTTGCTGATATTTTTGCCGGCGATGATAAACACCAGACCAAGTGCAATAAATAAAACCGGATTTAACGGAGTAAAAATTCCGAGGAAAACCAGCACGGAACCTACAATATAAAGTACCCTCGGAATTCCAAAAAGCTGCTTGACCAGAATTCCGGAAAAGTCTGCCTCGTTTGATCCCTTGGTAACAAGTATACCGGTTGCAAGAGAAATCAGAAGAGACGGAATCTGGGACACCAGACCATCACCGATTGTCAGCAGACCATACTGCTGGATGGCATCTGCAAATCCAAGTCCCTGATTCATAACTCCCATAATGGTTCCGCCGATCAGGTTAATAAAGGTGATGACCAGACCTGCCGTAGCATCTCCCTTTACATACTTTGTGGCACCATCCATCGCGCCGAAGAAACTAGATTCTCTCTGAATCTTTTCCCGTCGTTCCTTTGCCTCCGCATCGGTGATCGCACCGGTATTTAAGTCCGCATCAATCGCCATCTGTTTACCAGGCATGGCATCGAGTGTAAATCTGGCGGTTACTTCGGATACACGTTCCGAACCTTTATTGATAACAATAAACTGAATCAATACGAGGACAATAAATACAATGGAACCGACCACCATATTTCCTCCACCGACGAACGAACCGAATGTCTTAACAACGTTACCAGGATCTCCCGTCAGAAGAATCAGACGGGTGGAAGATACGTTCAGAGAAATTCGAAAAATAGTCGTAAACAAAAGTAATGTCGGGAAGAAAGACATATCCAGTACTTCCCGAACAAACAATACATTAAATACAATAATTAAGGCGATGGAAATGTTAAATGCAAGCATCACATCCAGCAATACGGATGGAATTGGAACAATGAAGAAAACTACTGCCGCCAAAAGATATAAACCTACACCAATATCCGCTTTCTTCAGCATCCTGCACAACCTCCTTTCGCACCTGTTTGTTGTATAACTGCACTACTGTATATTTTTGGCCTTGTATACGGCAGCAAGAACTTCTGCCACAGCCTGGTAAAGCTCCGGCGGAATTTCTGCTCCCACATCAACATTGTGATAGAGCATACGTGCCAGAGGCTTATTTTCAACAATTTCAATTTTATTCTCCCTCGCCACTTCCTTAATCTTTTGCGCAAGGTAATCTTCTCCTTTTGCAAGGACAACCGGGGCAGAACTGACTTCCGCCTCATATTTCAATGCTACGGCAAAATGCGTCGGGTTCGTGATGACTACATCCGCCTTGGGAACATCCTGCATCATTCGCTTCTGGGATACCTCCTGCATTTTACGGCGCTGCCGTCCTTTGATCTGCGGATCTCCCTCTGTATTTTTGTATTCATCTTTTACTTCCTGCTTGGTCATCTTCATATCTTCATTAAACTTATGTTTCTGATAGATAAAGTCAGCCAGACCAATCACAAGATAAACAATACTGATTTTTATTCCCGTATTGATAATCAGAGTCCCCACAAGCGCAACCGCCTGATTCAGTCCCAGATCATACAACGCAAACAGATCATTTGCATTATCTTTTATGGAAGTATACGCGATATATATGATAATCACAATCTTTAAAATGGATTTTACCAGTTCAAAGAGCGAATCTTTCGAAAAGATACGTTTGAATCCGTTCAATGGATTCAGCTTGGAAAGTTCCGGTTTCATTGGTTTTGTGGAAACTTTCCATCCTACCTGCACAATGCTGACCAGAAGCGTAACAACAAATCCAAACGCCATAAACGGAAGCATAATGAGCAGGCTTTTTAAAGTAACGGAGGCAATCAGGCCTGCCACAGCCTGTACCGACAATCCGCCCTCATTTATTTTAACAAAATCCGGCATATTTTCATAGATGTAAGAAAAAATATCTATGAATTTTCCTCCCACAAAGGAAACAAAAATTTTCAGGCAGAGAAACAAAACAATCAGATCAAATGCCGAATTCAGTTCGCGGCTTTTTGCAACCTTACCTTCATCTCTGGCATCTTTTAATTTCTTGGCGGTTGCAGGTTCTGTCTTCTCGCCGCCTTCGCCGTCTTTTGCAAACCATTGCAGATTATAATGCAATATTCGATTCTGATTTTTTTCGTCAATACAAACCTTCTGCAACAAGCTTCACCATCGTCTTTATTTCATCAAAAATATAATTTGCCACATTCGGCAACAGGAACACGATCAGATACAAAACAACAAATCCAACCAGAATCTTCAACTGCATACCGATCGAAAACATATTCATCTGCGGTGCCACACGTGCCATAATTCCAAGTACACAGTTCAAAACCATAATACAGGCAAAAAACGGAAGAAAAATCCGAAACCCTATGATGAATGAATCTCCCATATAGCGTGTGATTGCAGATAACAGATGATCCCATGCAAATTTCTGGTGGGCAATCGGAATTACGGAAAAAGAATCCGTAACCGCACGTACCAGATAGGTATAAAAATCAGATGTAATCAAAAGAAGCAGAACCAGATAATAATACAGATTTCCTGTCAGTGTGGTTTCTGTTCCCATGTCCTGATTAAATTCGGTAGACATGGACAGACCAATATCCATATCTATAATATTTCCTGCAAACAAAACAATGGAATTACAGATGCTTGCCGCATACCCAATCAGCAGTCCCGTAATTCCCTCTTTGATCACAACTACCGCATACCCGACAACACTTGCGTATGTCAGCTCCGGCCGATCTACTACATTGTATAAAAGCAATGAGACAAAAAATGAAAATCCGATTTTAATCTGATTGGGAATTCCCTGCTGCCCCAATAACGGGGCCACATACACAAAACAGGTAACTCTTACCAGAATCAGCAGAAAATATTCAAAATTTTCAAGTGTAAATACATAATTAACCATATCTTTTTATCAAATCACATACTCAGATAGGTACTGAAATTCGACCACAGACGCTCCACCAGTTCGGTCATGTTATTTAACATCCAGGAGCCGCAAAGGATCATTGCAGCAAATACCGCAATAATCTTTGGAACAAACGTAAGTGTCTGCTCCTGAATGGATGTAACCGTCTGAAAAATACTGATAATCAGACCAACCACCAGAGAAACCAGAAGCAGCGGTGCCGACGTGATCAGAATGGTATAAATTGCATCTCTTGCAATATCAAGAACTGCACCCTGTGAAATCATACGGTATCCTCCTAATAAAATGTCTGGACGAGGGATTTTATGACAAGATCCCATCCATCCGCCAGAACAAACAACAAAATCTTAAACGGCAACGAAATGGTTGTCGGAGGAAGCATCATCATACCCATGGACATCAGTACGGATGACACCACCATATCAATTACAATAAACGGAATATAAATCAAAAATCCCATAATGAATGCTTTCCGAAGCTCGCTCAGAATGAATGCCGGAACCAGTGTGGTAAACGGAACATCCGACAATTCCTTTGTATCTTTATACGTTTCTCCGGAAATCTCCGCAAAAAGATTCACATCCCTTATCTGGATCTTTGCATCTTTGATCATAAATTCACGAATCGGCCCTTCTGCTTTTTCAAAAAATTCCGACTGTGTGATTTCTCCCTTATCGAGTGGCTGAATTGCCTCTTTGTTGATCTGCTGGAACGTTGGCCACATGATAAAAAATGTCAGAAACAATGCCAGACCGATCAAAACCTGATTGGGTGGTGTCGTCTGCGTTCCGATCGCAGTCCTAAGGAAATGAAGTACAATGATAATTCGTGTAAACGAAGTCATCATAATCAGAATCGATGGTGCAAGTGATAGAATTGTCAACACCAGAAGCATCTTGATCGGTGTGGAAACCGATCCGGAATCATTGTTATATGTAATTGACAATCCATTGGCATTGTCTGTATTATGATCTGCTCCCTGTGTATCTTTCTGTGTAATCTTTGTAATACTGTCCGGGTCCATGGAACTTGCATAGACACGTCCCGGATGCATCATGCATAATGTAATTGTAAGTATTAAAACCGCACACGCAAACGCAAAACTTGCAATGCAGTATATCTTTTTCCCTTTGCTCATCTTTATCCTTGCTTCTTTGGTAACTTGTCTTTTAACTGGTTGAGAATTTCCGCAAAAGAATCCTGCTTTTTCCCACTCTGTTCCAGCTCAAAAGAGAAATCTTTTAATTGATCCCTCGTAAGCTGTGCCAGAAGATGTACTTCCTCTTTTCCAACAGAAACAACCAGATAGACACTGCCGACTTCCACAATACTGATCATCTTGTTATTGCCGACACTGATTGTCTCTATCACATGCAGATTCTTATTATTCTGGCGTCCACGCTGCATACCTCCCATCCATCTGGTGGTAAGATATGTAGCAGCCAGAACAACAGCAAAAATAAACAGTGCACCCAAAAGTTGTATAAAGCTTTCCAGAGAACCTGTCAGTAACACATTTGTCATGTCTGTTTCTACTTTCCGCCTGTTCTTGAAGCATTGACAATTTCCGTGATTCGAACACCGAAACTTTCTTCAATGACGACAACTTCGCCCTTTGCGACATATTTTCCATTGACAAGCACATCAATCGGCTCGCCTGCCAGTTTATTCAACTCAATAATTTTTCCCGGTCCCAGATCCAGAATATCTGAAATGGATTTTGTTGTCCTTCCAAGCTCAACTGTCACCTGAAGCGGAACATCCATAATCAGATCAATATTTTCCGGCTGGTAATTTCCAAGGTTTCCACCCGCAAATGCGCTAAATTGTGCCGGCTGAACATTAACCGGCTGTCCCATGTTCTGATTCATCATAGTATTTCCCATCATCGTCTGTCCCATCGGCTGCCCCATCGGCTGCCCCATTTGTGCTGTATTCTGTGAAGCCATCTGCTGTGACTGCTGTGCTGCGGCAGATGCAGCTGCTGGCTGTGCCCCTGCCGGATTGCCGGAATTTGCTGCTGAGGAATCGGCCGTCACACTCTGACTGTCCATTTCCATCGTTTTTGCCACTCCATCACACATATCCTTTGCAAATGAAATCGGATACAGCTGCATAATTGTACTGTCAACCAGATCCCCGATTTCCATATGGAAAGAGATCTTAACAAACTTTCCGGTAAGGAAGGAATCAATCTCCGCTTCATCGATGTCTTCCTGCAGATTAATCACCGTTGCATTTGGCGGGCTGATATCAATCTTGCGGTTTAACATGGAAGAAAGGGAAGTTGCCGCAGAACCCATCATCTGGTTCATGGCTTCACTGATTGCGGACAAATGCAATTCGCCAAGTTCGCCATCTGTATTGGTTCCATCTCCTCCCATCATCAGATCCGTGATGACTTTTACATCATGTTCCCTCAGGACAAGAATATTGCTTCCATCCAGTCCTACGGTATATGCAATCCGGATAAACACACAGGGTTTTTCATACTCCTGTACAATGTCATCCCATGTGCCGTAAGAAACAACCGGAGTTGAAATTTCCACCTTATGGTTAACGAGCGAAAACAACGTTGTCGCCGCAGTTCCCATACTTATATTGGCAATCTCTCCGATCGCGTCTTTTTGTGCATCAGACAGTTCATTTTCCGCAGAATCACTCGCTTCTGCTCCAGGTTCATTCAGCAGTGCGTTAATTTCTTCCTGCGATAATACTCCATCCATAGTTTATTGCTCCTCTCTGATCACCGAAGTGACCCTGACTGCATATTTATCCCCCGATGATCCGGGAAGTGCAGTAAATTTCCGAATATTTCCAACATAAATATCCAATTCATCCTCCACCTTGCGATCCAGCCGGATAATATCTCCCGGCTGCAGCATGGCAAAATCATTTACCGATATCATACTGTTTCCAAGAACAGCCTTGACCGGTATCTGTGCGCGCCGAATCAGGGTTTCAATAGATTCCGTGTAATCGGTATTGTCCTGATTCTGCAGATTTGAATACCAGTACTTCGTATTCAGCTTATCAATCACATCCTCAAGAGTCAGGTACGGAAGACAGACATTCATCAGGCCTTCCACTTCCCCGATCTTAAGGTTAATTGTCACAATCGCAATCATTTCACTTGGGGAAATAATCTGTGCATACTGGGAATTGGTTTCAATTCTCTCTAACCGGGGATGAATATCCGCCACGTTTTCCCATGGTTCCCGTAAAAGGTTGACGCACACAATCATAATCCGCTCGATAATCAGAAGTTCAATTTCTGAGAACTCACGGACTTTGTCCATAGGATCTCCCCTGCCGCCAAGCATACGGTCAACTATCGCATACCCCAGATTTGATGCCATTTCCAAAATAATATTTCCCTTGAGGGGTGCAAAATTCACAATTCCAAGAAGAACCGGATTTGACAGTGCATTGGAAAATTCAGAATACGTAACCGCTTCTGAATTCACCACCTCTACCTGAACATTTTTCCGTAAATATACGGGCAGATTCGTAGATAAAAGTCTGCCATAATGTTCAAATATCATTTCCATGGTACGCAGATGTTCCTTGGAAAATTTGGAAGGACGGGCAAAATCGTACTCTTTTACCTTTTTTTCATTATTGTCTTTTATTTCATCCACATCCAGCTCACCGGTACTAAGTGCTGCCAGCAAGTTGTCTATCTCATTTTGGGATAATACGTCACCCATCAGTTTTTCACCACCTGTAAAATCCTATTGTGCTGTCAGTTTGGAGAAGTTTACTCCGATCACATAATCTTTGCCGAATAAATTCTGCATATCTTCAAGGATCGTGTCCTTAATTGCATCTGAATTCTGGTTAAACTGCTCAAATGTATATCCACTTACCACTTTGATAATATCATTTTTGATTGTATCATCCTGATTTGTCAGGAAATCCTGTGTGTATTTCTTGTAATTGTCGCTCTTCTTGTTCAGAACAAGTGATACATTCAGTACTGCATAATGAGTCTTTCCGTCTTTTCCTTCTGCAAGGTTTGTTGTCAGGTCTTCCCCTTCGCTGACTTTATAAATTTCCTGATCATCAATGGAAATATTGCTGGTTCCGGTAGCCGCACCACTGTTTAAATCCAGATCAATTGCGGAACACACTTTTTCGATCAGTGTATTTGCTTTTTTTGTCTCCGGTAATACCGAAAACATCAAAAGTGCTGTCAAAACAAAATTTGCAAACACAAGTGCCAGAATTACGACTGAAATTAAATTCTTCTTCATTGCTTACTCCTCTTAGTTATTTTCTTTCACATTTGAATTGAATGAGTTATAAATTTTTATTTCTACGCGCCGGTTCTGCGCACGTCCCTCTGCGGTACTGTTGTCAGCAACCGGTATGTAATCTCCTCTTCCCGCAAACTTAATGTACTTGGGATTTAAGTTTTTGTTTTTTCTGAGCTGATCCGTGACAGCAAGTGCACGGTACACCGAAAGAACCTCGTTATTTTCATATTTTGCAGAATAGCGGATCGGAACATTATCGGTATGTCCTTCTACTTCTATCACATTCCTGTTATATTTTTCAAGAATCTTTCCAAGCTTATTTACAATCGGGACTGCCTGTTTGACCAGATCAGCCTTACCGGATGCAAACAAAATGGAACCATTCAGATTCAGTTTTACATACTCTGCATTGAAATCCACATCCACCTTTCCGGACAGCTGTGAATTATCAAGTTCCTGTTGGATTTCATCTGCCATCTTTTCAGATTCCGCAAGTTGCTGCTGCTCGTACTGTTCCTGAGCAGACAGTTTGCCATCTGTCTGCTCATCGGTATTCTCTGCTTTGGAATTTGCCATCTCATTGTAGTAAGAATCCAGAAATTCCAGCTGGCGGACACCGGCAGAAATCATCTCTCCCTCTCCAATGCTTGTGCCGCCGGTCGGAAGGATGCTGATGGCGTTCTGCAGTGATGCAACAACCGCCTCTAACTTGTCAGTATCTACTGTCGACATGGAAAACAATAGTACGAAGAAGCAGAGCAAAAGATTCATCAGATCCGAGAAAGTATTCATCCATGCCGGCGCTCCTTTTGGCGGATCTTCCTGTTTCTTTTTTGCCACTACTCTTCACCTCCTCCGCCGTTTTCAAGAACACCCTCTCTTACAGTCGGTGAAAGGAATGACTTTAATTTTTCCTCAATAACGCGTGGATTTTCTCCTGCCTGAATGGACAGCAAACCTTCAATGGTGATCTGACGGTTTACCACTTCCATATCATTGTTTACGGAAAGTTTTCCGGCAATCGGGGCACATAACCAGTTTGCAATCAGGGAACCGTACAGTGTCGTAACCAGTGCTACAGACATCTGTGGTCCGATCGCAGACGGATCGGAAAGTTTATTTAACATGGCGATCAGTCCGAGCAGGGTACCAATCATACCCCAGGCAGGACCCATCTCGCCCCATTTTTCCCAAAACTTAATCACATCCTTGTGACGGGTTTCCAGACACATCATATCCGTTTCCAGAATCCCACGAACCAGCTCCGGATCGGTGCCATCTACTACAAGCATGATTCCTTTTTTCAGGAATTCGTCTTCAATTCCGTTTGCAGCTTCTTCAAGTGCAAGCAGACCTTCTTTTCTTCCGACATTTGACATGTCAATAATTGTCCGGATGGTCTGTGACGGATCATATGTTTTATCCTTGAACGGGAGTGAAATTGACTTGAATCCGTTGATTCCATCTGCAAGCTTGAAACACCCAATCGTACTACAGATTGATCCGCCAAACGTGATAACAATCGACGCTGGATCAATGTACATCTGCATCGCAGTGATGTCAAAACTGTTACTACTGAGGACGCCAAAGATAACCATGGCAATTCCGCCGATAATTGAAAGCAGTGATGCTATATCCATGAACTACACCTTCCATTTTCTAAAATTAGGAATTCCGATGGATCTTCCGACAAAATCCATCAAAATACCCTTTTATATGATTTTACTAAACTTTCTCTCTCTTGTCTACTTCCTTTTTGTTAAAAAGGGTGTAAAATTACAAAAAAATGTTGGGAAACAGTCAAAAAACCATTTCCCAACTATTTTTCAAACTATCTCTTTAAGTTGATTAATTCTTCCAGTAATGTGTCGGAAACTGTGATAACACGCGAATTTGCCTGAAATCCACGCTGCGTAATGATCATATCGGTAAACTGTCCGGAAAGGTCAACGTTTGACATTTCCAGCTGTCCGGAATTAATCTTGCTTCCATCCGCATCCACAGCTACACCCACACCGTCAAACTCGCCGGAGTTTAAGGTTGTCTGATAGCAGTTATCACCAATTTTTTCAAGACCGGAAGCATTGGCAAACTGTGCCACTGCGATCTGTCCGAGAAGTTCGGTGTTACCATTGTCATAGCTTGCATAAATCTTACCGCTCTGGTCTACAGCAAGTCCGATCATTGCACCATTCTTCTTACCGGTTTCTTTTCCAACAGAAGTTCCTTTTTCTACTTTCAGTGTTGACTTTCCGCCATGGCCTACATTGGTGGAAGTGGAAAAATCTACATTGATGTCCTTAAAATTGGATTTTTGTGTCGTTCCGTCTGCATTATTTGTTGTATACTGTGTTCCCAGGGCAGAAAGTTTTAAGGATTTCGCCGTTACAGCCTTCGTACCAGCTGTTGTATTCGAACCATCGCCAATACTTACAAATGTACCCTTATTGGAATCATATTTCATATAATAGCCCTTCGGTCCATTCGTATCATCCTGTTTCCCGTCATCTCCCCAGATCGAATCAAGCATCTTACGCTTACCAGCTTCGTCTTTTATTGCATTTCCATTTTCGTCTTTTGTGACAATAGAATTTCCCTTCGAATCAATAATATCCGTTAAACTGATAAAATAATTATTTCCAGTGCCTAATCCCTGAGTTGTCTTCGGTGTCGATACCGCAAACTTAGCCGTATAGGAATATCCCAGATCATCATAAAATCCAAGAGTCATAACATAGCCGTCTTTTCCGGTGACATCGGTATCTTCCTTATCCAGAATTCCATGCACATGAGCCTCTGTCGTTGCCTCCGGAGCGGATGTCGTGTTGGACGGTGACATCACCTGCAGGGGAGAAACCGTATCTTTGTGGATCTCACCTGTCGTTTTGTCTACCTGCCAGCCCTGTACCGTATATCCGGTAGAACTCATACACAGGTAGCCGTTTCCATCTACATAGAACGAACCTGCACGGGTAAACATGGTATTTGTTCCATCGCTGACAATAAAGAAGTTTGTGGTCTGGCTGTCGCTGAGTTTTAAATCAAATGGGTATCCGGTTGTCTCGGAAGAACCTGCCCCGGTAATATTAATCATGGTAGATGCCGTGCTTACACCAAGACCAACCTGCTTGGCATTGACACCACCCGTACCGGTTGACGCATCCCCACCGGATGCGGTGGACATTGTCTGGTACATCAGTTCACTGAATCTTACGCTGGAAGCTTTGAACGCTTCGGTATTTACATTGGCAATATTGTTACCAATTACATCCATTCTCGTCTGGTGTGTCTTAAGACCTGACACAGCAGAGAATAATGATCTCATCATAGTACATTGACCTCCTTAGATGGCAATATGGTTTTGAAATCCTTCTGTCAGTCGGGATTCCTGTAACCTCCATAAGGTCCGGTTACATAATAACTGCGCCATCTATATTTGTAAAAGTATTTGATTGTGTTTCCGTCTGATCCATTGCGGTAACAACGGTTTTGCTTGGCACATTCACAATAAAAGCAAGCGAATCTACCAAAACCAAGGAATCCTTAATCCCCTTGGCATGTGCCTGTTCCACTCCGTCTTCGAGTCTGGCATTCTGTTCCTCGGATAAGCTGATATTCCTGCTTTCTAACCGCTGCGCGGCATGCTTTGAAAACTTTAACTGTTGCTGCTGCCGTAAGACATCTTCGAATGAAACATCCGACGTCTTTGACGGACTGGTTACGTTTTTCTGTTTTAAATACTGACCGGTTACCTGTTCGATCGACGAAAACTGTTTGCTGATCGGGTTCATCTCTTTTCTCCCCTTTCCTATGCACCTGTTGTCTCGTCACTCTTCTGACCGGAACCATTCTCTGTCTTCGAGTCATCCGTTTTTGTGTCATCGGTCTTGGTATCCGTATCCGTCTTGGTATCATCGGTTTTCGTATCCGTATCTGTTTTGGTATCATCCGTCTTTGTATCGTCTGAGGTATCTCCCCCCAGATCTTTGATCTTCTGCTCATACTTCTTCAGTTTTGCAAGATCAGACTCACTTACAAAGCTCTTCTGATAATCCGTCATGCCATCGTATACCTTACGGATCTGTTCTATCGCACCGGAATACTTGGTCGTAATATTTTCAATATCCGGAAGCTGTGCCAGCATGTTTGAAATGGTCTTGGCATAACCAATCGCTTCATAGTAATCACTGTCGGCCACCGTATCAAGCGTATCGATGGAATACAGCTTATTGTTGACACTGAGCATCTGTGATCCATCTTCCTGATACATGACGTAATCTACTTTACCGTCCACATAAGAAGTTTTTCCGGTTGTTTCGTCCGAAACTTTTAAGATTACATACTTTCCAACCAGATTGTTTGCCATCTCATTTTTCTGTGTATCCTGCATGCCAAGCATTGCCTCTAACTGTGAGAACGTTGCAAGCTGTGCCACATATTCGGTATTGCTGGTAGGTTCGAGTGGGTCCTGGTACTGCATTTCCGCACAAAGTAATGTAAGGAACTGATCATATCCCATGGTTCCGTTGTTGGACTCATCGCTTTTTTTCGATGTTGTCGTTTTTACTTTTCCGTTTTCCACGGTTGCCCAATTCAGTGCGGAAGTTGTCGTATCTGCCATTTTTTCTCCTTTCTATGCGGTTACATCCATGGAATTTCCATTCTCCCGCATCATTTGTGCTGCAAGAGTTTCTTCTTCTGTCATCAGTCCTGACAATTCATCCAGTGAGGAAAGATTTAAGTTTCTTCTTCTGCCTCCGGACTGCTCCTGCTGTCTTTCTCCCTGCTGCTTTTCACTCTCCTGGTTCTGTTCCAGATTCTTTTCGAATTCATGAGAAGCAACGGTTACTTCTACGGCGTCAACTTTGACACCTGCCTGATTTAAATTCTGCCGCAGATCTGCCACCTGCGTTTCAAGGGCTGCACGGACTGCTTCATTAGAAGCTGCCAGCTGTGCATGAATAACACCTTCCTTGGAAGAAATATTTACATACACTTTTCCGAGATTTTCCGGATTCAGCTGCATCTCCATCGATGAAGTTCCCTCCGAAACATTCACGCGGATCTGTTCTGCCACCTGTTCAAGTAAATCCATTGTATCAATGGAAACATAAGATGTCTCCGGCGTTATATCTGCCACAGTCTCCGCTGTCGGTACCCCGGCGGTATCCTGCATCTGCACGACCGTCTGCGTCTTTGCCTGATCGGAACTGCTTCGGTCTGCCGTCATTTTTTCCGGCTGTGCCGATTTCATCTGATCCCCGGTCTGCGCATCTGCATCCGCATCTCCGGTATCCGTCTGCTGTTCTGTCGTCTGCTTTGTATCCTGCGCCTGTGGCTGCTGTGTGCGTACTTCATCCGATTTCGGTTCTTTCTGAAATACATCCGCCTGTTTATCCATCGGCTGTACCTCATCGGTCTGCGCAAGCTCCGGCATAATATCTGTCGAAACTGTATCTGCTGTTGTCTGCTGTCCTGCCGCATCGGTCAATATCTGCATCTCTTCATCGGTCAGAGTTTCCGGTGTCTGCAGAATATCCATCTGCGCAATCAGTTCATCCATCTGTGCCGGCTGAAGATTTAACTCATTTGCAAGCTGTCCTCCCAGTTGGTCAATCTGCTGCATCAGCCCCTGAAACTGGTCATTCATCAGTAAATCCATCGGAGAAGTCTCTCCTGTCAGCTGCATTGCAAGCTGTGCAAGATTTTCCGGATTCAGGAGATCAAAAGCTGTAAGTCCCAGCGACTCCATCATATCTTTTACAGAATCTTCCGAAACACCCAATTGTTCGGCCACCGTCCTGACAACATCGCCCTGGAACTGATCCAGAGTATCTGCCGAATTGCCAATCACGTCTGTGACAACATCTCCGGCTACCTGACGGATGGTATTATCCTGATACTGATACCGGTCGTAATTATCTGCCGCATTTGTCTGCTGTAATACATTGTTGTTTATTTTTGTATTCACGGACGGCATATTAAAATTTGTAGAGTAGTTACTGCCCATCAGTGAAGCAAACACGCCTGCCGCATCCGGATTTTCAGCTTTTGATCTGCCTTTTGCAGCATTTGCATTTAATACCTGACCCTGCTTTACAGAATTCAAATTAAATACATTTGCACTTGTCAAACACGTTCCTCCTTTCTGTTATTTACAGATTTCCTACTTTTTCTTGCTAGGTTCCATGATCTCTGTCAGCTTCGCCGCAGTCGTTGCATCCATCTTGCCAAGAATATCCGCCCTCTGCTGTGTTCCCATATTCATGAGAATGTCAGCCACAAGCCCCAGATTGTCCGTCATCGTATCAAAGATGCTGGCCGCCTCCTGAGGCTTCATGTTGGAATATGTCTTTGCGTAATCTTCAACCTGACTATCGTAGGTAATCTGTTCAACCACTTGTTTGTATAAGACTTCGGCATTTTCTGGATCAATGCTCTCATAATATGTCTTATACTGCTGTATATCGGGTGCCTGATCGGAAAAAACAACCTCCTCGTAGTATTTTTCCTTCTCCTTTTCAAAGGCAGCCTCATCCTCTTTGTATTTTGAAAGATCCTTGATCTGTGCCTTCAGATCCTTGATCTTTTTTTTGTCATTTTTATTTGTACTGCTGGCTTCATCGAGTTCTTTTTCCAGTTCTTTAATCTGGCTGATGGCCTCGCTTAAAGACCCATACTGATGCTCTGTGCCCTCGGTCTGCTCCACCGTTTCTTCCGGCTGTGGGAGGATTTTATTAACATAAGGGACATCTTTCAAAAGCGGATATAACACCGTTGATCCAAATCCTCCGACATCGGTTTTAATCAAAATTCCTATAATTCCCATCCATATCGCAATGATTAAAATGGTTGTCAGGACAAGAATCAGCCTGCCGCCTCCCTTTTCATCCTCATCTTCTTCCGGTTCCGGTGCGTTTCCTTTGGCATTCTTTTTTTCTTTTTTTTCTTTCTTTTCCCGTTTTTTCTTTTCTCTTCGATTTTTTGTGCTGTTTTCCTTTACCGCGTCTTCCTCGTCGACAAGGTTTCTTTCGTCTGCCATATCATTCTCCCTGTTCACCCTTGTTATAGGTATAACTTACAAGTTCATCGATTTCTTTCGTTTCTGCTTCTGCAAGTTCCTGCTTAAATTCTTCAAATGCCTTTTCCCTCAATTTTTCCTGAACCTTTCGTTCCTGCATCACGGTTTTTAAGCGGTTTCTGGCATCTTCCAGTTCTTTTTCCGCCTTGTGGACTTCTACCATCTGCCGTCTGACAATCGTTTTCATGGCATTTACATCTGCCCGCGCATGTTCGACTTCCTGCAGATTTAAATTTCCCTGCATCAGTTTCTTCCAGTGCTGCTCATATCCGACTCTGCGCACCATATATTCCTGCAGAATCTTCTGCTGCTCCAGATATTTCTGGTTTGCCAGGCTGTATGTCATTTTCGCCTGTGTCTCCAGTTTCTGTTTAATGTTCAGTATGTTCTGCATACGATAAACAAATTTTGCCATTTAAAACCTCTGTCCATTGATCAGTCGTCAAACACCTTTTTTAAGAGTTCCACTTCTTCATCAAAAGCAAACTTTTCTTCCGTATCCTGACACAGAAATTCATTTACTTCTTTATTCTTTCGGATTGCATAATCGATATCCGGATTCGATCCGTTTTTGTAGGCTCCGATATTAATCAGATCCTCTGCTTCACTGTATGTGGCAAGCACCTGTTTTAATTTTCCGGCAAGTGCCTTATGTTCCTTTGTTACGATGGAATTCATAACACGGGAAATACTCTGTAAAATATCAATTGCCGGATAATGGTTTTTATGTCCCAGCTTACGGTCGAGAACAATATGTCCATCCAGAATGCCCCGCGCCGTATCCGTGATTGGCTCATTAAAATCATCTCCATCTACCAGAACCGTATATAGTCCGGTGATCGATCCTTTTTCATTTGTACCGGCACGTTCCAGAAGTTTTGGCATCTGTGCGTACACACTCGGCGGATATCCTCTGGTTACAGGCGGTTCTCCGGATGCAAGTCCGATCTCGCGCTGTGCCATGGAAAAACGTGTCAGGGAATCCATCATCAGAAGCACATCTTTTCCCTGATCCCTGAAATACTCTGCAATGGATGTCGCCGTCATTGCTGCCTTCTTACGGATCAATGCCGGCTTGTCAGAAGTCGCCACAACGACAATGGAACGTTTCATACCCTCTTCTCCAAGATCCCGTTCCACAAATTCGCGCACCTCACGGCCACGCTCACCGATCAGGGCAATGACATTGATATCTGCCTTTGTATTTCTTGCAAACATACCAAGCAGTGTACTTTTTCCGACACCGGAACCTGCAAAAATTCCGATACGCTGTCCTTTTCCGACTGTGATCAATCCGTCGACCGCTTTCACGCCGAGAGGAAGCACCTCACTGATGATCTTTCTTGACATCGGATCCGGAGGCTGTGCATCGACCGGATATTCATACGGTGTTTCTAATTTGTCAATGTCCGTTGGACGTCCAATTCCGTCTAAGGTATGCCCTAAGAGTTCATTTCCTACAGGAACAGATAAAGGATGCCCCGTATTTTCAACGATACATCCTACTCCTATCCCCTCTACGCTCTCATAAGGCATCAAAAGCAGTCTTTTATCCCTGAAACCCACAACCTCAGCCATTACCACGGTGTCAGCATTTTCATCAATGATAATTCTGCACAAGTCATTCAGTTTTGCGTCCGGACCTACGGATTCAATGGTCAATCCAACAATTTTAACAACTTTTCCAAGCCGTTTAAAATATGTATTCTCCGCCAGTCGTAAATACTTGTTATACCTGCTGTCCACTTTCAACCATCCTTATAAGCATAGTGATTTTATATCTTTTATGAGATTTTCGAGCTGCACACCAAGGCTGCAGTCGAATACTCCCGAGTCTGTCTCGATCACGCAGGAATTTCCATCCATGGAGGAATCTGCAACAATCTCGATCTCGATTCCGGCTCCCACTCGTTCCAGAATTTCTTCTTTATGATTCTCAAGAAACATCACATTGCTGTTAGCAACCTTGATGCGGAATTTTTTATCTCCCTCGATATTTAAAATTGCATCATCAATGAGATACATCAGAATGTGTTTTTTATTATCAAACTGAATATGGAATACTTTGTTAAAAACCTCAAGGATCACATCTACCAGATCCTTTTCCATATTTTTTTGTTTCTCCCTGAATTCATCCTGAAGCGTTTCCTGTTTTCTCTGATATTCATTCTGTAACTGTTCACGCTGTGCCGCCAGCTCACTCTCCAGGCACTGTCTTCCCTCCTGATATCCGGTATTTTTTGCATTCTCCCGGATATTTTCAGCTTCCTGATCTGCCTGACTTAAAATTGTTTCTGCCTGCGCATGTGCTTCCGCTAAAATCTTCTCAGCCTCTTTTTTTGCTTCTGCAGTATGGTCGATCTCCTCCACATAATCTGTGTCAGGACCAACGATCCCTGCTGAGAAACCATTTCCGTCTGTTGTTTTTTGTTCCATGCGCTTAAGCTCTGCCATCTTCTCTAAACGCTTTTCTACAATATCATTTGAGTTAATGACGCGTGTTTTATCCGGCTCATTGTGCACGAAATATTGTTTGTAAAGATTAGGCAATAATCTCGTCACCTCCGCCTCTTGAAATTACAATCTCACCTGCATCTTCGAGTTTTCGGATCACACTGACAATCTTCTGCTGTGCCTCCTCAACATCCTTCATACGCACAGGTCCCATAAATTCCATATCCTCTTTGATCATGGCAGCCAGACGTTTTGACAGGTTGTTAAAGATCGCATTCTGAACATCTTCGTTTGCACCCTTCAATGCAATACCAAGATCTGAGTTTTCAACATCACGAAGAACACGCTGGATAGCTCTGTCATCGAGAAGAAGGATATCCTCAAATACGAACATCTTCTTACGGATTTCATCTGCAAGCTCTGGCTCTTCAACTTCAAGAGTCTCCATAATATGCTTTTCTGTTCCTCTGTCAACAGAATTAAGAATTTCAACAATTGCATCAACACCACCAACGATAGTGTAATCCTGATTAACAAGAGATGCGAGTTTTCTTTCAAGTACCTTTTCTACCTGCTTAATAACATCAGGAGAAGTTCTGTCCATCATAGCTATTCTCTTGGCAACATCTGCCTGTTTCTCTGGTGGAAGTGCAGACACAACATTAGATGCCTGCGCTGCCGGCAGATAAGAAAGTATCAACGCTATAGTCTGAGGATGCTCATCCTGTATAAAGTTAAGCAGCTGCGTTGAATCTGTCTTTCTGATAAATTCGAAAGGGCGAACCTGAAGGCTTGCAGTAAGCTTTCCGATAACATCCCTCGCCTTATCCTCTCCAAGGGCTTTTTCAAGAAGTTCCTTGGCATATGAAATACCACCCTCGGCAATATACTGCTGGGCAAGACATATTTCATAGAACTCATTAAGTACCTGTTCTTTAGTCTGAGGTGACACACTGCTTGTATTAGCTATCTCAAGTGTCAACTGTTCAATCTCTTCTTCTTTCAAATGTTTAAATATCTGGGCTGATTTCTCCGGGCCAAGTGCAATAAGCAATGTCGCAGCCTTTTCAACACCATCCATCTCTCTTTCAGTACCAGCAGCCGGCTTTGGCATATGTATCATCTCCAATCATATGTAATAAACTTTTACGAATATTTCCAGTATTTATCACCAGTCATCATTAAGCCAGTTTCTAAGC
>ENA-OURV01001413-OURV01001413.1-human-gut-metagenome-genome-assembly--contig:-NODE-1413-length-18888-cov-4.546541_pt1 | contig 18888 bp, 21 predicted proteins | sample MGYA00242141_ERZ509072 | MGnify/ENA primary metagenome ERZ509072 (study PRJEB26280, sample SAMEA2338763) | human gut metagenome | biome: human gut; feature: human-associated habitat; material: faeces... | reverse complement strand
TCTTCCGATCTACGTTTCGCGTCAGCTTCGTTTCCCTTTGTAAAAAATCTCTCCACCGCTCGATGCCTTACCGAAGAGTTTGCCCGATACATGACAACTGATATCTCCGGACGAACAGGTTTCTGCTTTTACATTTATGGCTTTTAAGTTTTTTGCTCTTATATCTCCTGAACTCGATGCTTTGTAGGTTGCATTTTCGCATTCTCCCGAGAGGTCGATATCTCCGGACGAACTGGTTTCTGCCTTTACATTTACGGCTTTCAGGTTTCTGGCTTTTATATCTCCTGCACTTGATACTTTATAGGTTGCATTTTCTATTATAGAAAGAACATCTCCCATTCCTAATATTCTGGATGCCATTCTTTCTGGATGAAATTCTTCAATATCACTTAGCTTTTCTCCGGTTGCAGCATACTTTATAGGTCTATTTGTAACTTTTTTTACAGATAGCGCTGCACCACCACGAGTATCACCGTCTAATTTTGTAAGTACAATTCCATCTATTCCAAGTTCTTCATTAAATGTTGATGCTATATTTACCGCTTCTTGACCTATCATCGAATCTACTACAAGTAGGATTTCATGTGGTTTTACACTTTGTTTCAAATTTTTCAATTCATTCATTAATTCTTCATCAATTTGAAGCCTACCTGCAGTATCTAAAATAACTACATCATTTAATTTGCTAATTGCAGTATTTATTGCTTGCTTTGCAATTTGAACTACATTTTTTGTTGATTCATTTGAATATACCGGAATGTTAAGTTGTGCACCAACAACTTGTAATTGTTTAATAGCTGCTGGTCTATAAACATCACATGCAACAAGTAAAGGTTTTTTTCCTTGTTTTCTTATTATATTTGCAAGTTTTCCCGCTGTAGTTGTTTTTCCACTACCTTGCAGACCAACTAACATTATAACTGTAGGAGGATTTGGCGCAAAATTAATTTTACTATCTGTTCCTCCTAAAAGTTCAACTAGTTCATCTTTTACTATTTTAATTACTTGTTGACCTGGAGTTAAAGATTTTAAAACATCTTGACCTAATGCTTTTTCTTGTATTGTATTAATAAATTCTTTTACGATTTTATAATTAACATCTGCTTCCAATAGTGCAAGTTTTACTTCTCTTAACATTTCTTTTAAATCAGTTTCTGTAATTCTTGCTTTTCCTTTTAGTTTGCGTGTTATTTCCTGAAGTTTTGATGATATACTTTCAAAAGCCATGTTTTTTTAGCCTCCTTGCTATTTATTATTTATACCAAACATTTTAATTCTTCTTTTATTTTCTCTAAATTTTCTTTGTTTTTCAAATTTACTTCTTCTTTTTGAATTTGTGCAATCTTTTCTATTATACAATTAATCTTTTTTTCGTAATTTATTTGTTTTTCCATAAACGAAAGTTCTTCTTCTAATTCATACAATTTTTTTTCTGATTTTTTTATTATATCTCTTACTGCTTGCCTTGTAATTTGATTATTCTCTGCAATTTCAGATAAAGATAAATCATTATCATAGTAATCTGTTATTATTTCAAATTGCTTTTTGGTTAATAATTTTCCATAGATCTGACAAAGTATACTTACTTTGACATTTTTCTCCATCAGAATTCTTCCTTTCGTTTTTTGTAATGCTAATATACTTTACACTATTTTTAGCAATTTGTCAATACTTTCAGGCAAAAAAAACGTAAAAATAGCAACAAAAACTTATATAAAATATAAGTTTTTGTATTAAAAAATATATAATTACTTTTTCTTGCTAATTGCAAGACCATCTCCAACTTCTAATATTTCTGTTATAAAATTTGGATTTTCTGTAGTTTCTTTAATATATTCTCTTAAATTTCTTACTGCAGTTCTTTGTTTATGTTTATTATAGTCACTCATTACATATCCTTTATATAATATATTATCTGCAATAATAATTCCATTTTCGTCTAATAATCTAATAGCTTGGCTTAAAAAGAATGGATATTTACCTTTTGCTGCATCAATAAATACAACATTATATTTCTCATTTAGTGATGGTAAAATCTCTACTGCATCGCCTTCATAAAGATGTATTTTTTCTTCTAAATTCATTTGCTTTATGTTTTCTTTTGCTTCTTTTATTCTTTCTTCATCACGCTCTATCGTATCTATTCTACCCTCATTAGATAAATACTTTGAAAAGCAAATAGCAGAATACCCAACTGCAGTACCTATTTCTAATATTCTTTTGGGTTTTATTTCTTCTAGGTATTTTGCAATTACTTCTAATGTATCATCCATTATTATTGGAATATGCTCTGCCAAAGCTTTTTCTTTTATCTTATCTATCATCTCTATCATTTCCTTCATTATTTCTTTCATATTCATTAATCCATACAAGTACCTGTTCCCATGAAAAAGCTTCTGTGCCAATTTTTTTGTTTAGTATTCTTAGAGCAAGCATTGCTCCATTTTTTCCATTTTCCTTATAGGCATTTATTATAGTTTGTTTTACTCCGAGCTTTACTGGTGCTTTTTTCCTTAAATCTCTATCAATTTTTTCAAATCTATATTCTAAGTAAGTACGTCCTACAGTTATAGGTCGGGGCTCATAATTTCCTGTACTACTATAATCCCTTTTAGCCATATTAAATCAAACCCCCTTGCAAAAGAATTATACTCTTCTTGCTTGTCTTTCTCTTGTTTTTGTATCTAATATTTTCTTTCTTAACCTAATGTTTTTAGGTGTTACTTCTACAAGTTCGTCTTCGGCAATAAATTCAATTGCTTTTTCAAGTGACATTTGTAATGGTGGAACTAATCTTAATGCATCATCTGAACCTGATGCTCTTGTATTTGTTAAATGCTTTTCTTTGCACACATTAATTGCTATATCTTCATTTCTAGAGTTTATTCCAACAATCATTCCCTCATATACTTCTACACCTGGTCCTATCATTAGTTCTCCTCTTTCTTGAGCATTATATAATCCATAAGTTACAGATGTTCCAGCTTCAAATGCAACTAAAACTCCTCTAGTTCTAGATGATATTTCTCCTTTATAGGCTTCGTAGCAGTCAAAAATACTGTTCATTGTTCCTGTTCCTTTTGTATCTGTTAGGAATTCTGTTCTATATCCAATTAAACCTCTTGCAGGAATTTTAAATTCAACTTTTGTATGTCCTGCTTCTGCTGGTTCCATATTAAGCATTTCTGCTTTTCTTCTTCCAAGTTTTTCAATAACAGTTCCAATTGATTCGTCTGGAACATTTACAACTAATTTTTCAATTGGTTCACATTTTACTCCATCAATTTCTTTAAAAATAACCTTTGGACGAGATACTAAAAGTTCAAAACCTTCTCTTCTCATTGTTTCGATTAATACAGAAAGATGTAATTCTCCACGTCCACAAACTTCAAAGCTATCTGCTGAATCAGTTTCTTTTACACGAAGACTAACATTTCTTTCTAATTCTTTTAATAATCTATCACGAATATGTCTTGATGTTACAAATTCTCCTTCTTTTCCTGCTAAAGGTCCATTGTTAACACTAAATGTCATAGAAACAGTTGGTTCATCAATATCTACAAAAGGAATTTTTTCCGGATTATTTAAATCACAAATTGTGTCACCAATATTAATATCTGAAATACCAGATAAAGCAACAATATCTCCCGCTTTTGCTTCTTCAACTTCTACTCTTTTTAGCCCCATATATGTGAATAATTTTGCGACTTTTCCTTGACCTGTTTTATCTGCTTTACATATTGCAATTGGCATTCCAACTTTAATAGTTCCTCTTTCAACTCTACCAACAGCAATTCTTCCTAAATATTCATCATAATCTATATTTGATACAAGCATTTGCATATCTCCATCCATATCGCATTTTGGTGGATCAATATGTTCAATAATTGTGTCAAAAATGCAATGAACATTATCTGTTTCATCTTCTAATTTCATTTTAGCAATTCCATTTTTAGCTGACGCATAAATAACAGGAAAATCTAATTGCTCATCATTTGCATTAAGCTCTATAAATAGTTCTAGAACTTGATCTTCAACTTTTAGAGGATTAGCTCCTGGACGATCTATTTTATTAATTACAACAATTGGTTTTAGGTTTAATGCTAAAGATTTCTTTAATACTTCTCTTGTTTGAGGCATTGGTCCTTCAAAAGCATCTACTAATAGTAAAACACCATCTACCATTTTTAAAACACGTTCAACTTCTCCTCCAAAATCAGCATGTCCTGGTGTATCAACAATGTTTATTTTTACATCATTATACATAACTGAAGTATTTTTAGAAAGAATTGTAATACCTCTTTCTTTTTCAATATCTCCTGAATCCATTATTCTTTCTGATACTTGTTCATTTTCTCTAAATACATGACTTTGTCTTAGAAGTGCGTCAACCAAAGTTGTTTTTCCATGATCAACGTGTGCAATAATTGCAATATTTCTTATTTTATCATTATTCATTTTCTTTTCCCCTATTCTATTTTAATTTTCTTCTTTATACTCGTTACTTGTTCCTTCTAAATCTCTAATCGAAAGTTCAATTCTCTTATTTTCTTTATCAAATTCTATAATTTTCGCATTTACTTTTTGTCCAACTTTTAATTCTTCTTCTGGTTTTGCTATTTTTCTTTCGCAAATTTGAGAAATATGAACCAAGCCTTCGATTCCTTTTTCAAGTTGAACAAAAGCTCCAAAGTTCATTAATTTGACTACTTTGACAGCTACAACATCACCGATATGATATCTTTCCTCTGCTTTTTCCCACGGATTTGGACCCTTTTTACCATAAATTAATAATAGTCTTTTATTTTCCCTATCTGCATTTTTTATTTTTACTTCGATTTCTTGTCCAACTTTTAATATATCTTCTGGTTTCTGATTTCTCCCCCATGCCATTTCAGAAACATGAAGAAGTCCTTGAACTCCATCTACATCAACAAAAGCTCCATATGTACTAATACTGGTTACTGTTCCTTTGTAGCTTTTTCCTTCTTTTACATTATCCCAGAACTCTTTTAACTTCTTTTCTTTTTCTTCTTCTATTACGTCTTTAATTGAACCAATGATTTTATGTGTTTTATCATTATATTCAATTACTCTAAATTTTACTTCTTTTCCAATATAATCTTGTATATTTTCCTCTCTTGTAATTCCAGATAATGACAACGGAATAAAAATTCTAATTCCATTATAATTTACAATAAAGCCACTCTCATTTGTTTCTGCCACCTTATCTGTAAAAATACATTTATGATTTACTTTACTTTCAAATTCTTTTTTATTTATTCTTAATTTTGCTCTTTTATATGAAAGAAGTATATTACCCATACCATCATTCATTTTTAAAATATCAGCAGTAATTCTATCTCCTGGCTTAAATTCATTTGCTGGATTTACATTTTCATCATATGAAAATTCCTCTTTGGTTATAATTCCATCAGCCTTATAACCTATATCTACAAAAATTTCGCCATTTGCAGTAATACTGATAATTTTACCAGTTACAGTTTGTCCTTCCTTCATTTCTTTTAATGAATTATTTATAAATTCTTCAAACGTTATATTATCATTATAATTTCCCATAATCTACCACCTTAACGGTTTTTTATTATATATTATTTTTTCTGATTTGTCAACATAATTATGTTGTCCATGATCTCTTTTGTAACTTTTTCTAATACTTCTTTATTTTTTTCCTGTCCATAGTACATACTAAAGTCTAATGGTTTTCCATAATTTAGATAGACCTTTGTAAAAGGTTTAAAAGAACCTTGAATTCCAACCGGAATTACTTTTACTTTACTTCTTAAAGCCATAAAAGCTGCTCCATTTTTTGCTTTAAGATTTTTAGCCATTCCTTTTCTTGTTCCTTCCGGAAAAATTCCAAGTAATTCCTTATTCTTTAACGCTTTAATAGACCTCTTCATTGCCTCTATATCTTGCTTTTCTCTATTAATTGGTATTGCATCTACTATGTGTAATGCCCAGCTTATTACTGGCTTTTTAAACATATCATCTTTACATACGAAACGGATATTTCTTTTATTACATACAACAACTGCTGCAGCATCAAGATAATTTAAATGATTAGCACAAATAATATAACTTTCATCATTTTTAATATCTTTTTCGCCAATTTCTTGAACGCGATAAACAATCCTATATAAAAAATATACGGTTGATTTTAAAATTGTTCTTACTATTTTTTTCCTGGCTGTTTCAGGTCTCTCATAATAAATTTTTTCTTTGATTTTTATTTCTTTTTGCTTTCTCTTTATTATATTTTGAATCTTAGATGTTACCTCATTTATTGACATATTAGTTGCATCTATTACAATTGCATCATTTGCTATTTTTAAAGCTCCATATTCTTTATTCTTATCATTTTCATCTCTTATTTGCATTTGTTTTAAAACTTCTTCATAACTACATTCTATATGTTTTTCTTGATTTTGTTTATATCTTCGTCTTGCTCTTTCTTCTACATCTGCATCTAAATAAATTTTTACATCTGCATTAGGAAATACAACAGTTGTAATGTCTCTTCCCTCTATAATAATGTCTTGTTTTGTTCCAATTTTTCTTTGCATTTCCACAAGTTTTTCTCGTACGGCCTTAATTGCTGAAACTTGTGATACCATTTTAGTTACTTCATTGCTTCTTATTTTTTCTGATACATCTTCACCATTTAATAAGACAATTTGTTTTTTATTTGTTTCATTTATTTCTATATTTATTGTGTTTAGCATTTCATTTATTTGTTTAGAATCGTTTAAATTGATATTTTTATTTAGAACTTCTAATGTAACAGAGCGATACATTGCTCCTGTATCAATATTATTTAATTTTAATTTTTGGGCTAATTTTTTTGTAATAGTCCCCTTTCCACTTCCGGCAGGTCCATCAATTGCTACTATAAAGGCCATTTGCTCCTCCTTATTTTTTAAAATTATTTTTTTATATCATTATTTATAACATTTAAGCCTTTTGCTAATATCTCTATCTTTTGAACATTCATACTAGTTAATCTTTCTATTTCTTTTTTCAGTTTTACTTTAAAATTTTGTAATTCATCTATAATGTTAGAACCATAATTTAAAATTACTTCTAAATAAATTTCTGGTCCTTCTTCGCGTTTTTGTACTCTTATTTTTGAAATTCTATAAATTGAATTATTACGAAGAGCAATATGTTGCGCAATTTGTTTAAATACATTGTCTGATATTGTAAAATTTCCTAAATAACTAAAAGTTGGTCTAATTATTGATTTTTCTGAAATATACGGATCTTTTCCCTTCCCTTTTGTTTTAAATATTTGAAGAGGGTCGAGCATATAACCAGAGAAATCCTTTTTTATTTCAAAAGTCGGAACTGGAATAACGTGTTTTCCTTCTGTTACACGAATTCTTCTTGCTTTTTCCATTTCTTCTTCTGTTGCAACATCACTTATGTATATCGTTTTCTCTATATTGGGAAGTGCTAAATTTTGTGCAATTTTCTCTACCATACCATCTGACGTGCCTAAAATTAATATTCCTTCTGGCTTATACTTCTTTATAGTTTCTATTATTTCATTTTTTTCTTTTTCTTTTAAAAATAACGCATGTTTTACTGTTTCAATTTTAGTAGGAGCTTTTTTTGCAGAGCTACCTGCTATAACTTCATTATCTTTTATTAATAATCCATCATCAATAATAAATCTTATGTCGTTTTCACTTGCAACCATCTGTGCTCTGTAACTTTTTCCTGTACCGGATGGTCCAACAAATGCTAAAACTCTAATTTTATTCATTTATTTTTTCTCTCCTCTAAAAAACTTTTGCTTAAATTTTATTTTTTGTCTATTAAAGTAAAAGTATATTGATATCCTCTATATTCTGTTTCAAATTTTTTTTGATCTAAAATTTCTATTTCATATTTCTTCTTTACTTCATCTAAAATATCATAATTCACAGTATTTATAACCCATAATCTTCCCTTATAATTTTGTATAGCATCTAAATCATAAATTGTTTCCATATCTTTTCCAAATGCTTTATAAGCCTTTTCCACATTCCATTTTTCTTTATTCCAAAAATATTCTTTAACTTTCGGATAATTTGCTGAAACAACAAATCCACTAAATTGATTTTCATGTAAAATTGCATCTGTTTCCTTCATATTTTCAGAAAGATAATTTAATAGTTCATAGTTACTTTCTGCATAATTTTCTTTTGCTATTTTAACTAGAATAATACTTGATATTAAAACACAAATACAACAAATTATAATATTTATATTTTTATTTCCTCTTTTAACCATGGTATTGGCAAAGAAAAATATAAATAAACCTCCAACACAAAACATGTACCTTGCATAAATAATTGGTCTCCAAATAACTAGTGACACTATGCAAGCACCTAGTGCTACTAATAACCAAACTATTATTGCAAGTTTTCCAGGTTTTAATTCTTCTTCTTTTTTATTTTTTGCAAAAATAAATACCATATAAGCACACATAACTAATCCAAAAAGTATTGCCCATATTTTGCTTATGTATAATGTTCCTCCTAAATTTCCAGTAAATTGGAATGTAAAGAATTCAATTAATGTATCTGGGAACTTTATTCCTATCCAAAATCCTCCAGATACTTGATTTACTTGAAGTAATAAATATAATAGCCATGGAATATATAAAGCTACTTGTATTATAGCAATACTTAAAAACATTTTTAAATTATATGTTATTTTTTTAGTTTTTATTGACTCTATAATAAAACTTATAAATAACATTAAATTTATAATGCCTGCAGCCATCAAGCCATAATAATGGGTATAAGCTGAAGCCAAACTAAATATTCCAAATAATATCCAATTTTTAATATTTACTTTTTCTCTTTGTTTATAAATTCTATATGCATAAATCCCCATTAATGTTACTAATAGCATTGCAAAAGTATACATTCTTATCTCTCCTGCATAAACTACATTCGTAGGGAAAAAATATGCAAAAAATGAAAATAATATTCCTGTTTCTTTTCCAAAATCTTTTCGTATATGTGTATATCCAAGTACGCCAAGTATTGCAATACATAATAACGAAAAAAGTCTATATGCTATAATTTTATTTCCAAATATTATATTTATAATATGTAAAACCCAATAATATAACACGGGATGTACATCGTTTCCACCAATTGTCCATATTTCCTTAAAACCATGGTTTGCAATTCCAACAGAATAACTCTCGTCAAACCATAAATTTCCATGAAATACAGGAATTGATACAAATATAATTCCTAATACAATAATTATTATATGTATGATATCTTTCTTTTCTACCTTCATTTTTACCATCCTTATATTTTTGTTTTAACTTAAGGTATTATATCATTGCTAAAAAAAAATGTCTACTAAATAGTAACAGCTTGAGAAGAATTTTTATCCTCTCAAGCTATTATCTATACATTTTTATTATTTTATATCTTTATATTTTTTATTTATTTTGAATTGAACTATTGCAAATATTGCTATAGCAAATATTACACCGCCAATTATTAAATTTTGTCCAGTCTGTGGAATTCTACCTGTTACTGTTGTATTATCACTAGTTTCTGGTAACTTATTTGATTCTTGATTTTTATTATCTTGTGAATAATTGTCAAATTCACATATAAAGTATGTTTTTACGTCTGAAATACTCTCATTATCAATATCATCCCATTGACCTTTCTTTATTCCGTATGTATTATTTTCATAATTACATATAAGAGCAAAATCCTGATTGTCTAAATTATTATCAGGAACTTTTTCTCCCCAATTAGAATATTCGAATGGTTCACCTGTAACCCATTTCCATTCTCCTTCTTTTTCTTTATCTGTTGCACCTATCCAGAATCTAACTTTTCCATATCCTTTATCATTTATATATTTTTCAATAAATTCTTGTTCTTCTTTAGAAGTAATAGTTACCAAATGTCCACCTTTAGATTCGCAATATTTTTTTGCTTCTTCCCATGTTAATACATCTTCGTAAATATAATAATAATGACCATTATATTTTACTGCATCTGATGGTATATTAGTATTATTTTTATCATCATTTTCTATGTTGCCTTTTTGGTTATCAACATAAATTTTAGAATTATTTATATCTTTTACACTCAATTCAACTGCATTGCCTGCTTCATCTGTTAAATTTCCACCTTCAAGTTTTACTGCCTTTACTGTTCCTAAATCTGATGAAGTTGTTGTATATTCATATAATGCTCTTTTTCCTGAAAGAGACGTACTTGTTAAAGAAATTTCTTTACCATCTCCTATTTTTATTGTTAAAGTTGGAGCTTTATCTCCTTTTAAATTTTCATTGAATTCAACTTGTATATTCATTTTGTAATTACTTGGCACTCTATAATCTTGTGTGTCATTACTATAAAAATCACTTACATTTGTTACAGATATTGAACTTACAACAGGTGCTGTTATATCTGCTCCTGTTCCCTTGCTATAGTTTTCTATAGTATCAAATTTAATATTATTTTCTGTAGCAAATTCTTCTGCTTTTGAGCCCTTAGCTCCATAAATTGTTAAATTTTTTGAACAGTATGAGAATACATTTTTCCCTATTGTTGCAACATTTTGTGGAATTAGTATCTTTTCTAAACTTTCACAATAATAAAATGCTTCATCTCTTATTGTTGTAACATTTTCAGGTATTTTTACTTCAGTTAATTTAGAGCAATACATAAACATACTACTTGAAATTTCTGTTAAATTTTCTGGCAAGGTTATGCTTTTTAGTCCTGTACAATCACGAAACGCATAATCTCCTATTGAAGTTACTGTATTTGGTATTGTTACACTTGTTAATCCTGAGCATCCCTTAAATGCTTCACTTCCTATCGTAGTTATTCCCTCCGAAATTTTTACTTCTGTTAATCCTGTAAAGCCTTCAAATGTACCACTTGTCAAAAGACCCCCATCAACTAATTTAACCAATTTGATTACCTTATGACCATCAATAGTTGCAGGTATTGTTAATGAGCCTGAAAGTTCTGTTGTTGTATTAGCACAAATTAAATTTACAATATTTTCATTCTCATCTAACTGGTATTTCCATTTTACAACTTTGCCTGTAGATGTTTTTGAAGTTTCTGTTGCATCAACCAAATCATCTGCTCTAACTATTCCTCTAGTCATATTTAAAATTACTGCTGCAAGCATTATTATAACTAAAACGTTTGCAATCATCTTTTGTCTTTTCATTTTTATTCCTCCTTTTGTTTCTATTAATTAGATTTCCAAATATCAAAAACAGAACCTTATATCTAATTATAAGCTTCTGTTTTTTCTATATTTTTTTGCATTAGAAAAAGAATTGCCAGTTTTTGAACATTTTAAAACATAGAATATTATTGTTAGGGCTCTTGCATTGATAGTTTCAATTTGTAAATTCATTTCACTTTTCTCCTTTTTCTTTTGTTTCATCTAATTTTCTTCTAAAATAGATTTTAACATATTAATTTATCTGTTTCAACATTTTCGATAATTTTTCTCCATTTTTCTAAAATAAATATCTTCCAAACCATTCATTTTCTGTCAATTAATTTTTGCAATAATTACTCTGCTTAACACTTTATAATATTTTTGCATTGTAAAAAGCTAAGTAAAAACTTTTATATTTACATTAGAGTTTTTTTATTATATGCATTTCAAAAAGCCCTACAGTATAACGCTATAGGGCTTTTTATGGCTTTTTAAGTTTTTTCGGCTATGATTCCGATCTGACCGTCATCATATCGAAAGATAGTCCAACCACATGCTCTCATTTGTGTAATTATCTCCCTATGAATTGGACTCATCCAATCTTGATAGACATTCATTTCTTCAATTTCATCTGGCATATCATCTAAAAAGATTAGCTTGAAAAAACTGCACTCTGCAGGTTTTTCGCCCAGTTTCATAACGAAACCGATAGCCTTACTTCTCTGGTATCTTTCAATACCATCCCGAGTTTGAGTATGCTCTTTAAGAATTGTCTGGAATCTCTCAAAAGCATTATTCACCGCATCACATGATTCCAAATAATTAAGTGTAGTCTTAATCTCATTGTCTATTTCTTGCCAAAAATCTGAAGCTGAAAACAAAATGTTTCCTCCTACCATAAAAAAATTTTTAGTACATTTTATGTACTCCTGACCATGAATGATTATATCAGTTCAAATTGCTTTTGTCAACGTATTATGTTTTTTGTATTGCGATTATTTTTTTCTACATTTTTCAATTATATAAAAAAGTTGTAAACAAATGTTATATTCAACAGTTTACAACTTTCAAAATCAATTTTATATGTAAAAAACTATTCTTGAGTATATGGTAGCATAGCAATTTGTCTACATCTCTTTACAGCTAATGTAATATCTCTTTGATGTTTTGCACATGCACCAGTTGCTCTTCTTGGTAAGATTTTACCTTTATCATTAATAAATTTCTTTAATTGTTCTGGATTTTTGTAATCTAGAACTAGATTTTTATCTTTACATAAAGGACATACCTTTTTTCTTATTTTTCTAAATTTTGGATTATAATCTTCATCATTATTTCTATTGTTTCTTTTATTTTTCTTATCTGCCATTTTCTTATTTCCCCCCTATCTTATTAAAACTAAAATGGTAGGTCATCTCCTGATGAAATTTCAAAATCAGAACTAGCTGTTCCAGATGGCATTGCACCAAATGTGGCATCAAAGTTTCCACTATTGTCTTGATCTCTTTTGCTATCTGCAAAATATGCTTCTTCTGCAACAACTTCTGTTACATAATGTTTTTGACCTTGTTCATCATCCCAAGTTCTTGTTTGGATTCTTCCAATAATTCCAACTTGTTGACCTTTCTTAAAATATTTGCTACAAAATTCTCCTAGCTTGCTCCATGCAACTATATTAATAAAGTCTGCTTGTCTTTCTTCTCCCGGACGTGCAAATCTTCTATTTACAGCTAAAGAAAAAGATGCAACTAATGTATTATTGCTTTGAGTATATCTTACTTCTGGGTCTCTTGTTAATCTTCCCATTAAAATTACTTTGTTCATTTAATTAACACCTTACCTTTCTTAATTTAAAGGCCCCCAATTTAAAATAGAAATTAATCTTCTACTTTAATTGTCATAAATTTAATTACTTCGTCTGTAATTCTGTAATTTCTTTCAAGTTCAAATATTAATTCTGGATTTGCTTCAAAGTAAAATACTTCATAATATGCTTCTTTTTGTTTTTTTACTTCATAAGCTAATTTTCTTTTTCCAAGATTTTCAACTTTTTCAAGTCTACCATCATTATTAATCAAATTTGTGAATTTTTCTACAAGAGTTTTAACTCCTTCTTCATCAATACTTGGATTAATAATGACAACACTTTCGTATTTATTCATTATTTCTCACCTCCTTATGGATTTATAACCTACTTTGCTCTAAAGTAAGTAAGGATGGAAAAAACATTTCCAACATTTGTTATTTTACCATATATTTCTTTACATTGCAAGTGTTTTTAAATATTTATTGTTGCTTTAGAAATATATAAATTTAAATATTAACTATTATTTAATTATAAATTACTTACTTTAAGAATTGGCTATTTCAATATTTACATCTCTTCCCTTGATTTGTTTTCCTTTCATTGAATTTAAAATTTCATTTACATATTTCCCATGAATTTCAACAAAAGTAAACTTATCTAATATATTTATTTTTCCTATATTTTCTCCAGATATTGCTGTATTTGCTGAAATACTTCCAACTATATCTTTTACCATTATTTTATCTTTTTTCCCTACATTAATAAAAAGTTTTACCATCTCATCTGGATTAATATCTATTTGACATTCTTTATCTGAACTATTCTCATTAATTATAATATTAATTAATGCTTTAGCAACAGTTTCTAATTTATTGTTTTCCATTAACTTATTTAATACTTTTTCTGCTAACTCTGATTCTTCATTTTTTTCAATCATTTCTTCGATATTATCAACTATTTTCTGATTCTTAACTTTATTTATTTCCTCTAATGTTGGAATCTTTCCTTTTATAATTTTTGTATTTGCATATTTTTGAATATTAAGTAATTTACTTTTTTCCTTACCAACTACAAAAGTATATGCTTTTCCAATTTTGCCATTTCTTCCTGTTCTTCCTATACGATGAACATAATATTCTTCCTCTTGTGGAATATCATAATTTATAACAAGTTCTAATTCTTCTACATCAATTCCTCTTGCAACGACATCTGTTGCAACTAGTATTTGAAATTCTCCTTGTTTAAATCTTTTCATTATACGATCTCTTTGTGCTTGTTTTATATCACCATGTAAGCATTCTGCCTTATATCCATTATTTTTTAATTTTTCAATTAGATTATCAACTTTTTTCTTTGTATTACAAAATACTACTGCTTTTTTAGGATCATTTAGGTCAATCAATCTCATTACTATTTCATCTTTCATTTTTTGTTTTACTTCTAAGGAAATTTGTTCAATACGATCTACTGTTAATTCCTTTGATTTAATTTTTACGTTTTTAGGCTCTTTTAGATATTTCTTTGTAATCTCTAAAATTCTCTTGTTCATAGTAGCTGAAAACAAAATGGTTTGTCTTCCTTCTGGAATATCCTTCAAAATTGTTTCAATATCTTCCTCAAACCCCATATTTAACATTTCATCTGCTTCATCTAATACTACCATTGTTATTTTATCAAGTTTTAATGTTTTTCTTCTCATATGATCCATTACTCTTCCTGGTGTTCCTACAATTATTTTTGCTCCCTTTTTTAAATCTTTAATTTGTCTTTCTATTGGTTCACCACCATATATTGCTAAACATTTTATATTTTCTTGGTATTTAGTGAATTTTCTTAATTCGCCGGGTTACTTGCAAAGCAAGTTCTCTAGTCGGACATAGAATTAATCCTTGTACTTTATTTAGATTTATATCAATTTTTTGTATTAGAGGTAACCCAAATGAAGCTGTCTTTCCAGTTCCTGTTTGTGATTGACCAATTAAGTCTCTTCCTTGTATTATAAACGGAATTGTCTTTTCTTGAATTGGTGTTGGCTCTTCATATCCATAATCTTCTAAAGCTTTTACTATATTTTCTGCTATTCCTAAATCTTCAAATTTTATTTTTTCTTTTTCCATTTTTCCTCCACTCTCTTTTATTCCCATTCAATTGTTGCAGGTGGCTTTCCTGTAATATCATATACAACACGATTTATATGTTTTACCTCATTAACTATCCTAGTTGAAACCGCTTCTAATACTTCATATGAAATTTTTGACCATTTAGCAGTCATAAAGTCAGATGTTGTAACGGCTCTTAAGGCAATTGTGTAATCATATGTTCTTTCGTCTCCCATTACACCTACACTTTTAATATTAGTTAATACTGCAAAATATTGATTTATTTTTCTGTCTAGTCCTGCTTTTGCAATTTCTTCTCTAAAAATGCTATCAGCATCTTTCAAAATCTCTAGTTTGCTTTCTGTAATATCTCCTATTATACGAATTGCAAGTCCAGGACCTGGAAATGGTTGGCGATACACTAAAAACTCTGGAAGTCCTAATTCTAGTCCAACTTTTCTTACTTCATCTTTAAATAAATCTCTTAATGGTTCAATAATTTCTTTGAAATCAACATGTTCTGGAAGCCCACCAACATTGTGATGACTTTTTATTTTAGCACCAACACCTACCCCACTTTCAATTACATCTGGATAAATTGTTCCTTGTACTAAATAATCTACCATTCCTATTTTCTTTGCTTCTTCTTCAAAAACTCTTATGAATTCTTCTCCAATTATTTTTCTTTTCTGTTCCGGGTCTGAAACTCCTGAAAGCTTATTTAAAAATCTTTCTTTTGCATCAACACGAACAAAATTAACTTTAAAATTCTTAGTAAATACTTCTTCTATTTCATCTGCTTCATTTTTTCTTAATAAGCCATGGTCTACAAATATACATGTTAAATTTTCTCCAATAGCCTTATTTATTAATGCAGCTGCAACAGAAGAATCCACTCCACCAGATAAAGCACATAATGCCTTTTTATTACCAATCTTTTGTTTTATATCTCTTATTGTTTTTTCTGCAAATGAATTCATTTTCCAATTTCCTTTACAACCACAAATATTAAATACAAAGTTTTTTAATATTTCTATTCCATTTTTCGTATGATCCACTTCTGGGTGAAATTGTATTGCGTAGAAATTCTTTTCTACATTTTGTATTGCAGCGTTTGGACAATGTGAAGTAAATCCTATTTTTTCAAATCCCTCTGGTAATTTATCTACTAAATCTGTATGACTCATTAAACAATCATTAGAATTATCAAATCCTTTAAATAATCTAGATGAATTATTTATCTTTACAGAAGTTACTCCATATTCTCTTTTATCTGCTCTTTTAACAGTTCCTCCAAGCATATATGTCATAAGTTGCATTCCATAGCAAATTCCTAATATTGGAATTCCTAAATTAAATATTTCCTTATCACATTTAGGTGATTTTTCTGTATAAACACTTGCAGGACCACCTGTAAATATTATTCCTTTTGGATTTTTTTCTTTTATTTTTTCTATACTTGTATTAAATGGCACAATTTCAGAATACACATTACATTCACGCACTCTTCTTGCAATTAATTGATTATATTGACCATAAAAATCTAAAATTAAAATTAATTCTTTTTCTTCCATTTATAAAAACCTTCCCTTATTCATTATTATTACTTTGAATTTCTTTCAATTGAACATCATGTGCTCCGCCTTCTTTAATACTCACATTAGATACTAAAGTTAATCTTGCTTTTTCGTGAAATTCTGGAATTGAAATTGACCCACAATTACACATTGTAGATTTAATTTTACTAATTGTTATTTCCAAATTATCTTTTAAAGGTCCTGCATATGGAATATAAGAATCTACACCTTCTTCAAAACTTAATTTATTCTTTCCAGTTTCTCCTAAATCATATCTTTGCCAATTTCTTGCACGGTTTGAACCTTCTCCCCAATATTCTTTTACGAAGTTTCCACCTATTTTAACAACTCTTGTTGGACTTTCATCAAAACGTGCAAAATATCTTCCCATCATAACAAAATCAGCTCCCATAGCTAATGAAAGAGTTATATGGTAATCATGTACAATTCCACCATCTGAACAAATAGGTATATATATTCCTGTTCTCTCAAAATATTCGTTTCTTGCTTCAACCACATCTATTAAACTACTTGCTTGTCCACGTCCAATTCCTTTTTGCTCACGAGTAATACAAATTGAACCTCCACCAACACCAACTTTTATAAAGTCGGCACCAGCTTCTGCTAAATAATAAAAGCCTTCTTTATCTACAACATTTCCAGCACCAATTTTAACTTCATCTCCATAGTGCTCTCTTACCCAATCTATAGTCTTTTTTTGCCAAACAGAATATCCATCTGATGAATCCATACAAAGCATATCAACACCCGCTTCTACTAATGCAGGAATTCTTTCTTCATAATCTCTTGTATTAATTCCCGCTCCTACTATGTATCTTTTATTTTCATCTAATAATGAATATGGATTATTCTTTCTATCTTCATAATCTTTTCTGAACACTAAATGCTCTAGATTATCGTTTTCATCTAATATTGGCAAACAACTAATTTTATTTTCCCATATAATGTCATTTGCCTCTGATAAGCTAATTCCCTTTTTAGCACAAACTATTTTTTCTCTTGGAGTCATATAATTATCTACTGGAGTATCTAAATTATCTCTTGTAATTCGATAATCTTTATCTGTAACTAGACCTAAAAATTTACCATTACTTGTTCCATCTTCTGTAATTGTTACTGTAGAATGACCAGTTTGCTTTATTAGTTCAATTACCTCTCTTAAAGTCGTTCCACTTTTTACATTTGAATCACTATCAATAAAACCTGCTTTACACTTTTTTACTCTTTTTACCATCTCTGCTTGTGATTTTATGGATTGAGAACCATAAATAAAAGAACATCCACCTTCACGTGCTAAAGCAATAGCCATTTTTTCTCCTGAAACGGCCTGCATTATTGCAGATACAAATGGAATGTTCCCATAATATTTTGGTGCTTCTCCTTTTTTAAATTTTACAAATGGTGTTTTTAAATCTACATTGCTAGGTATGCATCTTTCATCTGTTAAATTTGGTAATAATAAAAATTCATTAAATGTTCTTGATACGTCCTCTAATATTTTTGCCATAAATTATCTTCCCCCTTTTATTTGTTTTATGTATATTTATGTATTATATAATACTTTCATTGTAAAGGCAACTAATAATTTAAATAAAATTACTGGTTTATTACTATTTGATGGCATTTTGTTCTATATTATCTACTAACTTATATAAATGCATTTTCTTATTATAAATATTGTTTTCTTTAATTACTAAAATCCATAAATACATTACAATTAACACAATTGCTATATTTTTTAAATATAAATCTTCTACTTTATATTTTCTCATAAAACCTCCTGTGCAATATATAATAACATAAAACTATATATATTGCTATACTCTATTTTGAATCTTCTTTTAAATATTCTCTTAATGACTGAGCAACTTCTTCTGGAAGTACTTTTTTTAATTCTTCATCGCTAGCATTTTTTATACCTGTTAAATTTTTAAATTTTTTAACGGCACTGCCGTTTTTCTTGTTTTTCATGTTTTTTATGTTTAAAGGTGTTTTATCTGTTTTTTGTTTTACGGTTGTATTGTTTTTCAGTGTTTGTATGTTTTAATGTTTTTAGCATGTTTTATGTTTTTACAGTAGTATATATATTATATAAGCGTTTGTAGAATGAAAATAATGACTGCACTGTTTTTGAAGTTTTTGA
>ENA-OURV01001412-OURV01001412.1-human-gut-metagenome-genome-assembly--contig:-NODE-1412-length-18900-cov-5.121146_pt1 | contig 18900 bp, 12 predicted proteins | sample MGYA00242141_ERZ509072 | MGnify/ENA primary metagenome ERZ509072 (study PRJEB26280, sample SAMEA2338763) | human gut metagenome | biome: human gut; feature: human-associated habitat; material: faeces... | reverse complement strand
ACATATTGCCGTCTGTTACATAAACTGTGCAGTAATCGGGATTCTCAACAGCTCCTTTAAATGAGTATTTACCATCTGTGATAACGGTTGAATCCATTGCTGGAGTTTGGCCGTACTCTTTAACGCTTGAAACTTTGTAAATTGTTTTACCATCTAAATGATTATTGCTAACAGTTCCTCTAATAGTGTAATCATTGTTAGAACAACTTGCAATAGTAAGGAAAGCAAATGCTATTGTATATATTTTTTTCATCTTATTGTATTTTAATTGTCATTTAATGATTAGACTAATTCCAACCTTCATTCTGTTTCCATCCCAAATTGGCAACCTCCCCGCTATAGATTGGCATAGCCCAATGAGGATCGTCTGGACCTATGGTCATAGTAGTTTTAGAGTTTATGTCTGTTGGATCTGACAAGATTACGCGAGATACGCTAATTCCTGCTTTTTCGGCACCGTTAAGACGTTTGATATCGTAGAATCTCCATAGCCCGGCAAACTCTCTATCTCTTTCATCTAAAACATCTTGCACAGAACCACCTATGTTGTTGGCAGCTTCCGTATTTAAGAACCTCGTAGCACGTAAATCCTTTAGAACCTGTGCTGCTTCATCTGTTTTTCCACTTCTTGCAAGACACTCAGCCTTAATTAGCATCATCTCAGCAGTGGTCATTCCAAGTAGTTTTACGGGGCCATTTCCGTGGAATCTATAATAACAGTGTGCATGCCAAGGTTTTAACCACTTCTGTGTTTCGTTTGATATACAATTTTTTGTTTGTACACCATCTATGACTGCTGTGTAGAAAGAACCTGGAGCAAACATCAAAGGATAGTTTGAATTGTAGAAGTAAATCCATCTTGCATCATTTTCTCTATCAAAGAGGTTATATAGTTTTTCTGAAACGGGACAAAAGTCACCGGTTGAGATGCTTGGCAGGTATAACTCTTCATATTGTGTAACAGGTTGAAGTGCCAAATTTAAAAGAGCAAATGGAACCATGGCTTGGAGAGTACCCTTAATAGCTGTGTTATCTTCATTCAACAGGTTAAATGTAGTAGATGGAACCAACTCATAATTAGGATCATTTTTAAAGGTAACTAATGTACTGTGTGCAGCAAGAGCTGCATTGGCATTCTTTAGAGCTGAATCATAATTCCCTCTGTATAGATCTACTCTTGCTTTAAGCGCTTTAACAGTTGGGACAGTAGGCCTAAAACTGGTCTTTAGATTAAATTTGGTACATCCTGCCTTTGTAAGCAGCTCCTCTGCTTTATCCAAATCTTCATATATCCTACCAAGTGTATATCCAACAGTCTCTCTTGCAGGTATCTCTCCAGGGGCTACGCCATCTCTGTAACCTATGCCGGGAGCATTTTCATCCCACAAACAGAAAGAGAGCATTAGTATAAAATGGTAATATGCTCTTCCAAAGTAAGCTTCACCGGCAACCTGGTCGTGAGTTTGTTGATTTGTCTGTTCTACCTTGTCTATGTTATGCAAAATGGTGTTAAACCTATAGATTCTCTCCCACGAAGGGGTCCAGGTTGTTAACATGTTATATTGATTATTTACCAACTCCTCTTTGTCTAAGGTATATTTCATATAGTTGTAAGGAGAACGTTTAAGCCCGTATGTAAAGTAATCAGGATCTATTTCAATGGCATCTGTAAGAAAAATCTGGTCACTCATATACCCTCCGGTTATTCCGTAAGTAATGTAAACATCACCGGGGGCGTCGAATAAGTATAGGTCTAAACTTCCCGACAATTCTTTCAATTGGTCCATGTGATAAATGTATGCACTTCCCGATTTGTTTGGAGTCTCATCCAAAAAATCATCGCATCCTGTTAATAAGGCACTTCCTATAAATGCAAACAGAACCGGTAATATTTTGTTAATATATTTTTTCATGATATCCCTGTTTATTTAAAGTTTACTTTTATTCCAAATGTAAATGTGCGCATAGGTTTTATATTACCATATACGTAATCGGGATCAAATCCTTTTTTTGAACTATAAATCAGTCCAAGGTTGGACCCCTGTAGATAGATAGTTGCAGATTTAACAACTCTCTGTTTATCTAACAGTTTAGTAGGCAGTTCATATCCTAAATAAACCTCTTGTAATCTTAAATGATCCCCTTTCTGATAAGAGTCTATATTCTTTAGCTGCATGTTGTAAGTGTAGTTATATGCATGAGCGGCTGTGAATACATTAGCATTTTCATCGTTATAAAGAGGGAAAGCAACATATTTTTTTTGATTTGCATAACCCTCATCATACACCTTAAAACTCCTATCAAGTTCTTTACTAAAATATGGGTTGTTCATATTGTAGTCAAAGATCTGATTTTTATATACCCAGTAATTAAATCTACCTGTAATAAGAAATGAGAGAGTAATTCCTTTATAGGTAAATCTGTTTGTAAAACCCATTTCATATTTAGGGGTACTTGTTCCTAAATAGTAGAAATAATTATGATCATCCAATGTCATTCCGTTCTGGCGTTCTATCTGATCTCCAAGATGTGATGAAGTGTAATCTACCAATGTTTCATCCTTACCATCTTTGCCTTGCAATATAACAAAGCCCTCTTTAGTGTATCCTTTTAATTTAGCAACAGTTATAGCATCAATAGGGTATCCCTTTAGATAGTCCATATTAAGTATCGGAGACTGAGATGTAACATTATACTCAAGAATCTTATTTGTATTATATGCTATATTCAGATTCCCGCTCCATCTTAAATCTCCTGCAATTCTAATATTGCTGTTCAAACTGATTTCAATACCTTTATTCGATACTTTGGCATTGTTGTAGTTGGCCGAATCTGTTCCTTGAGAGATTACAGGGACGGTAGCTTTTGCAAGTACATCATATGAATATTTATTGTAATAATCTATGCTTCCATATAGTCTGCTCCCAAATAGATCAAAATCAACTCCAATGTTAAGTGTTCTTGATTTCTCCCATGTTAGTGATGGGTTTCCTCTCATTGCTATAACGCTGAAAGGTTCATTGTTTGTATATGTTATATTACCGGGATAGGTTTTTAGTGTTGTAACGGTAGAATTATTATTCTTTCCAGCTGATACGCCTGCTATACCAATAGAGGCTCTTATCTTTAACATATTCAGCCATTTTACATCTTTAAGGAAATTTTCTTGTGTCATAATCCAACTGCCTCCAACAGACCAGAATGGAGAGAATTTTTCTCTTGTCTCTTTTGTCTGGTAGTTGGTTGCATCTGTACGGAAACTACCGGTAATAGAGTATTTGTTATTGAATGTATAACTTGCATTTGCGTATGCAGAGAAATAACGTTCAATAAATTGAGATAAAGCGCCTAACCCCTGATACGGCATTAGAGAATTTACTCCAAAGATATTTGGTTTTCTTGTTACATAATCTGGTGTTGATAATACAGAATATGTATTTTTATTAAAGCCATATCTTGTAACAGAAGGGATAACATCTGTTGTAGATGAGATAACCTCTGTTCCTGCTATTGCAGAGATGGTGTGTTTCCCAAAGGTTCTGTTAAAATCGGCCTGTCCTCTTAAATTGTAGCTATCGTATTTGTTACCGGTATCGGTAAATACACCTCCGGCAGGTAAGTAAGATTCATATAATCCGGTTGCAGGATTTAACGTAGAGTATGTATTGTAAAGGTCTCTTACATAGTATGAATCAATGTCGTACATATTCTTGCCATCCGTTCTGCCATACTCATATTGCCCTTTTGCGCTAAGTCCAAGTCCCCACTCAGTCTTGTAATTTAAGCCACCCTGTACCCTGTAGTTAAGACTTTTTGTTGTGTTATGTCTATATTTTAGATCTTCAACGGGGTTGTATAGCCAACTCGCGGGGGTCTTTCCATTATATTCACTCATTAAAATAGGATAATAGATAGTGTTGGCTGTTGGAACATGCAGATAGTTACCGCTCTCATCTACAAACCTTGTCCATGGAGAAACGTATGTTTTTAGATTCTCTATACTCTCTCCATTATTTTTGTTTTTGCTAAAAACGGTGTTAAGACTAACATTAAATGATAGATTCTTTGTAATCTTTGCAGAACTCTGCATATTAAGATTTACCCTTTCGCTTCCATTTCCAACCATATAGGTGTCATTTGAATTATATGAAGCTGAAAAAGCGTAATCAATCCTCTCAGAAGAGCCTCTTAATGCCATATTGTACTGCTGTTTTACAGCATTTCTCATTAGATATTTCTTAATCTGTTTCTCCCAAATTTTATTGTTGCCAAGGGCTATCAGTTCAGCTCTTTTAGCGCTATATTCCGGTTCAGAAATAGAGGCTCTTGTATTCTTTTCCCAAATTAGGGAGTATGGCTCAGCATAATATACGCGTCTGGCTGTTGCCATAAGGTATGGGTCTTGAGTTCCCGATATATTAACAGGCGTATATTTATTCATTAATTCAACATATCTGAATTGATTTTCGGCTGAGGCCATGTTAAAGGCGTAGTCTAAATCTGGTTTAGAAGATACACTTACAAAAGCATCTGCAGATATATCCAATTTACTGCTGCCTTTTGCTTTTTTTGTAGTAATTACAATAACGCCGTTAGCTGCACGTGCTCCATAAATTGAGGTTGCCGAGGCATCTTTCAAAACAGTTATATTCTCTACATCATTAGGGTTAATTGTAGAGAAAGGATCGCTGTTAGTTGAATAACCGTTTATAGGGAAACCGTCCACAACTATTAGAGGATCTTTGTCTAACTGATCTTTTTGCAGTGTTCCCTGACCTCTAATAACAAAACGTGGAGTACCATCTACAGAATTACTTGATACAGCTAATCCTGGAATGATTCCACCTAAAATATCAGAAATATTAGATGTGGGTTTTTGCGCAATTACCTCGGAATTAACAATTACATACGAACCTGTAGCTCTCTCCTTAGATATTGTCTGGTAACCTGTAATGACAACATTCTCCAAAGCAATGGCATCTGTCTTCATTATAATGTTTGCAACACTGCTTTTACCTGCAATAGATGAAAAATCCTGCATCCCAACAAAAGTGAACAGCAGTTCGTCTCCTTCCTCTGCCTCAATGTTGTAACGGCCATCAATATCGGATGCAGTAATTTTCCCAGTAGCCTTGTTCTGTATGGTTACACCGGGGAGTGGCTCGCCTGTTTCGTCTGTGATAACTCCGTTCAAGGTTTTTGATTGGTTCTGCTCATAGCCTTTTGGATATAGGGCGATGTGGTTCCCTTTTAACGAATAGGAGAGATTTGTCCCTTTGAGCAGTTGCGAGAGGAGTGTTTTAATTTCGTCTTGAGTAAATGTTTTTCCGTTGGTGGCATTTTTTTCAATGGAACAGGTTACTTTCTGTTCAACTGCTACCTTAACAGCATCTGAATAAACAAAATTGTAGCCGCTCTGCTCTGTAACTGCCTTAAGGACTGTCTTGAGCGGTGTGTTACTGAAATTGATTTTAAGATGCTGAGCAAACAGATTGTCCGATAATGCAATGGAGATTATCAGGCATGTGCAAAAGGTGATTATTCCCTTTGTACAGATTTTCTTGATTTTCATGTCAGACATATTGGTTACTAAGGTTAATGATACTTTTCCATATAGTGTACCCCATTAACCGCTGTTACCCTATGTTTTTTTATTTAAGTGTTACCAAACTGTCCTTTATCTCGTAGTCTACGGATGTGCAGAGGCTTATTATGCTCATGATGTAGTGAATGGATTCCGAATTGAAAGAGCCTGTTATTGTTTTGTTCAGCACACTGCTGTCTGTAACGGCAAATGTTACCCCGTGCCATCTTTCCAACACCTTTATAACTTCAGATAGTGGTGTTTCGTCAAAGACAATTCTCCCCTCTGTCCAGGCTTTTATGTTGTTCATCTTAGGTGAGCCTACCTTTACAGGTCTCTTATTGGGGGCAATAATGAGTTGGCTGTCGGGAAGCATATTATAAGTGTTTCCTTTTGAGATAAGGGTAATTTTCCCCTCGTAAAGGGTGGCTTCTTCGCTGTTGTCGTTAGGGTATGATTTTATGTTGAACTTGGTGCCCGTTACCTTTATTATAAGCCCCTTGGCTGTTGTAACTATCAGTGGGTGAAGTGAATCTGTTGCTACATCAAAGAACGCTTCGCCATCTATCTTTACCTCTCTTGTCTTCCCTACAAATCTGTTTGGGAAAGTTATTTTTGTGTCTGAGTTGAGCTTAACATTTGTGCCGTCGGGCAGGGTGATGTTAGATTTAACACATTTTTCTGTATAGATAGTGTTGAGGTTCTCTTGCGGTATGTTATCTAATCCTATCTCTATATTTCCGTTTTTGAGTTCTGCAAGAAGCTCATTCTTAAACGATTCTTTTAATTGTTTGCTGTTGCTTAAAGGGTTTATGAATAGCATTGTAATGGCTGCCGCTCCAATTGCTGCGGTTATGTACAATACAATCTGTGTTCTCTTAAGTTTTGCGGAATGGGCTTTGTCTGTAGCAGGTTTTGTTGTGGGCTCTGCTGTCTTTATTGTAGGCTCTGTTATTGTCTTTGCAGCCGGCTCTGCCGTATGATTTGCCACATGCTCTGTTGTTATGCTTTGCTGTTGTGCGCCTGCATTGGTGCGCAGAACTTTCAGCTTGAAGTTTTCCAACTCACTTCTGCTTGCTCTCTCCTGTGGCATTGTCGCTACCACATAGAGCGCTTTTAGATTTGCGAGATACCTGCCGTTGGCTGCATCTTTATTGGCCCATCTCATTACCTCCTCTCTCTGCCGGGGAGAAGTTTCGCCTTTTATGTATTCTATAAGTAGTTGCTTTCTCATAATACCCTCTTTATATTATAACGTAATGGTTGGGAAAATCCATAATAAAACGGGCAAATAATCTTTAAGATATTTGCGCAATATTATGTATGCTTTTGTTAGTCTGGCTTCTACGGTGCTTAACCCAATGGACTGTACAACTGCTATCTCTATGTTTTTAAGGTTGGCGTTGCGGCTTAGGAGAAAGGTTTCACGAACCTTTGGCGGCATACTTTGTATGGCTTTGTTTATAAGATCCTGCACCTCTTTGCTGAAAATCTCTACATTGTTCTGCTGCCCTATGGCCGATATGTTAAAGTTGAGTTCGGCATTCTTGCACCAATCTGCATAGTTTGCCTTTGCTTTTCTTTTGCGAAGTATATTAAGCGACTCATTCTTCGCCAAAACAAACAGATAGGGGAAAAACTCCCTTTTGGATGACAGCATCTCTCTTCTGTTCCATAGTTTTAGGAATACATCTTGCGCAACCTCTTTTGCCTCCTCCCGGTCTTGGAGATAGCTATACGAGAAGTGCTCTATCTTTTTTATGTGTTCAAGGTAGAGTTCATTAAATATCTTCTCTTTTGAGTCCGGGCGGCTGTGCATCTTTTTCCGTTAGGTTTAGGACAAAGTTATGAAAAATAAACTACTATTCTACATAGGCCAATGTGGCAATGGATACTTTGCAGTCCGTTAGGGTGGGGGAGGAGCGGAGGGCGTGGATAGCAGCTTCTAGTGTTGCTCCTGTTGTAAATACGTCATCCACAACTAAAAAGTGTATAATCTTTGGTTCTATATATAATTCTGAATCTTTGTTGTTAATAGGGACACTACTACAGGAGCGTTGTAGAATGATCTCTCTGCAGAATTTATACAAGGTTGCAAGAGAGCTGTTTCTCTGTCTTTTTGGTTTGAATACTTCAATCATATTTAGCCTCCTCTCCTCCTTGTTCTTATGAGTTTGCGTTGCCGTAACATGCACCCGCTTTATGTAGGCATTGCTTACCTCTATTTTTCTTCCCGACAATTCCTCTATCCCCTTTGATATCCCACGTGCAATCTCGGTTGCTTGGTTATAGCCCCTTTTAAGCCACCTCAGCCAGTGCAGAGGAACAGGGACTATTTTGTCGGGAAGCAAAGAATAATTACCATTGCAACTTTCGGCAATCTTGCGCCCCAAAAGCCGTCCAAAGTAGACACCAAGCTCGGGATGCTCCTTATATTTTATTAGGTGTATTATGTTCCTGTAACCTCCGGTAAAGAAGAAGAGACTATAGGCCCTTTCTATTTGAGTATGCTCGCCAAAGGTTTTTTCTGCCATATTGCCCGGTGTAGAGCAGAAGTATGTAAGCGGGAAATCTGCACGGCAGTAGCTGCATAGATACCGTTCCCACCTGTAGATCAACCGTCCGCAGACAATGCAGTTTTTCATTATTTTTCTCTTTCCTTGCCTTTCCTTGCCTTTAAAATTGACTATAAACAATAAACCATGCACTTTCAACTCAATTAAGGCCAACGCCAAAGGTATGTACATTAATACGCAGGCGGTTTTGATATTGGAAATTTACCTTTCGGACGGATAAAATTTTAGATAAGTTGCGCAAGCTGGGTTAAAAATGAGCTATTGCGCAGAAAATCTATGGATAAGTTGCGGAACTATGTTAATTTTTGTATGTTTGCGCAAATTATCTGTGTATGAAACAAATATTAGTAGGCAGGAAACAGATTTAAACGATAATGGTGCTTTCAGTACTGTCTTAGAGGAATTGGAACAGTGCGGATTCATACGTGTTTATCAACCTTTTGAAAATATTTCGCTGCCCTGTAACAAACGTGTAAAATCTAATGCTCTATATCAATTGGTAGATTTCTATACTCTGTTTTATTTTAAATTTATAAAGAGCAACAGATATGGAGATGAACATTTTTGGCTAAATTCTCTTAATAGTCCTATGTTTAATACATGGTGTGGTCTCTCTTTTGAACTGTTATGTATGATGCATATAACCCAATTGAAAGAAGCTTTGGGAATTTCAGGAGTTCAGACAAGGGTATGTTCGTGGAGATCTAAAGGCAGCGGTTCCGGAGCAGACTCTCATGAAGGCGCTCAGATAGATCTACTGATAGACCGAAAGGATGAAACTGTAAATATTTGTGAAATAAAATATTATAAAGAGCAGTTTGAGATAAGCAGGGATTATGAGGAACGGCTGCAAAACAAACTCAACAGATTTGCCAGGGAGACAAAGACAAACAAATCGCTGCTGCTTACAATGATTACTGCAAATGGAATAAAGCATAACAGCCATAGCGATATTGTACAGAAAGAGATAGTATTGGAAGATCTGTTTAAATAAAGAGAGGATAGCAATATTCTTTTGACCACCCTCTCCTTTTGGTTCTTGTTTATTTGGTTTTAGTCTTTGTGATTATCTCTTTTAGAGTGTATTGAACGTTAAGTGCCTCCTTTCTTGGTTTTCCGGAATCCGGTAAGGTAATAGTATTCAGTATAAAGGAACATCGTACTTTCTTTATAAAGTGCAATGGTAAGCACACCTAATGACAATAGTTCCACTTCCAAAAAACGGCGAGCTGATTCTGCTCGCCGTTTGATTTATATGATAGAATATGTTATGATAGAATATGTTAGTTGAACATATATCTAACACTTATCTGCATTAGGTAGGTAGATGAGGTGCCAAATGTATTTGTAAAGGCATCCTTAAGAACCTCTGTACCGTTACGCTGGAAGTTATAAACAGGCTCAGTTGCACCACCTGCAGTTCTTTTGTTTGTTTGGTATAGAATCTGGCTTTGTGTAACGGACTTTCTATTGCCCCAGTTCTTGTTAAGAAGATTACCTACATTCTTAATATCCAAGCCAATCTGAAGTGTATTTCTCATACCGTTCTTAGACTGGATAAAGAAATCCTGAGTAATCTTAAGATCAAACTGGTTAACCCAAGGATATACCAAACCGTTACGCTCTGCATATTTACCCTTTCTGGTCTTTAGATATTTGTTGTTGTTTATAAAATTCCAGAAATCTTCCGCTTGGGCTGCAGCTGTATAAGTTTCTGTATGCACACCTTCAGCATCTTCCCACTTCCAATCGTAATCTGCAAACTTTAACTCATCTTTAGATGCAGGAACATATATAAGGTTCTGTCCACCATAGTCACCAACAACATTTGCTGTATACGTGTATGAAACCTTACCCTGTGGACCACCCTCATAGAACAAGCTGATACCTGTCCTAAAATGTTTAGCGTACTCTTTACTATAAGATACATTGGCGATAAGTCTGTGAGGCATTATATATGAAGCATAGCCTAAAGTCTGAATATTGTTACCGTTTACAGTTGCTGCATTTTGGAATGCAGAATATACCTGATCACCCCAACCATCATTCAATGATTTTCCATTGCTGTAAGTATAGGCAATCATTCCATAGAAACCTTTCCAATATGGTTTCTCCAATTTGGCAGTTACAGAGTAGTAATAACCGTTCTTATCTGCATTCTTTAGCAGGTATGCACTTGGAAGCTTTTTGCCTGTCTTCAAACTCTTGTATTTATCGCCCCAAATTAGTCTGTTGTCTGCATAATCCGGAATTGCAGATGAGGTAGGTTCTTTTAATGAAACATCCTCAACTGTTGTAGGGTTTACATCGTAATTGTAAATTCCCTCAACCGATCCAACCAAGCCAAGAGGCAATTTAAAGTCAACACCTAAAGATGATTTCCATGTTTGTGGCATCTTTAAATCATCTGCCATAATTGTAAATGATTGGGTTGGAAGGCTTGCTGCAGCAGCCGAAACTCCACTTGGGTAGATCTGTTTCAAAGCATCCAATCTATCAGGTGAGAATGTAGGGACACCACTACCTTTAACCGTATATGTATTTTGCAGCACACCGCTATCGCCTGCTTGTGCAACAATCCAAACAAATGGGAGACGACCGGTGAACAGGCCTGTACCACCTCTTACAACAACATCCCTGTTACCAAACAGATCCCAGTTAAAACCAATCCTTGGTGAAATCATCAAAGAGGTCTGAGGAAGTGTTGATGTATCATAATGACCATTGTTATTATTGTAATCTTTGAACTGTTCTTTAAACACAGCAGCGTTATATGTATCCAATTTAGGATAGCTTGGTACCTCAAATCTTACGCCTGCTTGAACCTTGAAATTATCTGTAAAAGATATTTCATCTTGAAGATATACAGAAACTTGATTGAATTTAAATTCAGGATAAGCCTGTGAGAAATCGCTTTTCCAAGAATGTGTAATGGCGTATTGTGTTGGATTATCCATCAAGGTGCCATCATTAATGCGATTCATAATTTCAGCTTCTGAATCAAATGTGTATGAATAATAACCAGCACCAAATCTCTGGAATCCATTCTTTGTTTTGTTATGCTCATACTGTAATCCAAAGGTAATGAAATGTTTGTTTGTTGAATATGTCAACTCATCTGTAACATTAAGGGTACGAACATCTCTTAAATTACCATATGAAAACAATTCAGTACCGAACGATGTATAGTATTCATATTTTTTATCTGCGCCAACGCCAAAATCTACAAATGGGAACTCACCACCCTCTGTACTTCTTGGCTCATCCTGATGTGAATATGTAACACGCAGCAAGTTGGTTAAGGCTCCATTCAAGAAGCGGGAGTTAAGCTCACCCGCAAAAGATGAATAGTTTGTCTCTTGATAATATCTTGCATTTTCATAATACAATGCTGTAGCTTTCTGTCTAGACCCAATTAAAATTTTTCTATCTGCCAAACCACTTGTAGAAGTTGATGGGTCAGAAGGCGTTTTCTTCTTTGTGATGTTATACCTTACATTGATCTTGTGATTCCTGTTAATGTTCCAGTCTAATCGTCCCAAAAATTTGAAAGAAGGGCTTTTTGCAGAATATCCTTGATAAGCTCCTGTATTGTAACCATATTTGTCTGATAAATATTTAGAGATAGCATCCAATGTGGCAGCAGAAGGACGTGCAACGCCATTCTTACCATCTGTATATGTGTGATTTGCATCTGAAGCTACCATAGAGGTTCCAGGAGATGTTACATCCTCAGCCTCTGCGCTCAAGAAGAAGAAAAGTTTATCCTTAATGATAGGGCCGCCAACACGCGCACCATATACAAGGTTCTTCTCCTCATTAAGAGTAAGTGTACCATTCTTTGTTTTATCACCTCTGAACTTCTCATTATAATAATATGTATAAACAGATGCTCTGTATGTGTTGTCTCCCGAACGTGTTGTTGCATTCATTGCGCCGCCCAAGAAACCTGTCTGGCGAACATCAAACGGAGTTACGTTAATTGAGATCTGCTCCAATGCATCCATAGATACAGGAGAACCTTTTGCAGGCATACTCTCGCCAATACCAAATGCATTGTTCATTGCAGCACCGTCAATTGTAAAGTTGTTCTGACGATATGTACCACCACCAATCTGAGGGCCGTTACCGGTATTTGAAGATTGAGGAGTCATCTTAACAAAATTGTTCAAGTTTCTTGATACAACAGGAATATCATTCATCTGCTGCATGTTAAGAGATGTGGTAGCACCGGCTCTCTCACTTCTCATAGAGGATCTTGCACCGTCTGCAGAGACAACCAACTCGTTAAGAGACATAGCCTCTTCTGTAAGTTTTACGTTGTAAACGTAGTTCTCTGCAAGTTTAAGCTCAACACCTGTAACTGTGTTTTCACCAAAACCAAGAAGATTAACGGTAATGGTGTAAGGACCACCTGCACGCATGTTAGGGATTCTGTAATTACCGCTACCATCTACAATGGCATAGAATTGAGATCCCGATGGTGTGTGGGTTGCAAGGACAGTAGCTCCAACAGCAGGCTGTCCGTCTGCCTCAGTTACCTTACCACTCATAGACGAGGTGGTAACCTGTGCAAATGTTGCAATAGACAACATTAAGCTTAGAGCAGTAAGCGCAAATAGCTTAAGCGTTCTTTTCATAAAATTATTAAATAATAGATTAAATTTGGTTTAATTAAAATTTTGCGCAAAAGTAACCTCTTTTTCTAATAAATCTGAATTAGTGATGTTATTTTTTTGTTACAGCAAATTTTATTTATACATTTGCACCAGATTTACGGTGGACAGATTTGACTGCTTGCAACCACACTAAAAAATGCTAAAACGCTCTCTAAAAGGCACTCATTAATGGTAAGCGTAATGAGTTGTAATCATCACCCTCTAATTTAAGGGTCTAAGAGAAAGATTTTAGCATTTTATATACAGTAAAGTTCTCCTTGTAAGAGCCATTTTTCTCCCCTGTAAGAAACTTTTTTGTTATTGAATTTTATTAATTTTTAAAGGATATGGCTTATTTATTTACATCTGAGTCTGTTTCAGAGGGGCATCCCGACAAAGTTGCCGACCAGATTTCAGACGCAATCTTAGATGAATTTCTTAGACAAGACCCGCACAGTAAAGTAGCATGCGAGACCTTTGTAAGTACAGGACTTGTAGTTGTTGGAGGTGAGGTAAGATCTGAGGATGCTTATGTAGACATTCAGAAAATCGCTCGAGAGGTTATAAACAGAATTGGATATACCAAGGCAGAGTATATGTTCGATGGCAACTCATGCGGCATTCTCTCTGCTGTTCACGAACAGTCTCCGGATATTAACAGAGGTGTTGTCGTAGAGGACAAAGATGAGCAGGGGGCAGGTGACCAAGGGATGATGTTTGGGTATGCATGTAAAGATACGGAGGAATATATGCCGCTCCCTCTTTATTTAGCTCACCTTGCACTTGTAACTTTGGCAGATATAAGAAAGAATAGTAAAATCATGCCCTACCTTAGGCCTGATGCAAAATCTCAGTTTACAATAGAATATTCAGATGACCATAGACCGCTAAGGGTTCACACCATTGTAATCTCTACACAGCACGATGAGTTTGATACAGACGAAGCTATGCAGCAGCGTATTAAGAGCGATGTCAAGAACATTCTTATACCTAAGATGTTGGAAAAGCTCTCTCCTGCCGTACAGGAGCTGTTCAATAAGGATTACAGACTTTTGGTTAACCCAACCGGAAAGTTTGTTATTGGCGGTCCTCATGGCGACACCGGCCTTACGGGACGTAAGATAATTGTTGATACATACGGAGGAAAAGGCGCTCATGGCGGTGGAGCATTCTCCGGCAAAGATTCAAGTAAGGTAGACCGTTCAGCAGCATACGCGGCAAGATATATTGCCAAGAATCTTGTTGCAGCAGGGGTTGCAGACCAGATACTTATACAATTGGCATACGCTATTGGAGTCGCACGTCCGGTGAGTGTTAATGTAAACAGCTATGGAACGGCTAAGGTTATAAAAAATGGAAAAGTAATGACCGATGGCGAGATTGCAGAAGTTGTTGAACAGCTGTTTGACCTTCGTCCTGCCAAGATCGTAGAAAAGTTTGGCCTTATCAATCCAATATTCGAGCCTACAGCGTCTTACGGGCATTTTGGGCGTACACCGTATGTTAAAGAGGTTGAGGTTTTTGAGAATAGAAAACCTGTTAAGAAGAGTGTTCAGTTCTTTGGATGGGAGCTTTTGGACTCTGTGGATATAATTAAAAAGGCCTTTTTTTAATAAAAGTGTCTATATAATGTAAGTATGGCGGGCAGTTAATTCGCCCGCCATTTTTATTTTCCAATACTTCATAACAACAAAAAATCCCGAAAGTTTTTTCATTCAACTTCCGGGATTATATCTTTGTTATAGGTTCTATATTGCTATTTCACCACTGTGTACAGCAACCTCAGTACAGGCGGGTTTTTGCCAGCAGGCCCGTTAATCCAGCAGCTGTAGTAAGATGTGAGATTTGTGTAGTATGTAACATTGCCATAGTAATCTGTCTCCTGTGTTACAGCTGTAAACCATAAATCCAAACCATCGTCAACGAGAGCTGCCTCATCTTTCATAAAATACTTCTGAATTGTAGATGAACAATCCATACTATATTGTTGTAAGGATTTGTTTGCCGTGCCTCTGCCAGATTCTGCATATATGTCATTTACAGGATAGTAATACTTTGCCAATGCCGCTGTATCCCTTGTGGTAGGGTATAGGTCAGACGGATAGTTGGTATAGTCGTATGTTGCATTGGGCGTAAACGGAAAGATGAATGATGCTTTGCTTACAGCAATGTTCTTAGGATTGTAGTTGTTCGCTGCGCACCACTTGTCCAGAGTCTCTTTAAGTTCTTTTGCGCTTATGTATGGTTTCATTCCCGACAAACCCTCTGCCGGAAGCCTCTCCAAATCTGTTCTACCCGCCATATCCTCTACACTGCTTTTAGGTCTTGAGGTGTTGAGACAGAAGCCGTTACCGAATTTGAAGAATATCGTAGTGTCTTTTGCACTCAGATTGCTCTCCCATGTTGGAGTAAAGTTTATTCTCATTCTTACTGTTGCATCGCTAAGGTTAAAAAGGGTAATCTTGCCTCCGTTTACAGGTTTTACAGCTGGCTCAGATACAACATACAGACCTTTGAATCTCTCCATAAACAGCGAGTTGGAATCTAATTGAGACTTGGTTGCTGTGAGTATCTCCTCTCCAAGTGATTTGTTGAGGTGAACAGTAAGCGAGTCCCCTAATAAAAGTGCCGGCGCAGCATTTAGTGGTGTAGACTCGTAATCATCTGTGGTTAGTGAGTTCTGGTACCTGTAAGTGCTGTCCAACACCTTTGTAGTTCTGTACACATTTACATTCTCAACTAATCCTGTCTGGTCTTCATTAAGATACTGTGTGCTTGATACCGGAATGGTAAGTGCAATGCTCTCCAACTTTGCATTTTTTCCAAAACTCAGCCCTTCGTATGAAAGGGCTATATTGGCTGCAGATGAAAAGTTTATCTCTCCAAACTCGTTAGATCTTAGATTGCCTATTATTATTTTACTTGCATTTCTGCCCTGAACGTTAGACATTGTGTTCAGTGTTAGAGGAACGGGGATGTCAACCGTTTTAAGATATATCTTCTCGTCATCTGGGATAAAGTCTTTGCCTACCTCTTTGTTAACGGATATACAGGACGCTGCGAGCGACATTCCCAACGACAGAGCGGCTATGTGGCGGAATAAATCCTTAAATTGCATTGTTACTTAGTATTTGATCGTAAAACGAATTGTACTTTTCTATGTATGCATTCTGTGGATCATCTATGTCTATGTATGGAAGAACCGGTAGCCCGGAATTTGCCACAGCGTCTGCAATCTCTGTGTTTAGAGCGTTGCTCCCAATGATGATTCCGTTTGCATACTGAATGGCCAATTTAGCAAGATTTATGCCATTGGGATTTTTTAGAATTTCCAAATCTTTTGCTTTAATGCCTGGTACTGTTACCTTTGAAGCCATATCTGCTGCAAACGGTTCATCTGCAACCTCATCGTAGAGAGATAAGATTAATTTGCTGTCTGCAAAGATAGGGTCATCCTTGCATGCCTTCTTTAAATAGATTGGTACAAGGTGCGATATCCATCCTTGACAATGGATAATATCCGGCTTCCAGCGAAGTTTCTTTACAGTTTCCAATACTCCGCGGGCAAAAAAATTTGCACGTTCATCGTTGTCTGCAAAAAATGGTTCCTTTTCGTCTCCGTAGACAAATTTTCTGTAAAAGTAATCGTCATTATCAATAAAGTAAACCTGCATTCTTGCAGATGATATGGAAGCAACCTTTATGATCAGAGGGCGGTCTACGTCATTTACCACAATGTTCATCCCTGACAGACGGATGACTTCGTGCAACTGATTTCTCCGCTCATTTATACAGCCGTATCTTGGCATAAACGAACGGATCTCCTTTCCGCTTTCCTGAACACCTTGAGGGAGATATCTTCCAACTTTTGATATGGTTGTCTCCGGCAGGTACGGGAAAATCTCGGAATTTACAAATAATACTCTCTTTGGCTCTTCTTTCATAATCAACAATTTTCATTACAACAATACTTCGGTAAAAATTTACCGCGCTAAAAGTTAAACATTTGAAGCCGGCTATCCGGTTTCACTATATAAAAGTTCATTGAAATACTGTCAATAACTATCGCTTGAGCAAGCTGTAAAAGGTCTAGAAAAGACTCTGAAAAATTGTCTAAAATATTGATAATTAGGCAATAAAAGTATTGCATAAGTCGCTGATTATTAGTAACTTAGAGTATTCCACCACTTTAAGTTATGACATCCTCAAACCTACTTATGCAATACCAATCCGAGTGCTTCGAGGCCCTCAAATCAGTATCAAAGGTAAGCAAACCTTTTGAGAAAGTGCTTATGGATACGCTAAAACTCTTCATGGCAATTCCTGGCAAGGTCAATTTCCTTCAGATGGGTCGGTATGGTGAGTTCTCCGAACAGACCTACCGTAACAACTTCGAGAACGAGGCTTTCGACTGGTTTGCCTTTAACGAGTATCTCGTCAGAAAGGTTCTCAATGGAAAGTTTCTGGCCATCGCCGTCGATCCTAGTTTTCTTCCCAAGTCCGGAAAGAAGACGCCTTGGATAGGACGTTTCTGGTCCGGAGTTGCTGGCGAGATGAAGCGCGGTCAGGAGATCTTCGGAGTCGGTGTCATTGACGTGGAAAACCACGATTGTATGACGCTGAGTGCTCCACAAACTCCCGACGCCAAGTCTCTTGAGGAGATGGACTACAACCTTGTCGAATGGTACTGTCAGAACCTGATTATCCTAAAGGAAAAACTCCAGAAGATATCACGCCTGGTAGTTGCCGACGCATTCTTCTCAAAAGAGACGTTCGTCAACCCTCTGCTCAAGGAAGGCTTCCACGTGATAAGCAGGTTCCGCAACGATGCGGTTCTGTTCTATCCGACCCTTCAGAAGCCAACCGGAAAGAGAGGTCATCCGAAGTGGTATGATGGAAAGGTTGACTTTGCTAATCTTGATCTCTCCAGATGTGAGGAGATTGAAGTTGACAAAGGCCGTCTAATCGGTCTGAAGGCTTATTCCAAGTCACTTAAACGCTCCATCAAGGTTGTCGTATGGTATCCTGATGAAGAGGATACGACAAAGTGGCAAATTTACTTCAGCACTGATGACTCAATGAGTACCAAGGATGTAATTGACTGCTATAGAACTCGTTTCCAGCTGGAGTTCTGTTTCAGAGATGCGAAGCACTATGCCGGTCTTAACGACTGCCAGTCAACCGACCTCAGAAAACTCGAGTTCCATAGGAACGCATCATTCGCTAGCATCAATATCGCCAAGGTCGCCTGCAAGGAACTGGGAATACCGTTCTCAATATCATCCTGCAAGTCGATCATCCATAACGCTTATATGCTCAATCGATTTATTTGCGTGTTCGGTCTGCAACCGGACTCACAAGTTATTGACAAACTTTTCAAAGAACTGGTTTTATTTACTGCCAGGGCCGCTTAGGGCCTGGAAAATTTAACGAACTATTGAAACATACAATTCAATAATAATAAGACTATGGACAAGAAAACTATTACTGCTTCTACAGAATATATTGCAGCATGTGGCCTATATTGCGGAGCATGTCGTAAATACCTCAATGGAAAATGTCCGGGATGCAAACAGAACGAAAAAGCGACATGGTGTAAGATACGTCAATGTTGCATAGAAAAAGAAATTCATAGTTGTGCTGACTGTACTATGAATGTAAAAGACTGTAAGATACACAACAACGTGATAGGGAAAGTCTTCGCATTCCTATTCAATTCTGACCGTGCAGCATGTATCAGCTACATCAAAATAAACGGATATAAAACTTTTGCAGAAGAAATGACTAAACGAAAAGCACAGACTATGAGAAAGAGATAATATGCAGACACATATAAACGATCATGCTATAACTACCAAAAGTTGATTGACTTTTCTTTGGGTAGCCTAATACCCCTGTATCAGAAATACAGGGGTAAACATCCCTCACGCAAGCATGTATATGTAAAATCACATCCCCATTCCAAAACCCCGGCTTTTTTTCCTGGGCTGGTCGAGTTCTTCCTCCTGTTGCTTCTTCCGCTGTGGCGCCTGGTTGATTTCCGGAACTTGGGAAATACTGTTTCCCTGTTGTTGGCTCTCTT
>ENA-OURV01001409-OURV01001409.1-human-gut-metagenome-genome-assembly--contig:-NODE-1409-length-18930-cov-16.611338_pt1 | contig 18930 bp, 14 predicted proteins | sample MGYA00242141_ERZ509072 | MGnify/ENA primary metagenome ERZ509072 (study PRJEB26280, sample SAMEA2338763) | human gut metagenome | biome: human gut; feature: human-associated habitat; material: faeces... | reverse complement strand
ATTAAAAAAACTCATGAAAAATGATGTTTACCTTCAACACTTTGACCTGTTTTATATAGTAAATAATATACATCGAAGTGTTGAAGGAGAATTGTTCATTAACTTAAAATTATTTTTCATGCAATGTAAAGAGATTACATTCAAGGAAAGATTATCGGAAACAGGGTTTCTTGATGAACTGGACTTTAGCCAAGAATTTAAACTCTATGTAGATTGTCCCACGAGCGGTGGAAAATCATATTACATTCTCAATTATTTAAAAGAGAGGGAGATAAAAGCTGTTTTTGTGGTTGATACCATCAATCTAGCGAAACAATTATCAGCACAATACCAGATACCTTATTACACGGCTGAACACAGGGAAGATATTGATGCGAATTTAATTATCACTATACAACACCATATCCCGAAATTCGAGAGCAGGGAAACGGTGATTATCGATGAAGCGCACACCTTAATAACGGAATACAACTGGAAAAGGGAGACGATTGAAGAGGTGATGACCTCTCTTGAATATTACAAGAGAATCATATTCTTATCCGGTACTCCATTGATAAGCGATGATAGCATATTCAAGGGGATGAAGTTGATTAAAGCGAGAAAAGAGCAACCAGACCAAAGAGTGCTAGCATTTGTGGAATATGAAAATTTAGCCGGTGGGGTTATTGATTTATGCTTGCACGCAAAAGCGATTAACAAGATTCCCGTTGTTTCACTACTTGATAAATCCTCTTTACCCAAAGTCGTGAAAGAGTTGAAGAAAAGATGTTTCAACCGGATTGCGGAGATTAATTCAGAGACGAAGGTCATCAAGAGTAAAAAGAACGGCAAAGAAGAAGAAGATAACCTAGTTGTTAATAACTTGAATGAAGGAGATAAAACGGATTACCTTTCACAACTGATTAACGATTGCAGGATTGATGCGGATGTGATACTAACCACTTACACCCAAGGATATTCACTACTGGGACAAGATTATCTTTTAATCATCGCATTGGGTAAAAACCAGCACTCTTACGTGAATATAGTGCAGATGATGAATAGATTCAGGGAAGACACGAACGCTCCTTCTTTCATTCTAACAAACGCTGAATACATCAAAGAAGGAGATAAAGGGATATATAACTTTCCAGAGGTTTTCGATTATCTAAAAGAAGAGATAACAGGAAAAACAAGAAAAAGGATTGAAGAACTTAATCGGGTAGCTAAAAGTACAAGAGCTCTAAAAAGACAATTAAAACTACTTGCCAATAAATATGATCATTACATTAATGTTACAAGAGAAGTTAATCACCAGAGTATAGCGTTTAAAGCGTTTCAATCAATAAACCATGCGATGCACGAGCAACTATACAAGATTATCGTCGAAGCACGCAAGCAGGCGGAAGCCGCCGCGCAGAAGGAGCTGGACGAAGTTAAAAAGCAGATACAGCAAGAGAAGGAAGAGGCCATCCGCGATATTCGCCGCCAGGTGGCAGTCTTGTCCGTAGATATAGCCGAGAAAATTATCCGCAAGAATCTGGACGAGAAACATGAGCAGATGGAGATGATAGACCGGATGCTGGATGAAGTGCTGGCCGCAAGTAGAAACAATTAATTCTCAAAGAAATGGATATAGGAATCGTTTCGATGCGTTATGCGAAAGCATTGATGGAATATGCCAAGAGCATGGGGGCAGAAGATACTCTGTACAAGGAGTTTTGTATGCTCGACCGTAGCTTCAGGAAACATCCCGATTTGCGCATGGCATTGGAAAACCCCATCCTGACGATACGTGAGAAGTTAACACTTATCTGTACCGCTGCTGTGGGGGATGCTCCTGCGGGCCGTGAGTTTGCGCGTTTCATGACCTTGGTGTTGAAGAACCGGCGGGAAAACTTTCTCCAGTACATCTGTCTGAGTTTTCTGGATTTGTACCGGAAAGACAAGCATATCGGTGTAGGAAAGCTGATAACAGCCGTTCCCGTCAGCCAGGAAGTGCGGGAGCGTATCCATAACAGTGCTTCCACCCTGCTGCATGCCAGCATGGAGCTGCAGACTGAAGTGGATCCCTCCATTGAAGGTGGTTTTATCTTCGACATCAACGACTTCCGTCTGGATGCCAGTATTGCTACGCAGCTTAAGAAAGTGAAACAGCAGTTCATTGATAAGAATAGAAGAATCGTGTGATTTACGATTTGACAATTTACAATTTACTTATTTAATAGTCTTGTGATGCGTAAGTTGTAGAGGTCAAAACGGTATATGATTCGGGTTCTTTCAAATAGTAAATAGTAAATCGTAAAATAGTAAATACTAAGATGTTGTCTGAAAATATAAAAGTAAGCGAAGTCTCCGATATTCTCCGCAAGCAACTGGAAGGGATTGACACCCGCGTACAGTTGGACGAGATTGGCACGGTACTGCAAGTCAGTGACGGTGTAGCCCGTATCTATGGGTTGCGCAATGCCGAAGCCAACGAGTTGTTGGAGTTCGACAACGGCATCAAGGCCATTGTGATGAACCTCGAAGAGGATAATGTGGGTGCTGTGTTGCTTGGCCCTACGGATAAAATCAAGGAAGGCTTCATTGTAAAGCGTACCAAGCGTATTGCTTCCATCATGGTGGGAGAGGGTATGCTGGGCCGTGTAATAGACCCTCTGGGTGCGCCGCTCGATGGCAAAGGACTGATAGGCGGAGAACTTTATGAAATGCCGCTGGAACGCAAGGCGCCGGGAGTTATCTTCCGTCAGCCGGTGAATCAGCCGCTACAGACCGGTCTGAAGGCTGTGGATGCCATGATACCTATTGGCCGCGGACAGCGTGAACTGATTATCGGTGACCGCCAGACCGGTAAGACGGCCATTGCCATCGATACCATCATCAACCAGCGTGCCAATTTTGATGCTGGTGATCCGGTATATTGCATTTATGTAGCCATTGGCCAGAAAGGTTCTACCGTAGCTTCTATTGTGAATACCCTGCACCAGTACGGTGCGATGGACTATACCATTGTGGTGGCTGCTACGGCGGGAGACCCGGCTGCATTGCAGTATTACGCTCCCTTTGCAGGGGCTGCCATCGGAGAGTATTTCCGTGATACCGGCCGTCATGCGCTGGTGGTCTATGACGACTTGTCCAAGCAGGCGGTGGCCTATCGTGAAGTGTCTCTGATTCTGCGCCGTCCATCAGGACGTGAGGCCTATCCGGGTGATATCTTCTATCTGCACTCCCGTTTGTTGGAACGTGCGGCGAAGATTATCAGCCAGGAGGAAGTGGCACGCGAGATGAACGACCTGCCGGATAGTCTGAAAGGCAAGGTGAAAGGTGGTGGTTCGCTGACTGCATTGCCCATTATCGAAACTCAGGCAGGAGACGTGTCCGCCTATATCCCAACGAATGTGATTTCAATCACTGACGGGCAGATATTCCTTGATACGAACCTCTTCAACCAGGGTAACCGTCCGGCCATTGACGTGGGTATCTCTGTGAGCCGTGTGGGTGGTAATGCCCAAGTCAAGGCTATGAAGAAGGTGGCAGGTACATTAAAGATTGACCAGGCACAGTACCGGGAGCTGGAAGCGTTTACCAAGTTCAGTGGCGATATGGACCCCGTGACGGCATTGACCATCGACAAGGGACAGAAGAATACGCGCCTGCTGGTACAGCCCCAATACAGTCCGATGCCGGTAGAAAAGCAGATTGCCATTCTTTATTGCGGCACACACGGCTTGTTGAGGGATATTCCTTTGGACAAGGTCAGCGAGTTTGAACGCAACTTCCTTGAGTCTCTTGAGATGAACTATCGCATGGAGGTACTCGACGTTTTAAAGACAGGTGTCATCAACGACGATGTCTGCAAAAAGATTGAGGAGACGGCAGAGGCGGTTGCAAGGCAATTCATGTAATGTACAATTAGACAATTTACAATTTAGCTGCGCCATAACCCGCATGGCAAATTGTACATTGTACATTGTAAATCGTAAATAGATATATGGCTTCACTGAAAGAGGTAAAAAATAGAATAAGCTCCGTCAAGAGTACACGCCAGATAACATCGGCTATGAAGATGGTGGCATCTGCCAAACTGCATAAGGCGCAGGGGCGGATTGAGAATATGCTGCCTTATCAACGGAAGCTGAATGAGATTCTGACGAACTTTCTGCGTACGGATGCTTCCTTCGAGTCGCCCTATACCGAGAAAAGGCCCGTGACGAGGGTAGCGGTCGTGGCGTTTTCGTCCAATAGTTCCTTGTGCGGTGCATTCAACTCGAATGTGGCGAAGATGCTGGAACGGACTTTGGAAGGTTACCAGTCGCTGGGCAAGGAGAATATTCTGATATATCCCGTTGGGAGAAAGGTGGAGGAAGCTGTCAAGAAAATGGGATATGTGCCGCAAGGCAGCTACCAGGTGATGGCAGACAAGCCTTCGTACGTTGAAGCGTATGAGCTGGCGGAGAAGCTGATGCATGAGTTTGTGGAAAAGCAAATTGACCATGTGGAGCTGATTTACCACCACTTCAAATCGATGGGTTCGCAGGTGCTGCTTCGCGAGAATTATCTGCCCATTGACCTGACGCAAGTGGCGCAGGAGGCGGCAGAAGATGTACCGGAAGATGCCCGCAGTTTCAATAATGATTACATTGTGGAACCTTCCGTCGGCGAGTTGATAGCGGAACTTCTGCCAAAAGTGTTGAGTCAGAAGATATTTACCGTGCTTCTCGATTCCAATACTTCGGAACATGCTGCCCGTATGCTTGCCATGCAGACGGCGACAGACAATGCCAATGAGCTGATTCAGGATTTGACGAAACAGTATAACAAGAGCCGTCAGCAGGCCATTACGAATGAGCTGCTCGATATTATCGGCGGTAGCTTGAAATAGTCCGGATTGCCCCGTAAAGGGCTTTCTCAGGATGGGTACAAATAAATGGAATAATAGGACAAGGATAACGAAATAACCGCTATCTTTGTCCTATTATCATATATGGCTACTGATGAAATCCGTATCATTCTGAGAGAGAGCGGATTGGTTGAATAATAAACATATCCATGGAGAATAATCCCGAAATAGCGCTTGCATGGCAATTCATTGAAAACACAGGCACTCATCTTTTTTTGACCGGCAAGGCAGGTACCGGTAAGACAACTTTCCTGCGAAGACTGAAGGCAGAGAGTCCGAAACGGATGATTGTACTTGCGCCGACGGGAATTGCCGCTATCAATGCAGGCGGTGTCACCATCCACTCCTTTTTTCAAGTACCTTTCGCTCCTTATGTGCCCGAAAGCTCATTCAGCGCGGATGGCAAAGCATCTTACCGTTTCCGTTACGGGAAAGAGAAAATCAACATTATACGCAGTATAGATTTATTGGTCATCGATGAAATCAGTATGGTCCGTGCCGACTTGCTCGATTCGGTGGATGCCGTCTTGAGGCGGTTCCGCGACCGGAACAAACCTTTTGGCGGCGTGCAGTTGCTGATGATTGGCGACCTTCAGCAGCTTGCTCCCGTAGTGAAAGACGATGAGTGGCAGATGCTGCGCAAATACTATGACACGCCCTATTTCTTTTCCAGCCAGGCCTTGAAGCAGACGGAATATTGCACCATAGAGCTAAAGAAAGTCTATCGGCAGAACGATGGGACTTTTCTTGAATTACTGAACCGCATTCGCGAAAACCGTTGTGACGGACAAGTGCTGGAAGCCTTGAACCGCCGGTATATTCCCAATTTCGTACCAGATAAAGAAGAAGGATACATCCGCCTGGTGACCCACAATTATCAGGCCCAACGGATTAATGACCATGAGCTGGAACAACTTCCGGGACGCTCGTATGCCTTTCGCGCCAAGATTGACGGAAAGTTTCCCGAATATTCCTATCCTACGGATGAGGTGCTGGAACTGAAACGCGGTGCCCAGGTAATGTTTGTGAAGAACGACACCTCCGGCGAACACCGTTACTACAATGGCATGATTGGAGAGGTGACAGCCGTGTCGGCAGATGGAATTGAAGTGCGCAGTAAGGGAAGCGACGCTACCTTCTTACTTCAAGAGGAAGAGTGGACGAATGCCAAATACGTGCTTGATGAGGAAACCAAGGAGATTACAGAAGATATTGAAGGAACATTCCGGCAATATCCGCTGAAGCTGGCGTGGGCGATTACCATTCACAAAAGCCAGGGACTGACGTTTGAACGTGCCGTGATTGATGCCAGTGCCTCCTTTGCGCATGGGCAGACCTATGTGGCTCTGAGCCGCTGCAAGACATTGGAGGGAGTGGTGCTCAGTGCCCCGCTTTCTGCAAAGGCCGTTATCAGTGACCATGCAGTAGATACCTTCACGATGGAGGCACGGAGAAACGAGCCGGACGAGAAACGCTTCCGTTCCTTGCAGCAGACCTATTTCCTGGAACTGCTGTCGGGCTTGTTCGATTTCCAGCCCATGGAGCAGGCTTTGCGGCGGTATGTGCGGCTGATAGACGAACACTTGTACAAGCTCTTTCCCAAGCAACTCGCAGCCTGTAAGGAGGAAATGGAACGTTTTCACGACAAAGTGACGAAAGTAGCCCAGAAGTTCAGTATCCAGTATACCCGCCTGATTGATACTGCGCAGGACTATGCAGCCGACCCGACTTTGCAGGGGCGCATACACTCTGCCGCCACTTATTTTCAAGAGCAGTTGCAACCGCTGGATGCGGTGATGGCGAGTACGGTAACTTCTGATAATAAAGAGTTGAAGAAGAAGCTCCGGGATGCCATGGAGGAGCTGGAGGAAGTGTTTGACATGAAGACTGATTTGCTGGATTATGTGCTGGAGAATGGTTTCCATATGGCAGGATACTTGAAGCAGAAAGCACTGCTTTCCATTGACGATTCGGCTTCGCAGAAGGGTAAAGGCAAAGGGAGAAGTGCTGCTGCCAAAGAAGGGCAGGGAAGCAGTAAGCAGGCTGATAAAGAGAAACGTCCGCGTGAGCGGAAACGCGATGCTGCGGCTGTTGAAGTACCCACGGATGTGTTGCATCCGGAACTTTACAACCGCTTGGTGGCATGGCGCAATGCAGAAGCTTCCGCATTAGGGTTGCCCGTATATACCGTCATTCAGCAGAAGGCAATTCTGGGTATCAGCAATCTGCTTCCTTCGGATAAGGCCATGCTTGTACGCATTCCGTATTTCGGAAAAAAAGGGGTGGAGAAATATGGAGATGTGATTCTGGAGATGGTACGTGTGTATCGCAAAGAGAAAGGACTGGCAGAGCCGGAGTTGCTGTAGTCGAATCTGCTGCCATCCGAACTTGCATTATTTACTATCCGAACATCAGCTTTATTCCTTCCTTCAGCGTATGCGGTCGATATCCCAGTTCCCGGCGTGCCTTTTCTATACTCAGCCCGCTGAAACGGGGACGTGGCGTCTTTTCATTCATCTCCTTCGTAGTGACGGGACGGATGAGCGAGCGATTCAGTCCCAATACGTCCGCTACCCGATAAGCGATGTCTGCAATGGTCAGGCACTCGCTGCCACAGAGATGATAGATACCGTTTTGCGGATGACTTATCAGCTTCTCCACTCCTTGCGACACGTCTCCCACGAAGGTGGGCGTACGCCATTGGTCGGACACGACGAACACTTCCTCATTGTTCCTTAATCTGTTTGCCACCAGTTGGAGCACATTGCCATGCTGTCCGGGCAGGGAGGCACCGTACACCACCACTACACGCACGATGGCATAATCCTTGCAAACGGCAGCGATACGTTTCTCACCTTCCAGTTTGGTGTAGCCGTAATAATTAACGGGAGCGGGAATATCCTCCTCCGTATAGGGTCGGTCCGTATCACCACCGAAAACGAAGTCGGTGGAAAGATGGATAAAACGGCTGCCTCCCGCCTCACAGCATTCTGCCAGATGCTCTACGGCAGTGATGTTGACGGCATCCGCTTCTGCATGGTGCGTTTCGCAATAATCGGGGACGGAGAGGGCGGAGGTATTGATTACAACATCCGGCTGTACTTCCTGGAAAAGCTTTTCCACCGCCTGGCGGTTGCATATATCCGTGCGGATAAAGCGATAGTTGCCCGAATGGGGACAGATGTCGTCGTGCAGGGAACAGCCCGTTGTCTGATAAGACAAGTTGCGGGACAAATCATCCAGGATGCGCCTGCCGGTAAAACCGTTGGCACCTATCACCAGTATTTTCTTTCTTGCCATTGACTTTGGTTGTTAAATGGTGTGGGCATCAATAGGGCACATGCCTGCCTTGCTGCACCTCGATGCGTATGCCAAAGGCTCCGTTGGCTGATTTCAGCTCGAACGCCCCTTTGAAATTGTTCTTTTCCCAAGGCAGTGCGGAAGGGTTGGGCACTTTCCAGCCGTCCTTGTCATATTCGCCGTACGTATGGATGCGCATGCCGTTCTTCAAAGTGAAACTTCCCATTTGCAGGTTGTCGGTAGAGCCCCAGAAGCCCGTCAGTCCGAAGGGATTCGAACTGAAATACCGGGAGTTGCTGAGTGAGAATATGTTCGAAAGACCTTGTGAATAAGTCACGTTCGGGTTCAACTGGAAGATGCGGCTATAGTCTTTGCTGGCATCCGGTATCTCCAAAGTGAATTTGGGAAGAGTGGGGGCAGACAGATTCATTAGCCCCATATCCAGCAGGAAGCCGTCGTAATTCTTCACGCCCGGCAGAAGCTCCTTTTCAGACGGAGACATGCCTTCGGGAGACGCTTCGCCACGTACTGCAGTACGTACCGTATCGGCAGGCATCTCGCTCTGTGCGCTGACGGATGACATGCCTGCAAGTAAAATGATGATGCAGAAGAAGATTCGTTTCATAGTTCTTTGTTCACAATTTCAGTTGCTGTCTGCCGCATAGGGGCGGACTGAACAAAGATACTCGTTTCCCTCTATTTCCGGAAATATCTTTGTATTATTTCTATTTCTTTATACGAATGGTAGGGGCGAAGATGGGCGAATTTACCCATTTCATTTTAGTGGGGTCGTATCTTCGTTCCATCCCTCCGTTGAGGTCGAGCCAGTCCGTCACTTTCAGTTCCAGTACCATGCCATAACCGCTTTGCGGATACATCGGGTTCATATATCCATGAAAGGAGTTGCTTCTCCCGTAGCCCGAATACTGGCCGAAGGCATGCAGGCGCATGTAGGGATTGATGCGGTAGGATACGGAGGCATTGTAGCCTATGTCCCATTGAGTACCCCGGGGGGCATCCCTTTTGGCATACTGGGCACCGGTAATGGATGAAGGTTGGGAGATGGAATAGTGGGCGGCATACACTCCGCCGCTCAGTTCCCAATGTCCGTCGGGACTGTAATAAGTAATTCCTGCGCCAGCCTGCATGATGGAGCCCATTGCAGGATAGGTGTTATGGCTGCCGTACATCGTCAGTACGACTTCCGGCGAGAGCAGGAAATCGGCGAAACGCTGGAAGTCCCATTCAAAGATGTTCTTCTGAAAGTGTATCTTCTTCATGTCCGTCCAGGGCAGGGGCTCCACATAGTCGGAGGGAGGGAGATGGAGATTTATCTCTTCCTGCTGTTCGCCCTGCAGACTTTGTTGGGGCTGGCTTTCATCAAGGCCCGTACGCTTGTTCTCTTTTGGAGAAAAGGGAATCTGCTCTTTCTTTACGGGAGGCCGGTTCTTTATTGTGTCTTCCGGAATCTCGCTCTGTGCATAGGCGCAGAGTGAGGAACAGATAAAAGTAATGAATAATAACTTTCTCATAAATAGTAGTTTAGTTTTAGTTTAGTTCACTATTAGTTTATATCCTATTCCCCGCACATTGACGATACGGATGCGCTCGTCTCCGGCCAGTTTATGCCGCAGTTTGGTGATGAACACATGCAGGCTGCGGGAGTTGAAGAAGCTGTCGTCTCCCCAGAGGTCGAGCAATACGTTCTGGGTGTTGACCACCTGGTTGCGGTTCTCGCAAAGGCGTTTCAGTATTTCGGACTCGCGGTGGGAGAGTTCCACTTCCGTATCCGCGTTAGGTGAAGTCGGGGTGCTGCCTGCAAAAGCAAGTCGTTGAGTGACGGAATTGAAACGGTAGTCACCGATTTCAAAAACGGTAGTTTCTTTGGGCTTTTCTTCTGTAAAGGAGAAAGCTTTGCCTACCAGGGCCTTTATGCGGATAATGAGTTCCTGCATTCCGAAAGGCTTTTTCAGGTAGTCGTTGGCACCCAGCTCAAACCCTTCCACCACATCGTTGATGGTGGAGCGGGCGGTAAGGAACAGTACCGGGGTCTGTTTGTCGGTCTGCCGGATGCGGCGCACCATTTCAAAGCCGTCCATGCGGGGCATCATCACGTCTGCCACCAGCACGTCGGGGCGGAGGTCGAAGAACTTGCGCAATCCCTCTTCACCGTCTGCTGCGGTGTGGATGATGAAGTTCTGCCCTTCCAATGTGTCCTTGATAATCATGGCGAGGGTCTGTTCGTCCTCAACCAGAAGTACGGTTATCTTTTCCATAATTGTCGCTTTTGTTACAAGTAATGTAAAGCTCCTTAACAAGTAATGTAAAGTACCCTAACAAATAATGTTATCATATCCTTATCGTAAAGGTACTTCCTTTTCCCAACTCACTCTTTACCGATACGCTGCCACCATGCTTCTCTATCATGGTCTTCACATAGAACAATCCCAGCCCATAGCCTTTCACATCGTGCAGATTACCCGTGGGTACGCGGTAGAATTTGTCGAAGATGTGCTTCTGCTTCTCGGGAGCAATACCGATACCGTGGTCGCTGACGGAGATTTCGGTCTGTTCATTCTGTCCTTCGACGGTTACCTTACGGCAATGGATGGTCACTTCGGCTTCTCCGTGCGAATATTTGATGGCGTTGTCTATCAGGTTGCTGATGATGTTGCTGAAATGCGTACGGTCGGCAAGTACGCTCAAATCTTCCGGTTCGATGTCCACCGATATGTGGACGGAGCTTTCCGCTTTCAGCTTGTGTTGTTCGATGAGCGTTTCCAGAATATCACGTATTGCAAACTCCTCCGGGTGCAGGCGGAAAGTCCTGCGGCGTTCCATACTCATGGAAAGTATCTGTTCAACCAGTCCACTGAGGCGCTGAAGTTGTTCCTGGCAGATACGCAGGTATTTGTCGCGCTGGGTCTTTTCCTCCGCTTGGTTGAAGTTGAGCAGAGCGTCGTTGGCGGCATATGCTACGGCGATGGGGGTTTTCAGTTCGTGGGTGATGTTGTTGGTGAAATCGCTCTTCATCTCTTCCAGTGTCTTCTGTTTCAGGATGGTGCGTATCAGGAACCAGAAGGAGAAAGCGAGTACGATCAGAATAACGAATGATGTGGTGAGAATGCCCGACATCTGTCGCAAGACCAACATGCCGGCCGGTTCCATGATGAGACGGTAGCTTTGATTTGTATTGATGTCGAAAGAATAATTATATTCCACGGCTTTTGAGGTAGGCACATAGCCGGGGGTACCGATGTTTACCAATGTATCTATATAGAGAATGGTAGAGTCCCATTTGCTGCCTTTGTGAAGATGTAGCAGCCTATGGGGAAGATTGATGTTACGGTCGTGCAGGAATGAAGTCAGCAGGCTGTCATAAAGCACTACGTCGGGGTCGGAAATGATGTCCAGTCCCGAATGCAGTCCGCGCTGGAAGTAGGTGGCGAGTTCCAGCATACTGTTTTGGTCGCGCAAAATCACATCCAGTCTCTCTTTGGCACTCAATGCGGATTGGGGAGAGCTGTCTGAGTCCCTGACTGCTTCTTCCAGAGGCTCTCGGGCAGAATCGGCAGACATCCAACGGACTTTATCCGTTTCCCTGTACTGGTCGATGAAAAGCACACTGTCCTCTTTGGTGAGCAAAGGAACGTTCTTCCTGACACTGACTTCCACGCGGGTTGAATCGTTCGGGTGGGTCACGTAAACACTGTCTCCTTTGGGCATGAAGGTTTCGTGCAGGGTAGCGTTGTCCAAAGAATCTTCACGGGAGATGGTGGTACTGCTACGGACAAATGATTTTCCGTCATCGCTGTATCCGGCTGATACGCTGACTTCACCGTGGTTGATGTCGTCCTGCTTCATTTTATCCACGCGTATCATCATTTCGTTATAGTCGCTCATGCGCATGGCTTCGGTGATGTCCCTTTCCATTTCACTGTGCATGGTATGGTAGAGCCCCGTCAGCCAGTAGGCTTGGTAGGCGAAGATACCGGCCAGGGAGACGATGACAAGTATGGCAATATATTTGAATGGCAGTTTCATGTTTGTTTCCGGTTACTTTTATACATACAAAGGTAAGATTAATATTGTGAAACCTATCATCCGATAAGACTAAATAACACTCCCGATAACACTGGATAACACTTGGTAAGCCGCTGATAACACAAGTTTCTGCTGATTCTGCCGTACTTTGCAGACGAAGATTTGCAGAAGAAGAATATAAACATAAATAAAAAGAAGAACATGAAACGATTCTATTTACTCCCTATTGTATGCTGTGCTTTGAGCATCAGCCTTTCGGCACAAGAGAACAACGGTACTGCAACCACCTCCGGTGCGGACGACAACCGCATCCTCAGCGCCGACAGCCTTATCACGACCGATGCCCGTCTGGACAGTCTTTATCAGACCTTGCCGGAAGTGATGATTACCGGTGAACGCCCCATCGTAAAGGCAGCGCAAGGCAAGCTGGTGTACGACCTGCCCCGCCTTATCCGGAACCTCCCCGTAGACAATGCCTACGATGCCGTGAAAGAGCTTCCCGGCGTCATCGAGATGAATGGCGGGCTGCAGTTGGCAGGCCAGGGAGTCACCGTTATCCTGGACGGCAAAGTAACCACCCTCAGCACAGAGCAGCTCTATTCCTTGCTGCGCAGCATCCCTGCCAGCCGCATAGAGAAGGCGGAAGTGATGTACAACGCCCCTGCACGCTACCAGGTGCGTGGCGCACTGATCAATATCACCCTGAAACAATCGGCAGGCGGCCCCGGCTCCTGGCAAGGCGAACTCTATGCCAAGTATCGCCAGAAGCATAACGAAGGCTTTGAGGAACGCGCCAGCCTGCTCTTCAGCAAAAATAAATTCTCAGCAGATTTTCTTTACTCGCACAGCCATGGCCGGGGCTACTCTACTACCGACAAAGAGGCTGTGCACACCCTGGCAGACGGCTCGGTTCACCCCATGACAACAGATGAGGTGGGCCGTGGCCGCAGCCATACCCATAATTTCAGGGTAGGGGCGGACTATAACATCGCCAAGGACCATCAGCTGAGTTTCGTCTATAACGGTGGCTATTCCACCTCCCACAACTGGAAGGGCGTGACGGGCACGCAGGTGTCCACAACTCATGGCAATAGCACCGACTGGCTGCACAACGGCCGTCTGGACTATCGTACCCCTTTCGGCCTCAAAGCCGGTGCCGAACTGACCTACTACCGCTCTCCGTCCAACCAACTACTGCATAGCCGTATGCAGGATGAGGAACTCGATTTCTACACGGAAGACTGTCAGCGCATCAACCGCTGGAAATTCTTTCTGGCCCAGGAGCACAGTCTGGGAAAAGGTTGGGATTTGAATTACGGAGCCATCTATACTACCAGCATCGACAACAGCTACCAATATTATTACGACCCCGAAACCGGCGAACAACTGACCTCCTCAGATGCCTTAAGCAATATGAAGTCCCGCCGCCGCGAACAGACCTGGAATATCTATGCAGGTTTCAGCAAGAGTTTCGGCGACAAACTTGCTTTGGACGCTTCCCTGGCTGTGGAGCATTACAAGACTCCCGTCTGGAACCAGTGGGACTGGTATCCCATCGTCAACTTGAACTATATGCCGGCACCGGGACATATCCTTCAGCTCTCTCTGAGCAGCGACAAGGACTATCCCGACTACTGGGCGGTGCAGGATGCCGTCTCTTACATCGGCGGTGGATACTCTGAGCTGCATGGTAATCCGTTGCTGAAACCGGCACAAGAGTATGAGCTGAAAATGACCTATATTTTGAAAAGCAAATACATCTTCAGCGCCTGGTTCAACCACACCAAAGACTACTCCGTACAGACGCTTTACCAATCTTCCGAACGTCTGGTTGAAATCTATAAGACACTCAATTTCGATTATCAGCAACAAGCAGGCATACAAGCCTCTATCCCGTTTAAGGTGAAGGATTGGTTGAATTCTCGCCTTACCCTCATAGGCTTGTGGCACCGCGAAAAGGATGGTGATTTCTGGGATATTCCTTTCGACAGAAAGCAATGCTATGGCATTGCCCAGATGAACAATACTTTTACTCTCTCCACCAAGCCCGATTTGAAGCTGACGGTGGCCGGATTTGTGCATAGCAAAGCCATTCAAGGCATTTACGACCTGCCCACGTCGGGCAATGTGAATATTGCCCTGCGCTACGGCTTTGCCAAGAACAAAGCCATCCTCAACCTCTACTGCAACGATATTTTTGAGACGGGACAGATTTCTCCCCGCATCCGTTTCAAGACGCAGAATGTGACGAATCATTACTCATGCTTCCGCGAATTCGGCGTATCGTTTACCTATAAATTCGGAGGATATAAGGAGAAGCAACGGGAGGCGGTGGATACGTCGCGGTTCAAATAAAAAGTAATTATTCGCTGAATAGTTACAATAAAAAAGGTCGATGTTAAATATGAATAAAAGGGGTTACGATATTTTCGTAATTCCTTTTATTCTTAGTATCATTGTTCATTGTTAATCAAAATCGATAAAGGATATGAACTGCAGGAAGGTAGTAAGCGCTGTATTTCTGTTATTAGTAAGCGTTTGTATGCAGGCGCAAGGTACTTGTGTCATTGAAGGAAAAGTAAAGAATGTGAAGCAAGGAGTCTGCCTGAATCTATTTCGGATGGAAGGAGACGTGGGAAACAGTATTGCAACAGATACCCTTCAGGGAGACAGTTTTCGTTTTGAAATACCTATCTCTAAAACAGATACAGAACGTTTGAGTTTGATGATTCGTGACGGTAATCTGTATAGTATGGGATTGTCCCTTTGGGCTAAGGAAGGTTCCCATATCCGCTTGACGGGCGAGGATATGAACATCTACACCTGGCAGGTGGAAAGTGAAATGCCGCAACAGAAGATATGGCAGCTTTTTGTAAACGATTCACGGGATTTATGGAACCATAATCAGGAGAATAGAATGGAGCACATGCGATTGATGCGCAAATATCCCCGGAAACCGGATGATAAGGAGGTGTTGGCAAAGGTCGTTGCTCTACGTGACAGCTTGGAGAAAGTAGAAAATGATTTGGATATCCGCATAGATTCCAATGTTATAGCCCGCATGAAGCAGTTGCCGATAGAGGAGGTATGGATGGATAAACTGAAAAGTCTGGCGATAGGGGTGAGGTACACCAAGGGATATCCCTATCGCAAAGAAGTAGAGGAGTTATATGCCAGACTTACCGATGAACAGCGCAAGACACCGGAAGCTCTGGATATCCGGGCATATCTATTTCCTGCCCAGACGGTTGCTACCCAAGAGCAAGCTGCGGATGGTGACTTGTTTGACTTGCAAGGAAACGTACACCGCTTGTCCGATTTCAAAGGAAAAGCGGTGCTGATAGATTTCTGGAGCCGTGGTTGCGGTCCTTGCCTCAAGGCTTTGCCGGAGATGAAGGAAATCAGCCAAAAGTATAAAGACCGTTTGGAGGTAGTAAGTATAAGCATTGATGACAAAACAAATTGGGAGATAGCTTCGCGCCATCATGCCATCAGTTGGTGGAACTTGAATGACTTGAAAGGCAATCACGGATTGTATGCCAAGTATAGCGCAGGCTCCATTCCCCGCTATGTGTTTTTATCTCCGGAGGGAGAGGTTGTAGAGATGTGGTCCGGTTACGGGAAAGGCAGTTTGTTGGAGAAACTGGGAAAACTGATGGAATGATAATCAAATTATTCCCGTTCTCTAATGAAACTTTCATACAATGCGACAGGACCGTAATGCCAATATTTGGTGTTTTCCTTTTCAAGCAATTGAACAGACTGACTTTGGAGGGTAGCAATAAATATAGGTTATTGTCTGTAATTTCTCTATTCATAGTATACCTCCTCTGCTTTAATATAATTGAGATACGTTAGTGCCTCTATTGTAACACTCCGTATCTGTCAAACAACTCCATTACCTCCCTTCCCTGCATAAAGTTCTTCTTTTTATACTGCTCTATGCAGAATGAGATGAAATAAGTAACATCCAATTCAGGTTTATTCATAAGATGAACCATGTTTTTGTCTCTTGCAAATGTAATAAAAGTATTTCTACCTTGATGTGGTTTGCTACAAAAAATGTACTTTTGCAACTTTCAAAACATTAAAGTTGTTATTTAAAGAAAAGACTCTGTATGAAATCGGACATTGAAATAGCCCGCAGCATAGAGCTGAAGAAGATAAAGCAGGTTGCCGAAAGTGTGGATATCCCGCGTGATGAGGTAGAGAACTATGGACGATACATAGCCAAGATTCCCACTCATCTGATTGATGAAGAGAAGGTGAAGAAAAGTAATCTGATACTGGTGACGGCAATTACTGCGACAAAGGCGGGTATCGGTAAAACAACCGTATCCATCGGTCTGGCACTGGGACTGAACAAGATAGGCAAAAAGGCAATTGTCGCTCTGCGCGAACCCTCTTTGGGTCCTTGTTTCGGCATGAAAGGCGGTGCCGCCGGTGGAGGATATGCCCAGGTGCTGCCCATGGAGAAGATAAACCTGCACTTTACGGGCGACTTTCACGCCATTACTTCGGCACACAACATGATTTCCGCATTACTCGACAATTACTTGTACCAACATCAAGCGGACGGCTTCGGACTGAAAGAAATCATCTGGCGGCGTGTACTCGATGTAAACGACCGTTCCTTGCGCAGTATTGTCACCGGATTGGGTCCGAGCACTAACGGCATTACCGAGGAGTCGGGCTTCGACATTACTCCGGCTTCTGAAATTATGGCCATTCTTTGCTTGGCAACAGACCTTGATGACCTCCGCCGTCGCATCGAGAACATTATCTTGGGATTTCGTTTTGATGGTACTCCATTCACTGTGAAAGAGTTAGGAGTAGCCGGTGCCATTACTGTTCTGCTGAAAGATGCCATCAATCCCAACTTGGTGCAGACTACCGAAGGTACTGCCGCTTTTGTTCATGGAGGACCGTTCGCAAATATTGCCCATGGTTGCAACTCCATTCTTGCCACAAAAATGGCCATGACATTCGGCGATTATGTAGTGACGGAAGCCGGCTTCGGGGCTGACCTGGGTGCGGAGAAGTTCTACAACATCAAGTGCCGCAAGAGCGGCCTACAACCCAAGTTGACGATAATCGTTGCTACCGCACAAGGATTGAAGATGCATGGCGGCGTCAGTCTGGACCGCATCAAGGAACCCAATATGGAAGGACTGAAAGAGGGCTTCGGCAATCTGGACAAGCATGTACGCAATTTGCGTTCATTCGGCCAGCAGGTCATCGTGGCATTCAACCGTTTTGCCAGTGATACGGACGAGGAGGTGGAAGCTATCCGCCGCCATTGCGAAGAAAAGCTCGAGGTAGGTTTTGCCGTGAACAACGCCTTTGCCAAAGGAGGAGAGGGAGCCGTTGACCTTGCCAATCTGGTAGTAGATACTATTGAGAACAAACCATCCGAGCCGCTGACCTTCACTTACGAGGAGAACGATTGCGTGGAACGCAAAATCGAAAAGGTAGCCTGCAACCTCTACGGAGCAAGTGTAGTGACTTACAGTCTCCATTCCCGCAAGGTTATCAAACTGATAGAGCAGATGGGTATCAGCCATTACCCCGTCTGTATCGCCAAGACGCAGTACTCCTTCTCTGCCGATCCGAAGATATATGGTGCGGTCAATAACTTTGAATTCCATATCAAGGATATTGTAGTCAACAACGGTGCGGAAATGATTGTAGCCATCGCCGGTGAAATTCTTCGTATGCCGGGATTACCAAAGAAACCACAAGCCGAACACATTGATATTGTGGATGGAGAAATAGAAGGATTGAGCTGATATACACTTAAAGAACACTTGTTCTGGCGCTATGCCGATAAAAATAAATCCCCGTCTTTCCCTATAAAATAAATGTGGAAAGACGGGGATGACTGTATATAGAGTCCAGTGTGCTTCTCTTTTCTCTTCTTGCACACTGTACGGTTGAATTCGTCCTTGCTATGAGTGATATATGACATCATATATTTCTTTTATAGTAAGAAAAACGAAAATATGGACAGATGGTTCGGGCGGGACCGTTAATAAATAAAAAAAGCCTGCTCCTTTCACAAAGAGCAGACCTTATAAATAAGAAATAAAGCTGATAACAGTGAAGCTATTAGCTTTGAAATCGTTTTTTAATAAGCAAAAAGAGGATATTTCTTCATTGTCTCATTGACACGTGCACGTACTTGTGCAATAACTTCCTCATTTTCTACGTTAGACAATACAGTCTCGATCATTTCAGCAATTTCGAGCATCAAATCTTCTTTTGCACCACGAGTTGTGATAGCAGGAGTACCCAAACGGATACCGGAAGTCTGGAAAGCCGAACGGCTGTCGAACGGAACCATATTCTTGTTTACCGTAATGTCGGCAGACACCAGCGCCTTTTCAGCTACCTTACCTGTCAGGTCAGGGTATTTGCTGCGAAGGTCCACCAGCATGGAGTGGTTGTCTGTACCGCCCGAAACAATTGTAAAACCGCGATCTATCAAAGCCTGTGCCAGTGTAGCAGCATTCTTCTTCACCTGTTTGGCATATTCTTTCCATTCCGGTTGCAGAATTTCACCGAAAGCAACAGCTTTTGCTGCAATGACGTGTTCCAGCGGACCACCTTGAATTCCGGGGAATACGGCAGAGTCGAGGAGTTGGGACATCATCTTGATTTCTCCCTTCGGAGTTTTCTTGCCCCAAGGATTAGGGAAGTCTTTA
>ENA-OURV01001404-OURV01001404.1-human-gut-metagenome-genome-assembly--contig:-NODE-1404-length-18937-cov-46.392808_pt1 | contig 18937 bp, 21 predicted proteins | sample MGYA00242141_ERZ509072 | MGnify/ENA primary metagenome ERZ509072 (study PRJEB26280, sample SAMEA2338763) | human gut metagenome | biome: human gut; feature: human-associated habitat; material: faeces... | reverse complement strand
GCATGCCCAGGAAACCACTTCCTGCCCCAAAAGAGCGCAAGGTAAGCTTACCGAACTCCTGAGGCTGTGCGCTGCCCGCATAGAGATTCACATAATTGTTCAAGTTGGTCAGCTGCCATTCAAAGCCCGGAGAATTGGTCAATACACCCAGTTCGTTTTCATAGAAATGCAACTGCCCGTCCACAATCTCCAGCACCACCTGTCGACCCGATACATCGGCAAACCGCCAGTGTACAGTGGACGCTCGTGGGTCAATGGCTACCACATGTACCTCTTTCAGACTTTCCATCACTTCATCCACGGTCTGGCAATTCCCCAAGACCCAGGATACCAGCTGCAAATCGGCAATAGAAGAGGACTTCCATTCAGCCTTATAGGCCTCATACTGTCCATAGTTTGGGAAATAGAACAAACCGGCAGAGAGTCCTTTCTCGTTCAGTCCTTCGGCCACAAACTCCTTCTGCTCTACCGAAAGACCCACATAACCGTATTTTGCCGTAAATTTCATGCCATCCTGTCCACCGGGCACATACGACTGTACCGTATAGCCACGCGGAACCACTACGTAGCAGCTGTTCAAATCACTTCCGCCCCATTCAATGGTACGGGCCAGAATGCGCGTACTGTCTTTTGCCGTCAAGGTAATGCCGGTACAAGCCTGCGAAGGCTGCGACAGGAAGACGGCCACTGTGGCCATCACCCCCAAGAACATAAATTTGTAATTCATCATTCACTCGATTTTAGTATACAACAAAAAACGTCTGATTTTGTTTCGGTTTATCGTTTTTTACTACTTTTGTTTTCCGAAAGCTTTTTCCAAAGATAGAAAATTTTCCATTAAAAACCATGATTATTTTTCAATATGATGCTACATTCGAAGGCCTGCTCACTGCCTTGTTCGATGCCTATTTCCGGCGGACTTTTCCCGACCTCTTGCTTACAGAAAAGGAGCCGCTGCCTCTTTTCTATGACGAAAGTCATCGGGTAATAACCGACATGACCAAAGCAGAACGGGTATGGAAACTGCTTTCCCGAAAACTTTCCCGGAGTGCCCTGTCCTGCCTCACTTATTGCTGGCTTTCCGAAACGCCAGAGGCCCCGATGCTACTATTCCGCTATATGCGAAAAGTGACGGATGCTTCCCGTTCCATCGAACAAAATTTTGCCGACCCGGATGTACTCGGAGTATATCAGCTAAGCAAGAAAGTGGCAGGCGAACGGATGCGGGTACTCCAATTCATGCGTTTTCAAAAGACAGCCGACCAAACTTATTTCGGTATCATGGAACCAATATACAATGTGTATCCACTGACCATCCAGCATTTTCAAGACCGCTTTGCCGACCAGGCATGGATTATTTACGACGCCCGCCGCCGATACGGATACTATTACGACCTGAAAGAGGTGAATGAAATTACGTTTGAAAACTCACAAGCCGATTTTCTGCGCCACGGAAAACTGCAGGATGAACTTCTGGATAAAAACGAAAAGCTTTTCCAAGAGGGATGGAAAAGCTATTTTCACAGTGTCTGTATTCAGTCTCGGCTCAACCCCGTAAAGCACAAAAAGGATATGCCGGTCCGTTTTTGGAAATACCTTACAGAAAAAGATTAGGCAAACGGGAATAAATCGTCCGGATATCCGATATCCACCAAAAAGAGGGCATGCCCCGGTACGGAAGTTCCCGCACTGCAGCGGTTCTTCTCTTCTATCACTTTCCGGAATCCCTCGACCGAAAGTTTTCCACGTCCCACTTCTACCAGTGTCCCTACAATGGCCCGTACCATGTTCCGCAAAAAACGGTCGGCCTGAATGGTAAACACCCATTCCGTATCACTTATCTGATCCCAATGGGCCTGCATAATCTTGCAGTTATTGGTCTTGACATCCGTGTGTAACTTACTGAAACTGGTGAAGTCCGTATAGTCGAACAGCGTCTGGGCTGCTTCGTTCATTTTCTCAAAATCCAGCGGCTGAAACAACCTCCAGCAATAAGCCCGGTTGAACGGGTTCTTCTGCGTGGTGACATAATACTTATACGTGCGATAAGTAGCATCAAAACGGGCATGGGCATCCTGATTTACCCTTCTGACACGATACACCGAAATATCTGGCGGCAACAAGCGGTTGAGCTTGTCTGTCACCGTGTCTTCCTCCAACATCCATTCCACATCAAAATGGGCCACCATTAGGCGGGCATGTACCCCTGCATCCGTCCGTCCGGCACCGACCACTTCAATGGCGTCATCCCGCAAAAAAGTATGCAAAGCCTTCATCAAGGTTTCCTGCACACTGCTTCCATTCGGCTGTATCTGCCAGCCATGGTAATTGGTTCCGTCGTAGGCCAAATAAATGAAATACCTGAACATCACACTCTGATTTATCGGGCAGTAATATGAAAACACCCTTGTTTCAACTCATACTTCACGTAGCAGCGGTCGGCCTTGCGAAGATCGCGCAACACTTCCGACAACACCAGTTTCAAGGTATCTGCACTTACATCCTGCATGGGACGACCGTCAGGGTCTTCCACCTTTTCAAAACGCTTCCAGCTCACATCGAACGTAGTTCCGTAAAAATGGCAGGAATTCAACGAAGCATTGCCGTTGGTGCGACGCAAGCGCTTCACGTCGTCTTTTGTACGCGTCACGGAAGTCACAATCACCTTATTGGGATTCAAGCCTTTGTTCTCTAATGAATCCAAGAAGTTAACCCCAATCGTATCCAGCAGCGCACTGGCCTGAGGCACCAGATAAGGAATGGAATGAGTCAATGAATCCAACCCATAACGCTCACAAGCCATAATCTCTATCAGACGACCTTTCATTTCTTCCGCTTCTTCACGGGTGCTGATGGGACGAATACCAATTTTCTTCGCTGTAGCCAGTTGCACGTCGTTCAAATCACCAAACGAGCGCTTATAACTGATCACTCCCCTGATATTACGTGGATTATTCATTTTCATCGACATATCCTTCTCCTTGCATCCGACCAAGCACATTCCCGCCAGCAAGGCCACCACAAAGCACGACTTGAATAATAGCTTCATTTCTTCCTTATCTTTTTTTAATTCCCGGCAAAGATAACACAAAAAACCTATAAACCTACATTATTACTTTTAGTTATCACACATAAAAAAAGGTGAATAGGACATTCCGCCAAAAACACCTATCTTTGCACCGAATTCAAGAGAACAATTATTCTATACACATAAAAACAAATCTATATGTTTGAAAAAGGAAACAGAGCCAATACCTTACACGGTATTCTTTTGATTGCACTATTCTCATTTGCGGCCTTTTATATCGCCGAAATTCCCTTCGTCAAAAGCCTCTCGTTCAGTCCGCTGATTGTCGGTATCATTTTGGGTATGCTGTATGCCAACAGCTTGCGCAACAAACTCCCTGAAACATGGGTACCCGGTATTAAATTCTGTACGAAGCAGATTCTGCGTGCCGGTATCGTACTCTACGGATTCCGTCTGACACTGACACAGGTCGCAGCCGTAGGACTTCCAGCGGTCATTGTAGATACCGTCATCGTAGCAGGAACCATCTTCCTGGGTGTATGGCTGGGAAAAATGATGAAAATGGACAAAGACACTTCCCTCATGACAGCTACCGGTAGCGCCATCTGTGGAGCTGCTGCCGTACTGGGCGCTGAGCCGGTCGTAAAATGTGAAGGACATAAAACAGCCATTGCCGTATCGACTGTAGTCATCTTCGGAACCATCTCCATGTTCCTCTATCCTATCATGTACCGTGCCGGATTGCTGGATGCCCTGGGCAACACAGGAGTAGCCATCTATACCGGAAGTACCCTGCATGAGGTAGCCCACGTGGCAGGTGCCGGAAATGCCATGGACCCGACCGACACTTTGGGAATCGCCGGAACAGCCACTATTACCAAAATGATTCGCGTGATGATGCTGGCTCCAGTATTGGTCATCATGAGCTTCGCCTTGGCAGGCAGAAAGAAAACCAATGCAGAAGGAAAAGCCGAAAAGAGCAAGATTACCATTCCTTGGTTTGCCTTTGGATTCATCGGTATCATCTGTGTGAACTCCCTGCTGCAATACCTGACAGGAGCTGAAACAGTGAAGGATATTCCATTAAACGGTGCCATTGAATACATCGATACCTTCATGCTGACCATGGCCATGACGGCACTGGGTACAGACACCAGCCTGGAAAAATTCAAACAAGCCGGAGCCAAACCGTTCCTGCTGGCAGGATTGCTCTACATCTGGTTGCTGGTGGGCGGATACCTGCTTACCCAATACATCACTCCGATGTTCGCATAAAGCACTTGCTCATATATACATAAAAGAAATGGAGACAGCCCTCACAGGTTGCCTCCATTTCTTTTATACAATTATACATCTTATTTATTCCGATACTGTTTGGGCGACATACCCGTATAACGTTTAAAATACTTTCCAAAAAAAGAAATATCCGAAAAGTTCAGTGAATAAGCAATTTCCTGTACGGTCATATCCGTAGAGCGAAGTTTTGCCTGTGCATCCCGTATGATAAACGAGGAAAGAATATCAGTCAGTGTTTTTCCTGTCACTTTTTTTACCGTCGTACTCAAGTGCTGAGGAGACAAATGCAACTTCTCGGCATAAAAAGACACATTGCGTTCTGTCTTATAGTATTGTACGATAATTCGGACCAGTTCTTTCACAATTTCCTGGTTACGATTATACCTCGGTGAATCATCCTCTCCCCTCTTCTTATATACTCCACCCAATGCCAGCAAAAGCTGCGTATATATCAGTCCCACCTGCATTTCCGTCATCTCTTCCTTAATTTTTTGACGACGAATTAACAAACGGATGCTGTCACGAAACAATTCAAATTTTTCTTTTTGCATATCTATCACCGGACGCTCAAATATATAAGGAGTGTATTCCACCGTATATGAAAATAATTTAGCTCCCTCTATCAGTTTCCTGGAAAAAGCCACAAATATAAACCGACAATCCTTACTCTGCTCCTCAATTTGAAAAAATACACCTGGAAATAAAATAGCAAGTGCCCCTTCCTTCATCTCATAATGTGTCAGATGAATCTTTACACGACAATTCCCTCTCAGACACAAAAGGAAAAGACACCCCGGAAAAGGAGCAGAAACCTGAAACAACTCTCTGAAGCCGCCCGTCATATCAATGCCTGCTATCATATTCTGATCTTCAGACAACAAATCAAGCTTTTCCATTTTTTTCATTCTATCACTCTTTTTATTAAAGGACAAATATAGAGGTTCTTCCAATAGATTCCAACACAAAGGAATACACAATGAGTTAAAAAGAAAAAAGAAAAGCCGGATAAGATCCGGCTTTTCCTACTCTTTTATTTCTTCAATAGGCACCACATCTTCTATTTCATTCTTTTTTCTACGGAAATGCAATAATCGGAAAAGATCCATCAAAGCATATACAATCGACGATACACCCAGTACGATAAAAGGGATTTCGGCTGTTTCAAACGGATTGAACAACACTGTAATACCCGCTGCCAGGACTAGCACTGGCACGATATATACTCCAAACGGCACCGGCATGAAAGACCGGGCTGAAATCAAACTGGCCAATTGGCTGATTCCTCCCAGCACCAGCAATACGCCCAGTATATACATCAACACCCCCACAAAAAAAGAAGGCATAATGATAAGCCATATTCCCAAAAGGGTGCTTCCCAATGCTACAATCGGAAAAATCGGACGAGGAGCTTCTGTCTTTCTCTTGTTTAATGCAGCCAAATAGGTGAACAATCCCAACAAGCCGGGAAGAAGAAACAACACCCCAATGGTAATTACCAAATAATTCACCGCTACCCCAGGCCATACCACAAGCAAGGTACCAATAATCAAAGCACAAATTGAACTGACTAATGTATTATTCACAGATTTCATACTTTCATTTGTTTAAGATTCATTACTCAAAGGTAGTAAAAAAGTATCAATCTACAAACAAATCCAGCAAAAGGATAATCAAAAAACACAAGCATGAATTTACCTCGTCACGAACGTGACGATATCTTGACACGAACGTGACGAGGCCTCATCACCAACGTGACGAGGTCTCCGCACGAATGTGTCGAGGTATATTCATAAAGACATTTTGCCAAAATGAATGGGACAAAAGAGAATCATCTCTACTTGCCCCATACAAAAACAGAAGAGGGACGCACGGTTGAAAATGCGTCCCTCTTTTCTATGCTATGGTGATTTTTTAAATCAAGAATCCCAGCAAGATACCGGCAGCTACTGCCGAGCCGATAACACCGGCCACATTCGGACCCATGGCGTGCATCAACAGGTAGTTGCTCGGATCGTATTCCAATCCTACCACCTGCGAGATACGAGCAGAGTCGGGCACCGCAGACACACCGGCATTACCGATAAGCGGATTGATTTTATCTCCCTTCGGAAGAATCAAGTTGAATATCTTCACGAAAATCACACCGGAAGCGGTGGCAATGACAAACGACAAGGCACCCAAACCGAAAATCTTCAGAGAATCCACGGTCAGGAATTCGGAAGCCTGAGTGGAAGCACCTACAGTAAGTCCCAACAGGATGGTGATGGTATCAATCAGCGGACCGCGGGCTGTTTCAGCCAGACGACGGGTCACGCCACTTTCCTTCAGCAAATTACCGAAGAACAACATGCCCAGCAAAGGCAAACCAGACGGCACCAGGAAGCAGGTCAGCAACAAGCCCACAATCGGGAACATCACTTTTTCTGTATGAGATACAGCACGCGGCGCTTTCATGCGAATCAGCCGCTCCTTCTTGGTGGTGAGCAAACGCATGATAGGTGGCTGTATCACCGGCACAAGGGCCATGTAGGAATAAGCCGACACGGCAATCGCTCCCATCAGGTTAGGTGCCAGCTTGGACGAAAGGAAGATGGCGGTCGGACCGTCGGCACCACCAATGATACCAATGGCTCCTGCCTGCATCGGGTCGAATCCCCAGGCAAGGGCAATCATGTAGGCTCCAAAAATACCGAACTGTGCAGCCGCCCCAATCAACATCAACTTCGGATTGGATATCAAGGCCGAAAAATCGGTCATGGCCCCGATACCCAGGAAGATGAGGGGCGGATACCAGCCGGAAGTCACTCCCTGGTACAAAATATTCAAGACGGACCCTTCCTCGTAAAGCCCGACTTTCAGTCCGGCTTCCATGTTGAAGGGAATGTTACCAATCAAGATACCGAAGCCGATAGGAATCAGCAACATCGGCTCAAACTCTTTTGCCACAGCCAGATAAATGAAGAAGATACCGACCAGAATCATCACCACATGTTGGATGGTGGCATTATGAAAGCCGGTATAGGTCCAGAAATCGGCCAGGTTATTCTGTAAAAAACTAGCAAATTCTCCCATAATTATTCAATGATTATCAGGTCTGTACCTTCGAGTATTGATTCTCCTTTGCTCACCTTGATGGCAGTCACCTTGCCGTCGCGGTCGGCTTTGATATCGTTTTCCATCTTCATGGCTTCAAGCACAAGCAGCGTCTGCCCACGTTTCACGGTATCCCCTTCTTTCACTTTGATTTCCAGAATGACACCCGGAAGCGGAGACTTGATACCCGACTTGCTTCCTGCTACTACCGGACGGCTTACAGCAGGAGGAGGAGCCGCCGGAGTAGTAGCCGCCGTGCGAACTACCGGCTTAATTTTCGGACCGGCCTTCTTCTCCAGTTCTACGGTATAGGCCGTTCCATTCACTTCTACATGTACATTATTGTCTTCTATGTCTCCCACGGTCACCTTATAAAGATTTCCGTTGATTTTATATCTGTATTCTTTCATGGTTATCTTTTTTCTTTAGAGGTTATTTCTTATGAGGAGTCTCACGCAAAGTATAAATTTTGGAACTCCACGGTGAATAGCTTCGTTTCACCCGACTGATGGTCAGAATGGTTTCCTCCACATCGTGGTCGGCTCCCTGCGCTTCATGCAAGGCCATAGAAATGGCAGCAATCACTTCACCCGGAGCTTCGCCCAACTTACGTTCCTTTGCCTCCTGCTTATCGGTCACATTCTGGGCCTTCATGGCATTGCGTTTACGCAATTTGACAGCCAGTTTTCCCACAAATTTGAAACATAAATAGAGCAGAATCAATCCAGAAAATACCACGCTCATAGCCGAAATAGCCATGCCAATACCCACCGGATCGTGCTGTTCGAATTTTTCCATCTTCGGGTTGCTTTCAATGGTCTGGTTGTTGGTGCTCGGAGTCACATACTTATCCTCGCTTCCACCTTTTACTTCCCATTCCTTTGAACCGTCGCCTACACGCGCATACGACTGATCGGCCTGAAGCACGCCTGCCGGAACAATCACCTCATCCAACAACTTCTCGCCTGAATCATACAAACCAATCCAATTATCCTGTGTCTTGCTCAACACAAAGTTTGTATGGAATGTTCCTCTTCTCGGTGCACCATCGGCCCAAAACAAAGCATGCTGACGAGGCTTTAACAACGTCAACACATCTCCTTTCGGAATAAAATAAGAAATAGTATCGCCAGGTTGACTGCTCACCTTCAGATAGCATCCAGCCAAATCGGCACTGCTGTATGCTCTGTTGAATATTTCCACCCATCCGCTGTGTACGCCATAATCGTCCTGAAAGTTGGATTCATTATCCACCAGCACTTCGTTGATGAGCAACTTGGAAGTGGTGTTCTGCTCTTTACAGGACGAGAAACCCACCAGCAGCAACAAGGCCAGAAATATTCCACTTTTATGTATTTTCATCATTATCGTCGTTTTTTAGTTACTATTACAAAGGAATATTACCGTGTTTCTTGGCCGGGTTGGTCAGTTTCTTGGTCTGCAACTGCTGCAAGGCGCGGATAATGCGGAAACGTGTGTTACGCGGTTCAATGACATCGTCAATATAACCATACTTAGCTGCATTATACGGGTTAGCAAACAATTTGGTATATTCGGCTTCCTTCTCTGCCATGAAGGCTTTCGGATCGGGAGCGTCCTTAGCTTCCTTGGCATACAGCACTTCTACGGCACCGGCTCCACCCATTACGGCAATCTCGGCAGTAGGCCATGCATAATTCATGTCGCCACGCAACTGTTTACAGCTCATCACAATGTGAGAACCGCCATAAGACTTACGAAGGGTCACCGTCACTTTCGGTACAGTAGCCTCCCCATAAGCATACAACAACTTGGCTCCATGCAGAATGACGGCGTTGTATTCTTGTCCCGTGCCCGGCAGGAATCCCGGTACGTCTACCAGTGATACGATTGGAATATTGAAAGCATCGCAGAAACGAACGAAACGAGCGGCTTTACGGGATGCATTGCAGTCGAGTACTCCAGCCAGGAACTTCGGCTGGTTGGCTACGATACCGACTGACTGTCCGTTGAAGCGTGCAAAACCGATAATGATGTTCTTGGCAAAATCACGCTGCACCTCGAGGAACTCCCCATTATCGACAATGGCACCGATTACTTCGTACATATCGTATGCCTTGTTCGGGCTGTCAGGGATAATTTCGTTGAGCGAATCTTCCAACCGATCAATCGGATCCATACAGTCTACATAAGGAGGCTCTTCCAAGTTGTTCTGTGGGATATAACTCAACAATTTACGAATCAAGGCCAAGCCTTCTTCTTCTGTTGCTGCCGTGAAATGAGTCACACCTGAACGAGTGGAATGCACACTGGCACCTCCCAAATCTTCCTGTGACACATCCTCTCCTGTCACCGTCTTGACTACCTTTGGCCCGGTAAGGAACATGTAAGAAGTACCTTCCATCATCAAAGTAAAGTCTGTCAAGGCCGGAGAATACACTGCACCTCCTGCACAAGGACCGAAAATACCGGAAATCTGCGGAATCACTCCCGAAGCCAGGATATTGCGTTGGAAAATTTCCGCATAACCCGCCAACGCATTGATACCTTCCTGAATACGTGCACCTCCAGAGTCGTTCAAACCGATGCAAGGAGCCCCCATCTTCATGGCCATATCCATCACTTTACAGATTTTCAATGACATTGTCTCAGACAAAGAACCGGCAGAAACAGTGAAGTCCTGGGCAAAAACATAAACCAGACGGCCTTCGATAGTCCCGTAACCGGTTACGACGCCGTCTCCCAAATAATGTTTCTTGTCCATTCCGAAATTCGTACAGCGATGCTGCACGAACATATCCATTTCTTCAAAGCTTCCTTCATCAAGGAGCATGGCTATACGTTCACGTGCAGTGTACTTTCCTTTATCATGTTGTTTGTCGATGGCTTTCGTGCCTCCACCCAGACGAGCCTGCGCACGAAGCTCTATCAATTCTTTTACTTTTTCAAGTTGGTTACTCATGGTATTAGTCTTTATATGGATAAAATAAAAATGAGGTTCCTTTCCCAATTATTTCTCGCAGAGTTCGGTCAATACTCCCATGGTTGACTTCGGATGCAAGAAAGCAATATGCAGTCCTTCTGCTCCTTTACGGGGGGCCTTGTCAATCAAACGAATTCCAGCTTCTTCCGCCTGTGCCAACGCATTTGCCACTCCGTCTTCTACGGCAAAAGCCACATGATGTACCCCCATACCGCGATTTTCAATAAACTTAGCAATGGTGCTGTCGGGACCCGTCGGTTCCAATAATTCGATTTTTGTGTCACCACATTTCAAGAACGCGGTTTTTACCTTCTGGTCTTCTACGGTTTCTATGTTATAGCATTTCAATCCGAGGACATTTTCATAATAAGGAAGGGCTTCTTCAATACTCTTGACTGCGATGCCCAAATGTTCAATGTGAGAGATTTTCATAATGGATTTGTTTTTTATGGGTATTAATTTAAAGTTGTGTTTCATATACACGCAGACAAAGAAAAGAAAATTGCGGTGAAAAAAGAAACTTTTTGACGATTTTTTCAAAGAATACCCGTTGTTTAAAGAGAGGTTAATTCATTTTGTTCCTCCCCTACAAACGACTATACATAAATTTTAGTCAATACACGGTTAAGCCAGCCCCAGCGTACGCGAAACCAACGACGGCTACTCATCTGCTTTCCTCCGAAACGCAGAATAAAATCACGGTAACCGTATTTCTTAAAAGGCAGACCGGCATCAATGAACTCAAAGTGATCGCAGCCATGCAAACGGGCATATCGAATAGCTCCCCATACAGCCAGCACACCTGGATACTGCAAAGGATAAGTTTTACGCATCCCTCCGGAAAACAAAAGGTAGGCATCACTCCCCGAAAACAGACATACGGATCCTCCAATAATCTTATCCTTATAACGCACGATAAAAATCTTTCCACAATGGGAAGAATGTTCCAACAAAGTACTGAAAAAACCTATATCCGGCAAATAACGGTGAATCTTAGGCGAATAATAACGTTTTAACATGCTGAAAAAGGCGTTCAGTTCTTCCTTCGTACGAGCCACCTCAATGACAGCCCCATTCTTTAATCCGTGACTGATTTGCTTTTTACGGGAGGCACTCATCCATTTGTCCAAGGAATCATGGTGAAGAGAATTACGAACCCGAAGCCAGCGAACAGGAAAATAACCGTTCCGACGAAAATAGCGATAACCAAACAGAGGTTCTTCAAGATTACGAAACTCCAGAACAAAAGCCCGTTCGGCAAACTGAAGGGTAAAATACGACAGCAATTCACGGAAAATTTCTTCTTTCCGATAAGAAGAAGGAAAATATTCACCGACTCCATACACATAACCTTTTTCTACAAAACGGCATACTCGTGTACTTCGACGCAGAATACACAACAACTTGCCAATGGGAATATCTCCTTCGTAGGCCACCAATAAGCGTGGACAGTATCCACGAGTCTGTTCCAGTACATGAAACAGCTCAGTAGAATGAAAGATGTTGAAACCCGGCAACTCGGGTACATCCTTAGCGTGGTAATATGTAGCTAAACGGATGCTCATGTCTCGCAAATTTACATTTTTTTATTGAGGATTTAACAGGGAAGCCTTATATTTGTCCACGTAAACTTATTTTTTATGGAAAACTTCAGTGATTTAATCAGAAACAGGCGAAGTATGCGTAAATTCACAAGTGAGGAACTTACCCAGGACCAGGTGCTCACGCTATTGAAAGCTGCGCTGATGTCTCCCTCGTCTAAACGCTCCAACTGCTGGCAGTTTATTGTCATCGACGACAAAGACACGTTGGAAAAACTGTCTTTCTGCAAGGAATCGGGAGCTGCCTTTGTAAAAGACGCCGCTGTCGCCATTGTAGTTACGGCCGATCCGCTCGCCAGTGACGTGTGGATTGAAGATGCCTCCATTGCTTCTATCATGATACAGTTGCAAGCCGAAGATTTGGGACTAGGAAGCTGCTGGGTACAGGTCAGGGAACGTTTCACGGCCAACGGGATATCTGCCAACGAATATATTCACGAACTGCTGGATCTTCCCCTACAACTGCAAGTACTTTCCATCATTGCCATTGGACATAAGGGAATGGAACGCAGGCCTTTCGATGAATCACACCTACAATGGGAAAAGGTGCACATCAATAAATACGGAGGAAAATAATGGCCACAGCAACGGGTAAACACAAGGATACATACCGAGCAACCGCCGTTTTTCTCGTTCTGACGGGACTGCTCTATCTGATTGACAAATGGGTGGGGTTCGGACACCTCGGAATGCCGTGGGTGATGGAAAAAGATACCATGCTACTTTATGCAGCCGTGATTTTTCTATGGTTTAAAAGTGACAAGTCGGTAGGTCTTATTCTGTTGGGTATCTGGCTGATACAAAACATCGGACTGGTAATTTCCTTGTTGGGACAAATGTCGACATTCCTGTTACCAGCTGTCCTGCTGGTCATTGGAGTTTTATTATATTTCTTATCTTCACGCGGATGATGGACACAAAAGATAAATCGATTGTATGTATCGGGGCCGGCAATGTAGCCACCCATCTTTCAAAAGCTTTGCAACAAAAGGGCTTCCAGTTACAGCAGGTATACAGCCGAACCGAAGAGTCTGCCCGTACGTTAGCAGACACACTGGGATGCGACTGGACCACCCAATTGACTCAAGTCTACGAAAAAGCCGATATATACATTGTTTCGGTAAAAGATGCCGTACTGGAAACGGTTATTTCACAACTGACTCACTGCAATCCCGAGGCACTCTACCTGCACACGGCTGGAAGCATGCCCATGGAGATATGGAAAGGAAAACAGAAAAACTATGGTGTGGCGTATCCTATGCAAACTTTCAGCAAACAACGGGAAATGCGCATGGAAGATGTACCTTTCTTCATTGAAGCCAATACGGCTGAAAACCTTTTACAGCTCCGAAAGATTGCCGAAAACTTGAGTCCCAAGGTGTATGAAGCCACTTCTGCACAACGAAAATACCTGCACATCGCAGCCGTATTTGCCTGCAACTTCAGCAACCACATGTATGCCATCTGCGAACATTTGCTCACGGCACATCAGTTACCTTTCGAAACCATGTTGCCCCTAATCGATGAAACTGCCCGGAAAGTACACGAGCTATCGCCCATCGAAGCGCAGACTGGCCCTGCCCGACGGTATGACGAGAATGTCATCCAACGCCATCTGGACATGCTGAAGGAAGAAGAACCGCAACTGGCTGAGATTTACCGGTTGCTGAGTCAGCATATCCACCAATATGAAACAGAAAAACAGAAATAATATCTCTATAATATGATAAACTACGATTTGACAAAAATAAAAGCTCTGTTCTTCGACGTAGACGGAGTATTGAGTGCGGAAACCATTTTCCTGCATCCAGACGGAGAGCCGATGCGTTCTGTCGACATTAAAGATGGCTACGCCCTCCAGCTAGCCGTGAAATGTGGACTGCATGTAGCCATTATCACAGGTGGCAAGACAGAAGCCGTACGCAAACGCTACGAGGGACTGGGCATAAAAGATGTCTGCCTTGGAGCTGCCATCAAAACCCGAGAGTACCAGGAGTTGCTGTCCAAATATGATCTGAAACCGGAAGAGGTGCTTTACATGGGCGACGATATACCCGATTACGAAGTGATGCAACTGGTTGGACTACCCTGCTGCCCGGCGGATGCGGCTCCGGAAATCAAAGCCATCAGCAAGTACATTTCTCACTGCAAAGGCGGATACGGTTGCGGCCGTGACGTGATTGAACAGGTGCTGAAAGCACAAGGAAAATGGATGGCCGGACAGGCCGCTTTTGGTTGGTAAACCATTTAAATTTTAAAAACATGAGACCACTGGAAAATATTCAGCATTATAAAATTGTATTGGCTTCCAATTCCCCGCGTCGCCAAGAGTTATTGAATGGACTGAACCTAGGCTACACGATAAGAGTGTTACCGGGAATCGACGAAAGTTATCCGGATAGCCTGAAAGGAGAAGAGATTCCGATGTACATCTCACGCAAGAAAGCAGATGCCTATCGCAATTCCATGGGAGAAGATGAACTGATTATCACGGCAGATACAGTAGTGTGCATCCACGGGAAGGTATTAGGGAAACCTAAGTCGCTGGAAGAGGCCAAAGAGATGTTACGGGAGCTTTCCGGCGATACCCACCAAGTGATTACCGGTGTTTGCCTGACTACCCGAGAAACACAACGCACGTTTTCAGCCATGACACAGGTAACTTTCGATACGCTGACTGAAGACGAAATAGAATTCTATGTAAAGACTTACCAGCCGCTGGATAAAGCCGGAGCCTATGGGGTACAGGAATGGATTGGCTTTGTAGGGGTATCGAGATTGGAAGGTTCATATTTCAATGTCATGGGGCTCCCGGTACAACGCCTGTACCAGGAACTCAAAAAACTTTAATGAAAAATCTTAAAAAGGGCTGAATAGGTGTTTCGGCCCTTTATTTTGGCCTGCCAAATCAAGCTGAACCCCCACCGTTCGGGAATTGTGTTCAACACGGTATTCGCCAAATTCTGCCGGCGGTCGGCTGCAAACTGCGGACGGAGACGGTGGAATTCCTTCCGAGCCTCACACACGGCTTTCACATTGGCCCAATCGCCTTTCAACAGCCAGACAAGTGCAGCGCAATAATCCAGGAAAGTACGCACACGCATCACCGGAGCGAGTTCTTCTTCCGGCAAATTCTTATAAAGCATCAACAGATTATTTCGAAAGTTCAGAAAGGTTTTCCGTGGATTTTCTTTCTTCAACGTAGCTCCTCCCACATGATACACCTTACTTGAAGGAATGCAAACCAGCTGAAATCCCTGGCTGCGCAAACGCCAGCACAAATCAATTTCCTCCATGTGGGCAAAGAAACGACCATCAAGGCCCCCAACTTTCTGATATACTTCCTGCCGAATCATCAACGCAGCCCCTGTAGCCCAGAATACAGGAATAACCTCATCATACTGTCCCCTGTCTTCTTCTACAACATCGAATACTCGTCCACGACAAAACGGGTAACCATAACGGTCCATAAAACCTCCACTGGCTCCTGCATATTCAAACATGTTTCGATGACGATAAGACAGAATCTTAGGCTGGCAGGCAGCTGTATCGGGATGGGTATCCATATAAGCCACCATTTCCCGAAGCCAGCCTTCGGTCACCTCTACGTCACTATTCAACAATACCACATATTCGGCCTCGACTTGTTGCAAAGCTCGGTTATATCCCTCGGCAAAGCCGTAGTTTTTGTCCAGACGTATCAAATGCACAGAAGGAAATTCTTTTTCCACCACCGCACACGAACCATCGGTAGAGGCATTGTCAGCCACATACACCACTGTCCCTTCTTCACAGGAACTGGCAATTACCGACGGAAGGAACTGACGAAGCATCGCCTCGCCGTTCCAGTTCAAGATGACCACTGCTGTCTTTATCATAAAATTGTTCCTTTAAGCGAGGTTTCGTCTTCGTTGAAATCTCCCAGACGAACTTTCACCAGATGATTGTCCAGCTTCTCATCGTGAGCCAACTCCACCCGGATATAGTTCTTAGTAAAACCGTGCATTGGGGCACCAGCTTTGGATTTTTCCATCAGGACTTCCGCTTCCTGCCCTATATGACGGGCATAGAAGGCCTTGGTCTTCTCATCCGATAATTCAAGCAGACGCTGGCTTCTGGCATGTTTTTCAGGCGCAGGAACTACATAATCTATTTTCAAGGCCTGTGTTCCGGGACGCTCAGAATAGCTGAACACGTGCAGCTGGGTTACATCCAAGCTTTTAATAAACTCATACGCACGTTCAAAATACCCAGGTGTCTCTCCTCTCGTTCCTACAATCACATCCACACCTATAAAAGCATCGGGCATCAAAGACTTTATCTTAGCCACCTTCTCCGCAAACAAAGCGGTATCATAACGACGACGCATCAATTTCAACACTTCATCGCAACCAGACTGCAAGGGAATATGGAAATGAGGCATGAAGCGACGGGAACGGGCTACATACTCAATAATCTCATCCGTCAGCAAATTAGGCTCGATAGAGGATATACGATAACGCTCTATCCCTTCAACCTCATCCAATGCTTTCACCAAATCGAAAAAGGTTTCTCCCGTCGTCTTTCCAAAATCTCCAATATTCACTCCCGTCAACACGATCTCCTTTCCACCTTCCGCAGCCGCCTGCCGGGCTTGTGCCACCAAATCCTCAATCTTACCGTTCCGACTCCTTCCACGAGCAAAAGGAATCGTACAATAAGAACAGAAATAATCGCAACCATCCTGTACTTTCAAAAAATAACGGGTACGATCTCCTCGTGAACAAGAGGGAGAAAACGTTCGAATATCTTTCGTGGCAGTCACAACCGCTTCTCCATGAGCATGCTTTTCCAAATTGCCCAGGTATTTCATAAGCTCTCCTTTCTGCTCTGCCCCTAACACCAAGTCTACTCCTTCTATATCGGCTACCTGCCCCGGCTTTAACTGTGCATAACACCCAGTCACTACAATAAAAGCCCCTGGATGCTGACGAGAAAGACGGTGAATGGCTTGACGACATTTTTTATCGGCCATTTCCGTCACTGAACAGGTATTAATCACACAAATGTCTGCTTTTTCACCTTTCCGGGCCGTACGAACTCCTGCTTCTTTCAAAGTCCGACCAATGGAAGAAGTTTCCGCAAAGTTCAATTTACAACCCAATGTATAATAAACAGCTACTTTATCCTGAAAAATAGTTGTATCAATCATATCTCTTTATAGTTTTAGAAGTCTGCAAAGGTACATATAATTCACGACTCCTGAAACGGATTTAAGCGGATTGGCCATCCCATCGATAGTTTTCAAAGCTTTTTTTACTTTTCACAGAAAAATTATCAAACTACGAAATAAAAAATTATGTTCTGCAACACATTATCATTCAGGCAAATAAGTTTTAAAACATATTTTTTTGAAAAAAAATCGCCTCAAAGTGAACAACGTATCAAAAAAGTCTATATCTTTGCAGCGTTTTAAGAAAACAACATAAGTATTACAGATTTAAAAAGCAAAAGAAAAATGAAAAAATTAGTATTTTTGTTCGTAGCATTTGCTGCAGTATCTTTCGCTTCTTGCGGAAACAAAGCAGCTAACAGTGAAGCAACTGTTGATTCAGATTCAGTAGCAGTAGTTGAAGAAGCAGCTCCGGTTGTTGATTCAGCAGCAGTAGCTTGTGATTCAGCAGCAGTTGCTGGTGACTCAGCAGTAGTAGCTGAATAATCTCGGACATTAGAGAGAATTGAAAGTCTGTAAGCTCAGCCTACAGACTTTTTTTATGCCCTTTTGTTAGCTTCCCACAATTTAATCTCACACCTTCCCAAAAGAACACTTTTCCAATTCACATAAATGTAGTATCTGATGTCAGAAACCATCCCAGTCATCACCACTTTTAGTTATACCCTACTCCTTAACCAATAATCACGAACTCACATTTCATCCCGCCCAGTCGACCAAAATATCAAACACTACCCCTCTACATCTCATTCGATTTGACTTTTACCTCCACTCATCTTTCTCTCCCTCTTCTTCCACCTTCTATCCACAAGCCTATCTACCGCGCATAATCATCCCTGGCATTTCTCACCCCAACACAACAAAAAACCCCGAACAGACATACGTCCATTCGGGGGATTTATCAAGTATTTACAGATACAAAATTAAGCTTCTTCTGCAACTACTTCGAAAGGAATTTCTACAGAAACTTCCTTGTGAAGTTTAACAACAGCTTTGTAGTGTCCAACTTCTTTTACGTTGTCTTTTACCACAATCAACTTGCGGTCGATGTTGTGACCCAACTTAGCCAGTTCGTCAGCAATCTGGATGCTACCTACTGAACCGTAGATAGAACCTGTTGCACTAACTTTAGTAGCGATAGTCAAAGAAACACCCTTCAATGTTTCTGCTACAGATTCTGCATCTTTCTTAATCTGGTCAACAACATCTTCCCAATGGTAAACCTTATTACCAGCTTTAATATTGTCAATATCAAGAAGATTTTCTTCAACCCACTTCTTGTATGGGTGCTGTTTAGCAATTTCGCCCTTTACTTCTTCATCAGGAATAATCTTGCCCTGCTTAGTATCAATAAGGAGCATTTTGCCTGGTTCAAGACGCTTCTTAGCAATAATGCTAGAATCATCAACATCAAGAACACCAACTTCAGAAGATAAAATAAGCATATCGTCTTTAGTTACATAGTATCTAGCAGGTCTTAAACCATTTCTATCAAGTGTTGCACCTACAATGTCGCCATCAGTAAATGCAATAGCAGCTGGACCGTCCCAAGGTTCGCCACAAGTAGAGTTGTACTCATAGAAAGCTCTCTTGTCTGGGTCCATTGATTCATCATTTTCCCAAGGTTCAGGAATAGCCATCATAACAGCCTGTGCCATTGGAATACCTGAAAGTGTAAGCATATTCAAGTAGTTATCAAGCATAGCTGAGTCTGAACCGTCTTCGTTAATAACAGGATAAATCTT
>ENA-OURV01001402-OURV01001402.1-human-gut-metagenome-genome-assembly--contig:-NODE-1402-length-18950-cov-3.323207_pt1 | contig 18950 bp, 21 predicted proteins | sample MGYA00242141_ERZ509072 | MGnify/ENA primary metagenome ERZ509072 (study PRJEB26280, sample SAMEA2338763) | human gut metagenome | biome: human gut; feature: human-associated habitat; material: faeces... | reverse complement strand
AGATGGGGCCACGCCAGTAGCCGCGCGGATTGTATTTGGGATTGTCGGCGGACGCAAGCGCGGTTATCACGGGGGCATCCGACGACAGCGGCGTGCTGTATTTCGCCTGTGTCCCGTCGGTTTTCGGAAGCGGAAGCGCCTCCCACATAAAGCCGCAGTTCTTTATCTCCTTCATGGTTCCGAGGGTTCCGGAAAGCACCAGAGCCTCTCCGGTAAGAAAAATATCCGTTCCGGTCAGCGTGACCTCTTTTTCCGATTCCACCCCCGACTCATCGGCGACCGTGATGTTCTTTTTTATGCTGTCGGTGCGCATTGACAGCAGCGTTTTCATGTCGGAAACAAACTTTTCTGTGATATCGTTCCGGCAGGCAAGCGAGTATCCGTCCGAATTTGACAGATAATTCTGCCCGGTCGAGAAGAACAGCCCGGCCACAAGCGGCGAAACACCGTCACGGCTGACAAACCGTATCCCGTCCTCCGGCATCAGCTTCATGCTCTCAAAAAGCACGTCCCATGTGAACCCGCCGGAAACAAGTCTGCCGTAATCCGGCTTTATCCCGTATTTCTCTCCGAGGGTGAGGTTCAGATAAAGGCATCCGTAGTTCTCCGGCTGTCTTACCGCCCATCCCGCCGTTCCGATGACAACTCCGCCGACGGTCAGCTGAGCCGTTGCGCGGCTGTCATAGCACTCGTCGTCAAGCTCCGTGAAAAGCAGCGATTTCAGATTGCGCAGATACCCGCCGGAACAGTAAGCCGGAACGTCCCCGCTTCTTATCACGGCAAAATCGGCATAATAATCCCCGGACTTGTCCGCCGCCTTTGCATCGGAAAGAAGCTGTGACGCGGACGAAAAGAGGCTTATCACCTTTGCGTTGTACCTCCCGGCGACAAGGCTGTCACGGTAAAGCGCCGCCTGAGAATATGTCTCCGATTCCGCGTTGAAGATATCTCCCGTCTCGGAAGCGGCGGCAAAAATGACCGATCTGCCGGAAAGGTCGGCTGCGGGAAGACTGTCTGTCTTTTTCTTCGCCATGCCGGAATAATCCTCCTCCGGCATCGTCGGATAATCCTTGGATTCCCACGTCGGAGCCGTGATGTCGGTGCCGGTCGTGCCGCCGGAGTCAGTCATCTGACCGGGTCTGTTTATTGTGATTATCCCGCAGGACGAAAGCGCCAGCACCAGCAGAACGGCAAGCTGTGCCATGCTCCGTTTTTTCATGTGCGGTTCTCCTTTCCGGAAAATGCATCAGGAATTTCTTATATAGTGCGTTCCTTCTTTGGTATCGACAAGGGTTATGCCCATAGCGGCAAGCTCATTTCTTATCCTGTCCGCCTCGGCAAAATTCTTTTCCTTCTTTGCGGCGGCGCGGAGAGCGATCTGCCCGGTTATCCACGGGTCGCACTCCTCCTCCGGCTGTTCCTTCACGGGAAGCGGCTTTGTGAGGTCAAGCGCAAGAACCCTGTCGAAATCCTTTATCAGCGAATACTTTGTCGCGTCGCCGATATCCGCCTTGAGAACGTCGTAAACCGAGGTTATCGCAAGCGAAGTGTTGATATCGTTCCCGACTGCCTCTGCAAAAGCGGCTTTATATTTTTCAGCCGCCGCAGCGTCAATATCGCCGTTCCTGTCAAGCGCAGAGGTTCTTGCCCTCAGCTTGCGGTAAGCGGTCGCGGCATTGTCAAGCGCGTCGTAAGAGAACATCAGCGGCTTTCTGTAATGCGAAAGCAGGCAGAAGAAGCGGTACTCAAGCGGGTCATAGCCCTTTTCCTTAAGCAGGCTCAGCGTCAGGAACTCGCCCTTTGACTTCGACATTTTTCCGTTCGCGGTGTTGAGGTGCAGGACATGGAACCAGAAATTGCACCACCTGTGCCCGATATAAGCCTCGGACTGTGCAATCTCGTTCGTGTGGTGCGGGAAGGCATTGTCCACCCCGCCGCAGTGAATGTCAAGATATTCGCCGCAGTATTTGAGGGAAATGGCAGAGCACTCGATATGCCAGCCGGGATATCCCACTCCCCACGGGCTGTCCCATTTCAGCTCCTGATCGTCGAACTTCGATTTCGTGAACCAGAGCGCAAAATCGGCGGGATTGCGCTTGTTCGCGTCCTCTCCGACGCCCTCTCTCACACCGACCTCAAGGTCGTCGGCATCGTGCTCGCCGAAAACATAGTACTTTTTCAGCTTTGAAATATCAAAATATACATTCCCGCCGGAAATATACGCATAGCCGTCGGCAAGCAGCTTTTCAATCATCTTTATGAACTCCGGAATGCACCCGGTAGCCGGCTGGGTGACATCGGGGCGCTTCATGTTCAGGGCTTCGCAGTCGGCAAAGAACGCGTCGGTGTAGAACCTTGCGATCTCCATAACCGTCTTGTGCTCGCGCTTCGCACCCTTCAGCATCTTGTCCTCGCCCTCGTCGGAATCACCGGTCAGATGTCCCACGTCGGTTATGTTCATGACGCGCTTCACCTTGTAGCCGAGGTAATCAAGCGTTCTCACAAGCGCGTCCTCCATTATATACGTGCGGAGGTTTCCGATGTGTGCATAGTGATATACCGTCGGACCGCAGGTGTACATTTTCACCTTTCCCGGCTCGTTGGTATAGAAATCTTCCTTTGTCCTTGTGAGTGTATTGTACAGCTTCATTTTATTTTTCTCCGTTTTCAAGCTCCGATATGCGTTTTTCAAGAAGTTCGATTTTGTGCGTCAGCCGGCAAAGCTCCTGCGACACCGGGTCGGGGATATGCACCTGGTCAAGATCGACCCTTCTGTCGTTGCGTTTTACCACCTTCGCCGGGATCCCGACCGCAGTCGAATCCGGAGGCACCTCCGAGAGCACCACGGCGTTTGCGGCGATCTTTGAATTGTCGCCGATCCTGAACGGCCCCAGCACCTTTGCCCCGGCACCTATCATGACATTGTTTCCGAGGGTCGGGTGACGCTTTCCGACGTCCTTTCCGGTTCCGCCGAGGGTGACGCCCTGATACAGCGTGCAGTTGTCGCCGATCTCCGCCGTTTCTCCGATAACGACCCCGCTTCCGTGGTCGATAAACAGTCCCTTTCCTATCTTCGCGCCGGGGTGGATCTCAATTCCGGTGAGGATTTTCGCGCCCTGGCTTATCACCCTCGCGCCGAGGACGTGACCGTGCGTATGCAGTATATGCGCCACGCGGTATGCAAGCACCGCATGAAACCCCGAATAAAGCAGCGCAACCTCAAGCCCGCTTGTCGCCGCGGGGTCGCGCTCCTTTATCGAGGCAAGCTCTTCCTTAATGCTTCTGTATGTCCTCAAAGCAAGTATTTCCGCTCTGTTCATATGATTTTTCTCCGGTTAAAGTCGGGCGGTATTTCCCGTCCGTTCCTTAAATTATAATATATTTTATGCGATTTGTAAAGAGCCGACACGCTTTTTTCGCTTCATTGAAAGAAAAAACTTGAATTTTGCCGCCTGATAAGCCGATTATTTCGTTCCGGCACTTGACAAATCGGCAAAACAGCAATATAATTGAGTAAAATGACCGGAATATGAAGGATTCGGGCTGTCTGCCTGCATATCCGCCGGGCGTGTGTTTTTTTTGCGGCTGCAGGCGGGATAAATGAATGATATGCCGCGGCGGCATTCACAGCCGCCGGAAAAGCACAGACCCGCCGGGTTGTCCCGAAAGAAAGGAAGCCTTCCCCCGTGAAGGCGGTCATACAATGAACAACGATCTTATCAACAGAATCAAAAAGCACGCTCCCCGGTTCTCAAAGGGTCAGCGCGCCATTGCCAACTTCCTCATCACAAATTACGAAAAAGCCGCCTTCATGACGGCATCAAAGCTCGGAGAGGTCGCCGGAGTCAGCGAATCGACCGTCGTCCGCTTCGCCGTCGCAATAGGCTTCGAGGGGTATCCGGAGCTTCAGGCGGCGCTTCAGGAGCTTATCAGAATGCGCCTCACCCCCGTACAGCGCATGGAGGTGACAAACGACAGGATCGGCAACGGCGACGTGCTTGAAAGCGTCCTGAACTCCGATATTTCAAAGATACGTTCCACCCTTGAAACCGTCAGCCACGCCGATTTCGACAGCGCGGTCGAGGCGCTTATGCACGCAAGGAAGATCTACATAATCGGAATGAGAAGCTCCGCGATACTTGCCAGTTTCCTCGCCTTCAACTTCAGATTCATGTTTGAACACGTTTCCCTTGTCCAGACAACCAGCGGCAGCGAGGTTTTCGAGCAGCTTCTCCGGGTATCGGAGGACGACGCGGTCATCGCCATCAGCTTCCCGCGCTACTCCAAGCGGATAATCAACGCCGTTGAGTTCGCAAGCTCCCAGCACGCAAAGATAATCGCGATAACCGACAGCGAGGCTTCTCCCATCGCTCCCTACGCCGGCTCAAGACTCTTTGCAAAGAGCGACATGGCGTCGTTCGGCGATTCGCTTGTCGCCCCGCTCAGCATCGTTGACGCGCTCATCGTCGCGATATCGAGAAGAAAACAGCGCGAGCTTGAGAGAGTCTTTACCCGTCTTGAAAACATCTGGGACGAGTATGAGGTATATGACAAGGGCAGGATCTGAAGCTGCCGCAAATAAAAACACTGCCGGGCGGCTTTCTTCCCCGAAAACGGGATCGGAAAAGCCGCCCGATTGCAGACGGGGACACAGCATATGAAAAAGATCGCAATAATCGGAGGCGGTGCGGCGGGAATGACGGCTGCAGTAAAGCTCATCGAATACGGCGCAGACGTCACGGTGTTCGAAAAAAACGACCGCACCGGGCTTAAGCTCGGGATCACCGGCAAGGGCAGGTGCAACCTGACAAACAACTGCACCCGCGAGGAATTCATGGCGAATATCCCGACAAATCCGCGCTTTCTCTACTCGGCTTTCAGCGCGTTCACCCCTGCCGATACGATGGAATTCTTCGAGAACATGGGCGTTCCGCTCAAGACCGAAAGAGGAAACCGCGTTTTCCCGGTTTCCGACCGCGCGGGAGACATCGTTCACGCTCTCCGCGACAGGATAAAGGGTCACGTCGTCAACCGCCGCGTCACCGGCATCTGCGCCGAAAACGGAAGGGTGACCGGAATTACCGCAGGCGGGAAATTTCTCCCGTTCGATGCCGTCATACTCTGCACCGGCGGAATGTCTTATCCGAAAACCGGCTCCGACGGCGACGGCTACCGTTTTGCCAAAGCGCTGGGGCACACCGTAACTCCCCTCCGCCCGTCGCTTGTTCCGATAGAGTCACCAGACCGCTTCTGCGCCGGAATGCAGGGACTTTCGCTGAAAAACGTCGCAGTCTCGGTCACGTCGGACTCCGGACGCGGGGTATATCGTGACTTCGGCGAGATGATGTTCACCCATTTCGGGGTCACGGGACCTGTGATACTCTCGGCATCCTCGATGATACCCGACCTTGCACCGGGAAAGTATATTCTTCATATCGACCTGAAGCCTGCGCTTGACGAAAAAACCCTCGGCGACCGACTTCTCTCCGACTTTTCAAAGAATATCAACCGCGATTTCGCAAATTCCCTCGGCGCACTTCTCCCGGCAAAAATGATCCCGGTTTTCGTCCGCCTCTCCGGCATCCCGGGTGAAAAAAAGGTCAATTCGATAACGAAAGAAGAGCGCAGAAAGGTGACAGCCCTCCTTAAGGACTTCCCCGTCCGCCTTTCCCGCTTCCGTCCCATCGATGAGGCGATAATCACAAAAGGCGGCATCTCCGTTAAGGAGATCGACCCGAAAACAATGCAGTCAAAGCTCGTCTCCGGTCTGTTTTTCGCCGGAGAGATCATCGACGTTGACGGCTATACCGGCGGCTTCAACCTCCAGATCGCATTTTCCACCGCAGTCTGCGCGGCGGCGGGAGCGATAGACAGTCAGTGACAGAAAAATCAGGCGGCACGCAGCTGCGCACCGTCTGATTTCTCATTTCCGGAAGATAATTCACTCAGGAAACATAGCCGCTGATCTTTCTCATGATCCGCTCATACGCCCTCTGATAATAAAGCGTCTCCGCCTCGTTCATATCCGTGTTCGCGATGGCGTAAAACTTCTGCAGCATCGTCTGACACCGTGACAGAAAGTTGAGATATTCGTTCATCATACCGAGCGGATTTTCCGATTTCGTATACCTCTCCATGAAGCTGCAGTACTCGTCAAAGAAGCCTTCGTATGAATCCACCGCCTCCTTGAATTCCGGACGTACTCCGGGAGGGGCGGCATTCTGACTGCTGCAGGAGCAGAAAGAAAGCACCAGTATTGCAAGCACCGTGACAATTGAAACGACCCGTTTTGTCTGTTTCATTCCGATTCCCTCCTTTATTTCAGTTTTTCATACATCGGCTTGAAGCCGTAGGTTTTCACGGTGAACAGGAATTGTTCATATGAAATACTGCGTTCCCGATATATGCAAACCGTTATTTCTTTTCCGGATTTCAGCAGAGAGAAAAACTTATTTCTGTTTGACACAATTTCAATGCGGTCAAGAAGCCTTGACACTTTTCCTGAAAATGTGTGCTTTTTCCCGTTTGAGTCAAGAACTGAAACCGTATACTTCTGTCCAGAATATCCTTTGACAATTTCAAATTCGTTGAATAACTTCCGATACACAGCGATACTTACACGTCCCTTGTCAACAATTATACGTGCTGCGCATATACCGTCATCATCCAGATACCCCACATATTCGCCATCAAATATTTCATACGCCAAATATGTACCGTCAGCGTTTCCGAACTCATCAACATAATTTTTGAAAGTCCACGGGACATCACCCGATATCGTACCGCATCTCACACAGGCGCCGTTGTCATAAGTATGCCGCGGATTAATATTTTCCTGCCTGACAATTACTTCGCCGCACACGGAACAATGCTTTCCTTCCGTCTTCCCGAAGGTTTCGCAGCTCTCCTCCACCGCCGGATCAACCACCTCGGTGTGCGGCAGCTTTGCAATCGTCTCCCCGCCTTCAAGGACAGCGCCGCATTTTGCGCATTCGCTTCCGGCGCTTCTGCCCTCGGCGGCACAGGTCGGCTGAACCGCTTCAAAGTTGACCGGTTCATGTCCCGCCGCCGGAATTTTCTCCTGCGGAACAAGCACCTTCCCGCACCTTGAGCAGTGCTCGCCCTCGGCTTTGCCGTCTGCGGTGCAGGTCGGAGCCACAGCCGCGTCCTTCACTGCTTCATGCTTTCCGGCATCGGGTTCTCCGTGGGCTGCACCGCACTTTTTGCAGATTGCCGGGTTCCTGCAGTCCGCCGGCTGCCACTCGTGCTCACATCCGCACGACGCAAGGAACAGCACCGCAAAAAGCATCGCGACAAACAGCCGGAATGACACTTTTTTCATTTCACTTTTACCTCCGATAACAGTTTTTTCTGCAAATATGGATTTGCAGTATGTCTTTTCTATTATTATACATCCTTTATTTCCATTTGTCAAGACAAATATATCTTTATTTTCCCCACATATTGCCTTCACGGATGTATAATAATACGGAGGGCAAAAAAATGGACTATTTTGACTGGTTTGCAAACAGAATATCTGCACTGAGACTCAAAAAAGGCGTATCCGCGCGGGAAATGAGCCTTGCGCTCGGACAGAGCGAGAGTTATATCAACAAAATCGAGAACAAGCGCACTCTGCCGTCAATGGCCGGGTTCTTTTACATCTGCGAGTATCTCGGAATCGAACCGCGCGCATTTTTTGACACCGACACGGAATCGCCGGGAACCGCAGCCGATCTGTACCGCGAGTTTTCAAGGCTCCCGGAAAAACAGGCAGAGCATATCCTCGCTCTGATCCGTGACCTGAACGGCTGATCCGGCGCGTCTCCGGAAATTCCGAAAATGTTTTTCAAAAAATCAAAAAATCCTATTGACAATCATCTCACGTTATGGTATAATATCATCCGTTGCAAGGTAAACGAGCGGCGATGATTTGCTGGTGTGGCTCAATGGCAGAGCAGCTGATTTGTAATCAGCAGGTTGATGGTTCGACTCCGTTCACCAGCTCCATATACGGGAGCGTTCCCGAGCGGCCAAAGGGGGCAGACTGTAAATCTGTTGTCTATGACTTCAGTGGTCCGAATCCACTCGCTCCCACCAAGAATGCCGAACAATTTAGATCGGCATCGGAAAACCGGCGATTTTCGCCGGTTTTCTTCATTTTTCTCCGTTTTCCTCGCTTTTTCAAAAATCAAACTCAATGCAAAACTTGTAGATCGGATCGGTCATTTTCGCTATCTGGAGTGGATTCGGACTAGACAAACAGAAAATCCAGGCAGTTTTTTCGGGCTTATTCCTCAGAAAAACTACCATTTTTCTCGCCGATAATTGTTAATTCTTTGTGTCTGAAAAGAGGTCTGGTACCAAATTGTAGTACAGACCAAAATATGTGCGCAAGCATAATCGCAAGCTCGATTAAAACCTCATAAAATCTATTCATTCAGCCGTCTGACGTAAAAACTCAGGCGGTTTTTTTATTGTCAAAATCGAAAGGAGATCATCATGCAAATAACACTAAAGCCCTGGAGCGGAAATGAGCGGCTGTACTTTTACCGCCAGTCACAGCAGCTGTCCGGAGAGACCGGTCAGATTGGTAAACTCAGAGCAGACTTTGACAGAAGCGGAAACGGCTTCTTCTCTTCGTGGGAAGACATTCGCGGGTATCTGAAAACCGACGAATTCAAAAAGACTTTCGACGATGTCATCAACGAACTCAGATTCGGCGATGGAGAAACCCCGTTCGCGAGCAGAAGAGCGCTGGCTGAGTTTCTCAGAAAAAGGCATTCTGCTATGGTGGGACAGCGAGCAACCGAATGATGAAATAAAGAAAAAGGTTGAGGACGCTATCAGGGACAACCCTGATATTGACATCGTCCTATCTCACACCTGCCCGTTCAAATACGAGCCGCGCGAAATGTTCTTATCTATGATAGATCAGTCAACCGTTGACTCAAGCACCGAGGAATGGCTGGACAAAATAGAAGAAACCCTAGGTTACAAAAGATGGTACTGCGGACATTGGCATACCGACAAGAAAATCGACCGTATGGTCTTTATAACGGACAAGATCATCAGGAACAGGCAGTTCAAATTTGAGGGATACGTCACCAAAAGAACAATCGCCGCATTTGAGGCACACGATATCGAATGCATCCCAGAATGGCTCAGTGACGCAGAATACAAAGCGCTCAGCGAAAAAAGCCGGCGTCAGTATTCGTTTTATCAGTGGAACGAGTATGGCGATGACTATGAAATCTACTCGACTATCGTAAGAAGGATCGAGACTCTGCTGTACGCATACGATTACGGCTATGACAGATCATTCAAATACGACGAATTCTTCTACGATCCCAAAATCAGATTAATAGTCGAGCAATCCGGCTGAAAGGCAATTCTATGATTTATGTGATATCAGATATTCACGGTAACATCGAAAGATACAGATCGGTGATGGAAAAAATCAACCTTCAACCGGAAGATACGCTTTATATTCTCGGAGATGTCGTTGACCGTTATCTTGGAGGCATTGAACTCCTCCAGGAGATTATGGCTATGAAAAACGCGAAGATGCTGCTCGGAAACCACGAATACATGATGCTTTGCGTTGTCGGGAACGATAAAGCTCATCCCGAAAGAAGAAGGTACCCGACGCTTATGGGATACATCGACCTGTGGTATTCAAATGGCGGGAAGGTCACTCATGATGCATTCAATGCTTTGGAGAAGAAAGATCAGAAGAAGATACTGACCTATCTTCGCAGCCTTCCTGTAAATATCGACATAACGGTAGGCGGCAAGCGATACAAGCTGGTTCATGGTTCATCGCTTACTAAATACCCGTCATATGTTCACGGTCCGTATCGCAGCAGCGAGTACGTTGACAAAACCGAATTCGCAGTGTGGGAACGATGGGAGCCAACAAATAACCAGCCCAGAAGCTACACTATGATATTCGGTCATACACCTACCTGTTATTATCAAGGGGACGATCCGATCAGGATATATAAAAACAAAAAGGTCATCGGAATAGACTGCGGCAGCGGCTATAGCAGGATGAGACTTGCAGGAGCGCGGCTTGCATGCCTGAGGCTCGATGACATGAAAGAATTCTACTCTGATTGCGACTAAACGAAATTAAGCCTTCAACGAGAAAGGCAAAAAAATACTTACTATGTCGAGAGGCATGGAAAAGGAGATAAAACTTATGAAAAATAAAATAATAAGCACAGAGGTTGAGGGAGAACGCTATCTAACACGAAAAATCAACAGATTTGTACAATACTTTGTGCCTGACATTGGTGAGAATCTGAAGGTATGTATCTATTATCATCTGTCCCGGGAAAAACTTGAAGACGGACTTGAACGAGAAAGACTTAATGCATATTACAAGGATCTTGTATCTATCGGCAAAGGATGGGAAATTGTTGATACCTTCATAGATGAAGACAAAGGCTTCTGCAAGGGAGATATAATTGAATTTCAAAAAATGATAGAAAACTGTAAACAAGGAAAGTACGACCTTATAATTACTCCGAGCTTTACGAATTTTTATGGAACACGATCTCAAACTTATGAAATGGCTATAGAGTTGTTAACTTATCCAAAGCCAGTCATCATATTCTTTGAAGTTAATTTTCTATGCTCATGCTGGTATAGTCATTTTGAGTCAAAATTGCGACATTTCTCTAAGCCCGGACTGTGGCAAGAAATGATAATGCGCCATAGTAGTGATCGAAACTGGTGTATAGATTATTCATCATCAACATTAAGTTGTTCACCTAAAGCAACGAACCAATAACAACCAAAAAGAATAGTGAAGTATAATAGCATGAATTTAAAAGAAGCATTCCGTTATCAGAACAAGCTCCAAAACCTTCTGGACTCAACACAGCAAATCCTTATCTTAAAGAGCCGAAGAACGGAAAAAGGAACTTGAATATGAATAGAGAAAATAAAATCACAGAAGCCAAACTATTGGCAAGCGGATATACCCGCCATCTGCCTTCAGCAATCGATCCTGACAGCGTTACCGATCTGTATCAAAAGGTGATCAGATCCGCCGATGGATTAAGGCAGTATTTCATCGATGTGCGGAAATGGTCAAAATGGGTTCATCCTTATACCGGCGAGGAAAGGGAGCCTACATATGAATTTGATGCATATTTTGAGGACAAAAAGACCGGCAAGCCAATGCGCATTCTTCTTTACTCCGGATGGGAGATAGAAGAAGCCGAAAGACGAATTGCCGATGTTTTCAACCTCGGATTATGGAAAGATTACGATGAGGAGTAAAAAATGGCACGGATAAAACAGCACTACTATGCTTCTGAAAGGATCTATTTCAATAAAAGACTGAAACACCTTGTCAAAGAAGAAACCGAGTATCTGATTGCTGACGGAAGGTATATGACAAGACTGACTCCCGCCGATCTTCCGGACTGGTTCGTCCACGGCTATTATTATAAGCGCGACGGATATATGTCCGCAAAGGGCGTGGTCAGTGTGGTGTACCACCCGAATCTCTGGATCAATCACTTTCTGAAAGATGATTTTCTCTACATCTCATACAAAGATATTATTACAATTCCTGAGGTGCCGGAGCATCCGTGGGAGAAATACACCGGCTACGACTACCTGATAACAGGCGGCGAGATACTGACATTTCTGCGAGCAGCGAGAGAGTATTCCGGATATGACATCAAACCGATTATCGAACAGGTCAGGAACAAGCTGTCGGTTCTCCGCGAAAAGCATCCTGGGTATTTCAATAATTGGGATTTCGATGTGGATGAATATTTCTCGAAGCCATTTGTTCCTGAGAAAAGGTGAAGCAGAGCGAATATGAAAAAACAATTGAGTTTTGATATCCCTGAAAAGTGGCATTCGATGAACGAAACCGCAACTTACATCGGCGTAAGCAGAGACACGCTTGTCGAATATGTGAAACACGGAATGCCTTACGCAAAGATCGGGAGAACCTGGCGTTTCAAATTCAGCGATGTCGATGCGTGGCTCCAATTATACAAGGTAAATACATCTATAGGACAAACTATGATGTAGCGAGAAAAGTAATCCCGCAAGGAGAAATCAATGATTTACTTTACAGCAGATACCCATTTCGGGCATGAAAACATATTGCGCTTTACAGGAAGACCATTCGCCTCCGCACAGGAAATGGATGAGGCGCTGATAGAAAACTGGAACGCCCGAGTACACAGAGGAGATAAGGTATATATCCTTGGCGATATGTTCTTCAGGCATCCTGACCCAGAATCCATACTGAACCGGCTGAAAGGTCAGAAGCATCTGATCATCGGCAACCATGATTATTCGTGGATGAAAAACGTGGATCTCGATAAGCACTTCGTTTTTGTAGGAGATACCGCCGAGGTTCCCGTGCTGAACAGATGGGCGATACTTTCTCACTATCCGATGCTTTCTTACCGGCACGATACGAAATACTATATGATTCACGGTCATATTCATAACAACTGCCACGAGGACTTCTGGGAACTTCTTGTCAAGCGTCCAATGGTGCTTAACGCCGGGGTTGACATAAACGGTTTTGTGCCGGTGACCTTGCCTGAATTGATCGAGAACAATGAGGTGTTCAAGCAGCTTCATCCGGTGCGTGAGAATAATAGAGCGTATGATGAAGACAGCGGCGAAGATGCCAGAAAGGAAAAGATATGTCACACTGGACAAATATTATAGGATCAATCATCGTAAGTCCTATTGGTGATACTCAAGCGCAAAGGCGTTACATACTTGATACCGTGCTCGCACACCTTCCGCTAGTGACCGGTTCTGAAAAAAACATGTTTACACATGTGATTGAAAGAAGCGGAACCAATGAATGGGTATCGCACAATGAATTTGCTCAGTACAGTCAACAAGCCCAGGAAAAATACAGCCATGACGGAATAAGAATGCAATCAGAATACATCATAGTTGTAGAGGGAGATCTGAGGGACAGAAGACGCAAAGAAACTATAAGAGAGTTTACAAACTGGCTATGCAGACTGGCGAAAAGAATCCGTGTGGAGGCAGTATCTGTTATGATCACTGCTGATTACGACGAACCACCGTGCATAATAACAGATAATGACGCCTTCTTCCCAACTTTGTATGAACTGCCTTCCTGGTGCCGCAGAGACAAATCGCACCCGGATATCACTTACAACTGGTGTGAGTATCTGACATATGACAATGCAGCGAAGAATTCAAGATATCCGCTTTGGCTCGCAGAAAAATACGGATACGAAAATGAAGATAGAACCATTGAAGAAGAAACCGAACGCAGAAGACAGTTCCGAGGATGGTGAACCTATGAATGACGAATACTCCATATTTAAGATCACGGAACTGCCCGATGACAAAAGAATCCTTGAAAGCTTGCTGTATGTACAAGAAGATGAATCCGATGTTGTGTGGGGGTTAGAGCAAAAAATCGACGATCCAACTGAAATTATACTCGATAAAATATGCGACGAAATATTTGGTGATGGATAAGGGTTCGAGAAAAATCTCGCACCCTTTTTTATAAAAATGAGAGGAGAAACTATGGGTACGAGAAATATCACAAGAGTAAGATCAAACGGCGAAGTCAAAATCAATCAGTATTGTCAGTGGGATGGCTATCCGACAGGCAGAGGTCTGGACGTCTTGAAATTTTGCCGTGATCTTGCCAAAGACGGTCGCGTAAGCGAACTCAAGGATTATCTTGAAACGACCAGCATTATCAACGCAAACAAAGCTGATTACAACAATCACACCTATACCGGGGCGCCGTATTTTAGCAAGACAGGCGAAGTGTTCGATTTCGTATATGATTATGGAAGAATGCATCCTGAGTATTACGGATGCGCTCTTATTGATAAAATGCTCGATGAAGGATTGCTCTCAATGGATGACGCGAAGTATTACGCAGTCGCTTCAAGAGATGTGGGAAATGAAATCCTGAGTTTTGTAACGAAACACAAGCCGGAAGAAATGAAGTTTTATACCGATGACTACCTCTCCGATATGACGATGGAGGGTGACTGGCAGATCGAAGGAATGTTTCTCGTCGATCTCGATGAACAGTCAGCCGAAATATGGTGGCACGGACTCGGCGTTGAATTTCCATTTAAGCAGCTCGTTAATTACAGCGATGATGATTTGTCGAAAGACATGAAGCGCCTTGAAGATGGCGACATCGGTGAAGGCGTAGGTGAGGGAGTACGCACTCCTACAGAAGAGATTGGAGGCATGGAATTATAATGGTAAACGCTATTATCACAAACGGTGATCAGAGAGGAGTCATTTCTTTCCCGTGCTCACGAATGAGGCTGGCAGGTGAACTTGCCTACCTCGGAATCACGACATCGCCAAGAGAAATCCCTTGCTCGGATGATGAGAACGAAGAAATCCAGGTTAAGATCTTCGGAGAAACGGAAGACGAGAACAGAATGGGGCTTCTCATTTCAGAGAACGACAGCATTGCTAATGTCAATATGGTTCTCGGAGTCTTTTACGATCTCCCTCCTCAGACGCGAAGCTGGATCACGGACTGGATCAGAGAAGGCAGAATCACTTCGCTTAAAGATTTTCGTCAGGTGCTCCACGACACCATCAACAACGGGGTGACAGAATCTTACTACTGCCCGCTGACGGCAGACTGTTACTCCAAGGACTGCTATGGTTATCTCAGAGATGAATCGGTCGAACTGTACGGCGAAGATCTTACCAAATATGCTTCTAAGATCAGAGAGCATCTGATGGCAGAACAGTCAGAATGCGATATGGCTGTATACTTCGATGAGAATAACGGTGCGGTCAGTAAATTGAAAAGTGCTGTATGGGATGTCGAAAACGTAGGAGGCACGCTCTATGGAAAGATCACGGCAAAGCTGACCGAACCGTTTACGGATGAAGAACGAGAGAGCTTTCTTGATTGGGTATCCGGTCAGAACAGTGATGGTCTCGGCGAAGGTTTCGAACAGCGCCCGATAGAGATCCGTAATGGCGAACTCTATGTGCATCTCTGGCAGCCTGGTGATGATTACTTCCTATGTCCCAAAGATCAGATTCCTACTGATCAATCAGGTGGACCTGAACTGACAATATGAGGTTGATTTATTCACACATTTCGTGTATAATATATCCGATCTAAAAGGTTGGTTTGCCCGATCTAAAATGTTTGCATGGTTTTTCCGGAATATACTGAAAGCGGCGCCTTTTTTGGCAATCCGATCTAAAATGTTCGTCGTTTCCAAAAACTCACTTGCTTTGGCAGGTGAGTTTTTTAGTGAAATCAACCGCAGTAGGGGCAAAATACCGCTTCTCTGTATGAAATGCGCCTCCGGCAAGCGTAATCACTTCGGCGATGGGCGGGTTTCATTTTTCTTTCTGCGAGGCATAAGATTTTCGTTAAAACGAGGAACAACGGTGATGAAAAAATGCAGCGACTGAAATTGCGAAATGATTGATGCTGTCCGATAACCGGGAAGCACCCCTACGTGTCTGATTTCAGACAGCGCGTCGATATATCGGTCAGCATTCCGACAGGTCAGAAAAACAGCCTTCCCGGAATCCCGTGCGAAGCAGCAGACCGCTGCGCGCTGAAAGCAAGAGTCTGCCCAAAATGCGGGAAGGTCGGGCTGTACGCCGACCTCAGTCAGCAGCGCTGATATGAGGAAGCGGTTTCAACCGAACATAAAAACCGGCATCCGCAGTACGGGGTGCCGGTTTTCTTATTGTTCGGTCAGGCTTCAGGCAAGGTTTGCGTAGCCGAAAAGCTCCATCATTTCTTCCATGATGTCGGCTGCCTTTTCAACGCTGTCGCGCATATAAGCCATAGACTCGGTTGAATTGAAGTCGCCGGCATTGATCTTATCCATGCGGGAGACAACCTGCTCTGCCGCGTGCTGACCGGCTTCTCTTGCGATCCTTGTCCACATATTTACCCTTACGACGCCGTCGGAGGCGAGGCCTCTTGTCTGCTCGTTTGCAAGGCAGGAGGTTCCGTGAAGGACAAGCATCTTTCTGCCGAGGGCGGCGGTAAGCTCTCTTGCCCTTGCCTTGTCGTACCTCGCCTTTCCGACAGAGGTAGACTGCTGTTCGGTTCCGAGGTCGGCAACGGCAAAGTCGACACCGGTGGTCTTTACATATTTCACCGCGTTCTCGCAGTAGTTGTCAATATGCGTTGCGACCGCGCCGTCGGAAACGTTGAGTGATTCAAGAATTCCCTCGACAAGCACATCATTGCCGTAGTTCTTCACATACTCGGCGGTAAGAGCCATATTCTCCTCGAAAGGATAGAGCTGAGCGTCGAACATGACCGATGAGAAGTAAGGCAGTGCGCAGGTAAGCGCCCATCTGTCGCGGACGGGGTTGGCATGGTCAAGATGAGGAAGGACGGCTACGTTTTTGTATGGCGAATACTTGCTTCCGGCAAGCACGTTGAGGTACGCGAAGTGAGAAAGTATTCCGGTCTTTGGATCCTGACAGTACAGAAAGCGCCTGCACTGAGGCATATGCGGGTATGTAAAGGTGGTTGCAACAACAACCGGCACCTTCTCTATCTGATACTTTTCCGCAATGCGCTGTGCGGCGATGAGTATTGCCTCTGTGTTCCAGTAGGATGCGGTGCAGAATATTCCTATGCTGGTACCGCGCTCCGCGGCTTTTTCAAACACCCTGAGTGATTCGTTTCTTTCGGTTATGACAGACATTGTTTTTTTTCCTTTCGTTCTGTGTCTTCGGTTCAGTGGATGTCAACGTGAGTGTAGCCGAGATACTTTGAGAGTGCCTCGTTGAGTGCCTCGAAGACATCGGTCTGCGTGATTATCGCATGGTGGTGGAAGCCTCCGTCTGCGATCTTTTTCAGCTTGTTCTGAAGATCGGGGGTTTCCATTACGGCATGGACTCCGAAGAAATCCCCGTCGACCGGGTCGTCTGTGATGACTGCACGGTCGGAGAAGAATGCAAGCTCGCCGTTTGTGGCTCTCATGCCGCAGATCGTGATCTCTCCCGTCCTGACCCTGCCGACATTGAGTCCCCAGCTGCACTTTTCGGGCTTGCCCTTGGAGAGCATCTTGTGATCCTCAATAACTCCGGGAAGCTCCATAAGCTCTTCCGGAAGCGGACCGCAGTGGAAGAGGATGCACTTGTTCTCCTCTGCCCCGTAATTGTTGTTGAGGTCGAGACATCCGGCGGAACGGCCGGAGGCGGCGGCAAGTGCGCGCATTGCGACGGCATTTGAAACGTCGGTCTCGCAGGCTGCGGAAATTCCCTTGTGGTTGAGCAGTCCGAGTATCGAGCAGGGCGCGATCCCGAGAAGCTCCTGAAGCTCCGACCAGCATCTTATCGCGATGGCATCGAGCTTTGCGGTCTTTATGACCGATTCGACAGCCGCGCCGAACTTCGCAAGAACAAGGTCGCGTCCCGCAGGTGCGGCGGAGCAGTTCATTGCGGCATTGAGGTCGCGTCTCCACTCAAGCACCAACCCGGCGCTGTACGGGTGCTGTTGTCCGCGAGACGCGCTTCCGCAAATCTGCGCCGACAAACCTTTCAGACTTGCTGACGGGACAGCGCTTACGTACGATTGAGAGACGGGGAAAGTATCTGATTTGGTATTTCGATCGAGGTTATATCGTTTCTCATCTCGGTATGTCGGGTGTCATGCGGATTGTCGATCCCAAAACTACGGAACCGGTTAAGCACGACCACATTGATATATTGTTCGGTGATTTAGCGGTTCGATATCACGATCCCAGACGCTTCGGTTTTGTGATTTGGCTGCCCGAATCTCAAGATCCTTATGAACTGCCGGAAATCGCAAAATTGGGTGAAGAACCTTTCTCTGACAGTTTTACCGCCTCTCGACTGCATGCCGCATTAGCAAATACTTCACTGCCGATTAAAGAAGCGATGCTGACAGGCAAATACGTTGTCGGGGTCGGAAATATCTACTGCTCGGAGTCTTTGTTTAAGGCTCGAATTTCGCCTTTGACACCGGCGAACAAAATCTCTAAGCAGCGCCTGGAGCGTTTGGTGACGGCGATTCGAGAAGTGCTGACTTTATCACTTAACGAAGGCGGCTCCACATTAAAAGACTTTGTTTCCGCAGAGGGAGAGCAAGGCTATTTCACCTTAAATGCCAAGGTGTATGGAAAAGAAGGCAAGCCCTGCTCGAATTGCGGTCGTCCGATTAAGAAGATCATTCAAAACGGCAGAGCAACTTATTACTGCAGCAATTGTCAGAGACGTTAACTGTCTCAGGACGGTCAGGCAAGAAGGTTTTCCCGAAGTACCAAATTTAGAAGTTGTGACCTAAACCAAAAGTAGCGGCCCATCCTCCTAAACCGGAATCATATTTTTTAAAGGCTTTTCCAGTAGTTCCCCAACCGGCCTGAGTGTAAAGCGTCGTGCGCTTGGAAAGCGGATAAAGGTAGGCGGCGCCTAGAGAAAATGAGTTGTACTTTTCGCCTGTGTCTTTGAGTTTGCCTAGCGCACCCTGAGTCTGAAACCTTGCTGAGCCGCCTGCGAAGGGCACCGCTGCGGAGAGCGCGAGCGCGTGCTGGTTCGCGCCTTTATGCGCTCCTTCGATCTCAGTGTAGTTCGGAAGCTTCATGCTATGAAGTGCGTATTGGTAAACGCCGAAAAGCTTGAATGTCCCGAAATCATAAGAAGCCTGGGTGGTAAACAAATTCGTTGCTTTAGGTTTTGAAAAACCATCGCTTCCTTTGTTATCCAACATCTCCCAGTAAGCGCCCAACCTGAAAGCTTGATCCTCGAATGTTGCTCCGAGGCCGTAATAGTGCTTGTTTCTTGACCACTTTTCGGAATCTTCATTTACGCCGTTTGAGTATGTGGCGTGAAGCTTCCAACCGTTAAGATTGGGGGAAAGATAAGCAATCGTGTTGTTCATCCAGTCCGTGAGAATGAACGCGCTGTGGATATTGCTA
>ENA-OURV01001398-OURV01001398.1-human-gut-metagenome-genome-assembly--contig:-NODE-1398-length-19046-cov-11.777947_pt1 | contig 19046 bp, 26 predicted proteins | sample MGYA00242141_ERZ509072 | MGnify/ENA primary metagenome ERZ509072 (study PRJEB26280, sample SAMEA2338763) | human gut metagenome | biome: human gut; feature: human-associated habitat; material: faeces... | reverse complement strand
TACCCTGAAGGGGTGGAGATTTTTACAGTGAACAGCGCCTGAACTTGGCATACGGCAGGCAACATTTACCTTTGCAGTAAAGAAAAGGCGTAACCGGCAGTGAGAGGTGACACCGATATGAATTCCGAAGAGAAGAACAGAAGAGCAGTCAAACAATACATAGCTTTAGCTAAACCGACAGTAGGGAAAGCAATGGGGCGGGTGGGCCGCTGCGTGAACGCTTTCGCAACATCAGAAAGACTATCGAGTGTCTTTCTACCTCTTCACCCGAAAAATCCACATTTCATCAGCAAATAGCCCGCGATTGCCGATGGGGATTTTTCGGGCGCGGACCGATACAATTGGGACGACTAAACAGAAAATCGGGGCGAGTTTTTTCGGCAAAACTTGTCCCAGCAAATTTAACGGACTGAAACAGAGGTTTCAATCCGTGTCAGGAATCAAAAAACCTTGGTTTTTGTGTCGTTTATGCCCGACGCGCGCCTCCTAACGGTTGCGATTGCAACTAATTTTCGGCTCGGGAAATGTGACGCAGGCGGAATCCCACCCCCTGCAAAACGGCACAAAAAAAATGCACCACCGTAGTACGGCAGTGCATCCCACCAGTCCTTAGCGAACGGTCTAATATTATGGTGCATACGATGTCACCTTGGATTGCCATATGCGCAAGAACTCCTTACGCATGAGCAGGTATTTGAGTGCATCTGTCAGGTTGGTAGATTCTTTGGGCAGACGTTCGCGAGGCAACTTGTCACCTGTCTTCTGTTTTACCACCATCTGGCTCCCACCCTCATCGACTAACCGGGTCTTGGTCACCTCCATCTCAGACTTCAGGTTAGGACAGTTGTACTGATCAATCAGCAGGGAAAACAGCTTACCAGTCAGATTACCAGCCATCAGGTCAGACATAAAGCGGTACTCCAGATTCGAACCGATATTCCCTTGCCCCACAGACATTAATTGTACACGCCATCCGGTACGACGGCCTTCAGAATCGTATTCGATGGCATTTTTTATCTGCGTGGCCATATCGGCCTTTACCCCCTTGTAGTTGTTCATCGCACGGTCGTAGTACAGCTTCAGTACCTTGGTACGCCTGGGGGCGAAAAACCGCACGAACTGCTCACCCAGTTCCCGCACGGTATCCGGGGGAAGCGTGTAGAACTCCTTCAGCACGCGGTACTCACGACCGAACTGCTGCCCTATCACAAGCGACAACATATTACCAGCATCCATACCCGCTTCGAGTGGCAGGTTGTTGTTGTGGTAACGCAAAACCGTACAATCTTCCTGCCAGCCCAGCGGCTTCTGCTCGATAATCTTATTCAAAAACCCGTCTGCATAGAAATGCCGGATGGACAGATTCGGATAGAACAACATGCTGGCCTCTATCTTCGGAATGATGGATAGGATGTTGCAGGATAAGCCCTCCAGTCCTTCGGCCAATTCGTCAGAGAACCAGTCCAAGCCCAGGATATCCGCATTGACATAAGAAGAAGATATAAAGAAAAACGACACACGACGACGTGTCTTGATCCATCTCTCCTCCCATCGCTTCATATTTCGTCGGGCCAGTTCGACCGCCTTGGAAGCTTTATCAACCTGATTCTGTAATGACCGTTCAGTACGTTGCCGCTCAACCAGCTCCCGGTATTCCTGCAGGTGCGACACATAGGTCTTCTTGCACTCGTTATATACCAGCCCAGCACGCAACATGAGCATGATCTGTTGTTTGTTATTCTGCGCCGACAGCTTCAGAATCCAATCGTATTCGCCCAGGTGGTTCGGATTCGGCATATCGGTAGTCAGCGTTCTGGAACGGTACCACACTGACTGCCCATATTTCACGTAGAATCCACGCACAGCTTTCAGCAAGTTAGTAAACTTCTCTTCCGGAAAATATTTTACCTCGTCGCCAAACACGCCCACGTAGGAACGGCCGGCACCAATGGCCAGACGGTCCAGCGAAATAAAAGTAAAATTAAAGCCAGTGTAAAATACCATAGTGTTGCGCCAGTCGGTACAAACATTATACATGCGTAACCGCCATTCTTCCGGAGGAGCTTCATTGATCACGTAATGCGTGCCAAGTTCCCACCCGAGGAGCTGGAGTCCGTCAATCAACGATGGAATCACGTTCTTATGAAGGTCAGAGTAAGTATCGGCCACCCATGCGAACGGGGCGCCCGGGCAGTCCTGGGCTGCTTCCTGCACCCTTTCGGACAAAACTTGCACGGTCTTGGCAGATGCACGACCGGCCACCCAGTAGAGCGACCAGGGCATCATGATGGCCAGCAGCTGGGCCGTCCAGTTGGCAAAGCGTGTTTCCACGCTATCCTCTGTAATTTTCAGTTTTTTCTTGCGTGTCATCGACGATTTCTTCAAAGTTAATATCTACAGCCATTGCATCACGCTTCAGCCGCGTACGGTCTTTCTCTGTAAGGTCAGGAATCGAATCAATCTGTGCGGCCAGTTCCTTACGGTCAATCGAAGGAACACCAATCAGGTTTGAATCAAGGGTATAGACTTTGATATCTTTCTCTTTGATTTCCTGACGTTTTATCTTATCCGGTTTATCCAGTTGTTTAACCTTCCATGCCTGAGTCAGCAAGTTGCCATATATCTCCATATCCTTCGCGCCGGTAGAAGATAGCAGGACTGCCTGTGCCGCCTTCATCAGATTGTCGAAAATCATGTTACGATGTGCAGATGGTTCGATGGTATCGTCCAGGTAAAACAGATTCACGGCCTCATAGTACATTTCCCGGGCACGGGGACGGGAACAGTTGAAAGGTTCGTGCATGAGCATGGAGATGGCACGATCCTTTCCGTATTTGCGTGTAATGCCAACCACGGCAAAAAGCGCATTATAGTAGTCCTGTTCTTCTTCGGACAACTGATATTTACAACCGGACTCAATGTAGTCCTGCAGCTGCTCGTAATAAGATTTCTCAAACATCTAAATCATCAAAAAAAACTTTTGAAACATTATTTTTGAACTCTATGGAACGGCGCATCTTATCCAACCGCTGGGCCTGTGTCACATTCTCACCGGTGGCCGCCGCGTCTGCCATGGAAATACCTTCTTTTGCCGTCTGAAGGAGCTGTCCACGGTCATAATGATACTTCAGGGGAGACATAAGAAGGCTATAATAGAACATAAATTCGTTTACCTCTATGTTGTAGTACATGGCAATCTGCTGGGGTGTGTATCCTATCCCGGCCAACTTCTCGTATTCTTCTATGGGGATACGGGAGAACCATTCCGGGCGATTCTTATCTGTCCATTTTATTACCGATTCGGAATTCATATACTTTTTTTGACTTTAAAAACACATATTGCTCTTCAAGGGCATTTTCTCCATAATTCCCGGAACCTTCCACCACATAGCATCCGGTATCCGTGTCCAGACAGGTCACTTTCTTATGCGTCCAACCGTAAGTCAGCGTAATGATGCCCTCGTTATGCAGCTGCTTGAGTCTTGCAAAAATCAGCGGCATACGAAACTTGAGTGTTTCTGACACATGAAGATGCACGGTACCAATCAAGCCTTTATCCTTGTATCGCAAAAGGGCATTGATAATCCGCTCGTTGGTGGAATAAGTGGCCACATAGATGTGCCGCACGTAGCCGGCGTGACGAATCAGGTACACAATGAAGGTAAAGGCAGTGAAGCTTTTACGGGTTTCAATAAAGAAGGCTTCATTGGTTTCCGGAAGCCGGCCGCACAGTTCCCGCAGGTTATTCAGCTTGAAACACAGAATATTCTCAAACCGCTGGGAGTACATGCGCGACTGTCTCACCTCGGCAAACAATTCGTCCAAATTGAAGTACCTATTCATCGCCCAGTAACCGGTTTATCTCTGCCAGCTCGGACTGGTAGGATTGCAAACGTGCCATCCGCTCCAGCTCAAGGTGTGGCTTATCCCGTTTGGCCATCTCGTCCTGAACCCGCCAGATGTTGTTACGTAATCTTTTCTGACGCACCATGAGCTGCTTCACATTCAACGTCAATAATTCTTTCCGGCGGTGGAATGCAGCAAATATCGGATGTTTGCCCAGGATGGAATGATGCTGCTGGTAGTAATTCAATTCATCCCATATCATCCGGTTCTCGAGATAGGAGTTAATCAGTTCCCGGGCTACCTTTGCGCACTGTTCGGTAGACGTACATTCGCGCAGCTGCTTATGCAAATTCACATAGGCATGATATTTGGTAAATTTTCTCGATGCCAGCGCTTCGAGTTCCGCCGGGCAATCCGGTTCGGAAAGGAAAGGGAATTCATCACGGAACGACTTAGGCCTACGTTCTGAGAACAGCACAATCTGGGAAGATGCCACATAGGTATAATCTTCATCAATCCCATATTTTTTGCATAACCAGTCAATCATCAGGCGGCGGTTCGCCACTGGGTTGGACTTGATCAGGCGTAAAGTCAAAGAGGGTGCGCCCGCCTCGATAAGAAGCTGCACACCCTCTTCGGCGTTCGCGCCTGAACGCAACCAGGTGAGAATTGTTTGTTTCATATCACACAATGTCCAGGAATGGAGTCAAATAATTTACATTCTCCTGAAAATATTTCAGGTAAAGGAAACACTTGCCTGAAATTAATCTCACTACTGTTTTTTTGTCCGGATTTTTAGATACCACCGGGAGAATCCATTCGTCTGTCTTGTAGTCCAGACGAATGGGGTGAACCGCATTCGCACAACAATAGACAGTAAGGACGTGATACCTACCTGAAAGAATATCCGGAACTTCTTCAAACATATCAGCCAGTTTTTCCTTTTCCAGCAAAATCGGACAATGCGTATTGTAATCGTACGCTGCAAGATTAAGCTTATCACGGAGTAATTCGGAAGTATCTTTCATCATAACTGCATCACTACCGGTGTAACGAATAGGATTGAGCAATCCCAAATGCTTACATAATGAAATGTGACACAATTCCACATCATCTATCAGATATGTACCAGGCTCAATCAGGATGAATTTATCCGAAACAGACTCAGATACCACAGCCAGTTTCAATACTTCAAGAATATCCAACTGGCTGCCATCAGCATCTTTGTATTCAATTTGCTCTATTGGCATATTCTTAGTATAATCCACCCGGTCTCCAATGATGACGAAACGGATATTTTCATGCAGGTATCTGGTACATGAGCGAATAATCATGATGACCTCATCCTCTCTGTGTTTCGCCTTAAAAAATGGAATCACGACAGTATAAATAGGATTCGCATCTTGAGTATTCAAATTGTCTGTTGCAGTTTCAGGTGAAGTTTCTACTGATTCAGAATCAGATTGAACTAGCAAGGTAGGATCTGGCCCCCCAAGATTATTTTCGGATGCTGTATCCACTGCACCCAGATTTTCAGCAGGCTGCTCTACTGTAGCAGCCTGCTCTGTATTATATTTTTTCTTTGTCATACACCATCTTCTAATGACTCGGCAGCTGCCGCAGTTAAACCTAAGTAACTATCAATTTCTGTAACCCCCGTTTGAGGAATCAAATTCAAAGGAATACGTCCGAGAGGAGTAGTAGGAATCTCAGAAGCCAACTCAATCGTATTTTTACAGGCTTCTTTATCGTCTTGGCCTTCATCAGAGCTGAACACCAAAGGAGTACAAGGAGTACCAGCGATTTTCGCATCTTCAGTACCGCAATTTATCACGATAGAACCCAAGTCTTCATTCACAAGGGTATTGCGGCAAATCGCCATTTCTTTAGTGTCACCCGGTGACTCCCACGCTGTATGATGCAAGTATCCTTTAGCATCGGCGGAACCAGTCAGAGTATCCCATGATTTAATGGTACTGGATGTACCATATACAGCAATAGGTTTTTTACCTTCTGCAAAGTCAAAATCAGTCACCGTAATACCATCAGTATCTTTCTCAAAGGTTTTTACATCTTCCCAACGGAAGAGAATCACATAATGCTTCTTGCCCTTCGGTCTACCGGCCGAAGAGCTTGTTTTTTTAACTGAAACTAATGTATCTGCCATAATAGTACCTCCCTTCGTTAAACACCCAAATCAGCTGGTGAAAGTTCTTCTACCAGATCAGTAGGCAAATATGCAAAAATGGCTTCTTTAATCCAGAATCCGGTACCTTCGCGCCACTCACCTAAGATTTTAGCCTGGTAGTCATCGGTAGTCATACGCAACCCCATTGTCTTCGGGTCTCTTGACATAAGGTGCTTGAAATTCTCTTTCGGTGTAATGAAAAATGCACCGGTTCCACGCATACCTTCGATCGGTCCGAAAGTGAAGCGAGAGAAATCGACTTTAAGTTTTTCTCCGTCTTCATTTTTTGTAGTTGGATACTTGTCGCGATATGCACGACCGTACTTGACAATCAGGTCCGGATCAGCATGGATGAACATGGTCTTATTCTTGTACAATGGACTCACTTCGTCTACCGCCTGTTCAATCTGCTTCAGCAATTCTTCACCTTCACCCAGAGCCGCAGTACCCTCAAGCAGCCATGTCACATCGGTATCAGAAGCCTTCTTCAGATCGCAAAGAATAGTGATAAAACCATCGCAAGTCTCTTCCGCTTTATTAGGAGTAAAAGAGTCTTCGACCGCAACCGGATCTTTGTAACGGCCTTTGCAGAGAGCCAGCTCCCGGTCTTCATCCAACTTCGGCTTAATCAGCTGTTCGACGATATAACGCACAATCGGCATATCCTTCGGCTCCAGCTTTTCGTCGTACAAGTAGCCCAATACATCGTTGATAATGTCTGACGGATAGATGGACACGTTGATTTTCATCGGGTACATCTTGATTGTCAACGGAGTAAATTTTGATTTGCCCTTAGGAGTAAAACGTGGGGTGAATGTCTGCAGTACAGAGTCAATTGCAGCCTGAGAAGCACGAACCTCAAATTTGTCTGTGATAATCGTCGACATATATCCCGTACAGGAAATAGGGCCTACCAGCTTATTAAAGATGGAAAGTTTGTCTGAAGAAACATACTTACCAAATTCTGTCTTTAACTCGGTTGTATCGACTGTATCATCCCCTGTCCACACATCCCCTGCAGCTGCTGCATAATACGCCTTGTTATGCAGCAGACTCATGTCCGGCTTAAATTCCTTCTTCATCTTACCATCTGTTCCGTTGTTGATTTCTACACCACCTTCACCTGGTAACTTACTCAATTTTTCATTTTCAGATTTCAGTTTCTTTACTTCATCCTGAAGCTGAGCAATAGTGTCCGCATCCTTTTTTAACTGTGCTTCAAATTCAGCAGCTACGCCTTTAACCGATTCCTCGGCAGAAACCCCCTCTTTCTCCAGCTCCGACAAATCCTTAACGAAAGCCTCCGTGAACTTGTCACCCCACTTTTTGTTAAGTTTCTCTTGGTCACCGGCAGAAAGTACGGAATGTCCATCGGCATCTTTCGCGAATGCTGAGATGCCCAGAAACGACATGACGGCAGAGACCGTCAACAATAAATTTCTGTTTCGCATTTTATTTTATGTTTTTTGTTTGTAAATAGGCTGAAACCGCGTTGTCTCTTGCGATTTCACGAGCCCTGTTAATTGCATACTGTTTATCACCAATTGAATCAATCAAGCCGTATTTCAATGCGTCTTCAGCATAAAACATACGTCCGGATATGATACCTTCGACTGACTTGTCTAACTTATCCCCACGTCTGGAAACCACTTCGTCCTGAAACCGTTGTGCAAGCGGATTCAGCTCTTCGCGTTTGATAAGGTCATATTTCCCCTCTTTTGCCGCTTCAAATGGAGCGTTCTTATAATTTGACAAATCAGAGTAAATGGTGTGAATCTTAACACCCTCTTTCTCGTAATACTTCGCATAATCCGGGAATGACATCATGACACCGATTGAACCAAACTCAGCAGAAATGGTATTCGATGCGATTATTTCATCACAGAAAATGGCAGTGTAATAGTTGGCAGAAGCACACAAATCGCAATATGCGATTGTAGCCTTCCCGTTTTTCCGCGCATAATCTATCGCTGCCGTCAATGGTGCAATAGCATCCACACAACCGCCACCGGAATCCATATCCAATACAATACCGGAAATATTGGGATTGGAGGCTGCTTCATAGATCATATCGGCTATCTCGGTAGTACCATACGCGCAATACGTTCCATACTTCAGCATGGTACCGTGTACCGGAATAATTGCCACGGTATCCGCCGGGAGGTCACCGGCGAAAGAAGAAGTCCGGCTCATCTCCTTGGAAAAAGTCTGACCTTCGATAGGTTTACGATCTGCCAGCGTACCTTCTGCAGACTTGTCGAAGGAACCAGAAATAATCTGCTCCAGGATTTGGTGCGATGACTCCACGTCACGCAAGGCAATAGCCCAGTGGGAGCGCATAATGGCAGAATACAGGTGAGATAAATGCATAGTGTAATTATAGTTTTTTCGTTGCTACAAAAATAGAAGCACCATTATGTCAATAAAAGGACTATAAAAACTTGCTTGATTCTGGCTGATTCCCCTTATATGTCAATCGTAAAGAATGAGGAGAACCGTCACCTGACATGCTTAGTACCACCGGGAACTGGTCGGTACCAACAACTCTCGACGCTCCATCTGTATAATCCAACCGAACCAGCACATACATACCTATCCACTTCATCAACTCATTTTTCATCTCTGCAGATGAATCCGAAAAATCAATTGTGAGATTAACCTCATAAGAATAATTATCTGAAGTGAATTGTTCCGAAAAATCAGCGGATGAAAAATCCATTTTGTTCCATACACCCGATATCTGTATTCGTTCTACCCCAGGAACATTCGTTACAGTTGCTTCAGACAATGCCATAATAAACACTCGGCAAATTGAGGAACGTTTACTTTCTCTATTTTGCATAATCGCTTAAATTTTAAGTAGTTTTACGCATAAAGTGGTGAAATCAATAAAAAAATAATATGTGAAATAATATTAAGGGAAAAGACTCAACTGGAGTTCGCTGGCAATCTCTGCCGTAATTTTACGGCGGTTCCTGTAATCGTACTTCTTCACAGTGTCGTAGTTTATGGCATTCCTTTTGATATTATAGCTATGAAGGAATGCCTGAATGATTTTGTCCTGCTTATACCCTTTAGAATAACCGACAAAAAAGTATTCTTTGATCCGAAGTCGGAACTGTGCTTCGATAAACAGTCGCAGCTGCTTCTGTTTCCACTCTGGAATGTAAATGAAATTTTCGCTGAAGATGGCATGGTTCCACTCCTGTACAGGGAGAATTATGCGAAAAGGATTCTCGCCCAACTCCTGCTTGCGCGGCCTATCAGTAATAGTCACCATCGCTTGGATCATGCGGCCTATTTCATGAGTACCATCCGCCATCAGTTCACCCGTACGCCGGTTCTGCTTCAGCTCATGGTATAGAAAGTCCTGAAGATGCGGTGCCAAATCAATAGTAACAAAAGGTCTGTCCATAATTTTATGCTTTTCGCAAAGATAATCATAATGCGGTAAATTTCTCGCATAAATCCATACATATCAACCCACCTTTCTCAGAGATAGGTCTAAAATTCGTGCTTGAGTACAAAAATATCCTTTGATAATCATATCTATTTGATTATCAATGCACAAAAACCGCACTATTTTCGTACAAAACCCGTACAAAATCGAGTGCGCTGGTACTTTCGTGCATTTTTCGTGAGAAAGTACGGAAAGTGCGGAATCGTGCAAAAAGAGTGCAGCCAAAACCATTTGAATATCAATTAATTAAATGAATAAAAATTCATTTCGCACGATTGTACGATTTTTTTTCTAAAATAAATAAGGTTATATTTACAACCTTAAAAAAATTAAAAAAAAGAATATTATTATATGGCGGATTCCGCTTTTTCGCACAAATGCACACCAATTCTTAATCTATCTAAAAAAGGGGTGAGAGGGGAAAATCCGTACATAGGAAAAGGAATGGCGTACCGCACGCACAAAGTGCGCACAGTACGCCAGAAAAATGCTTCGACTATGGTTTTCGATAAATGCTTCGACTATGGTCTACATCAAATGTTCAGGGTAGTAGGTATCGCATAAGAATTCAAATTCACGGGGAAGCTTCCGGCAGCCAACGATCACCGCAATACCTCGAGCAGCCAGTTCATATAACCGCTGTGTCGTGGAAGGGCTTTCGCGGAAATTAAAGTCATCTACCAACACATAATAGGCTTCTGAGAGTTCGATGTCATACACGGAATGCTTCAGTATCTTCCTGGCATCGCTCCGGATGGTAGCCAGCCGGCAGCGCGTGGCCAGCTCACAAACCATGTTCGTACGCTGGGTGTTGTCCGGGCTAATACAGGTCATTATTTTGTTGTTTTTTTTGCTCATATAAATTGCTATTTATTTGGTAGTTAGCTGAAAAAAATCGTACCTTTATAGTGTAATAAATTGGGGCGTCACATACCTACTTAGAGTAGAAATGTTTGTCCAAATGCACAGGTTTTGCGTATCCTGGCCTTCTGTATATTTTCCGATAATCTGCTGAAAATTCAATTTTATCCACACTGAGATCATCGTGCTGATGATAGTAAATGTACTGGCAGACTACTTTAATAAAGACATCCATACTTTCCGGCACAACCACTTCGCAGACGTTGATAGTATCGCCTATGGCCAGACCGTCAAGCATATTATAGACCTCTTCCTGGAACTGAACGAATCTTACGATATCCTTACGGTACACGTCCAGCTCGGAGTCATCATTTAATCTATATTTCGATAAATCACTACTCATTCCATATCAGTAAGAAATTCTGCTATCGTTATTATTAACCGCCTTTTGTTGCGCATACTCAGAAGATGTATAGTATTCAGGCGTGCCGATGGTAAAATATTCCACACCGCCTGCTTTATCGTCCAAGATCGGGTTTCCGGAACGGGCATCAAACTTGCAAGGCTTCCCGGTCACCGGGTCCAGTTTCTGGGGATTGAAGATGTAGCCGCGGAACTGGCAATACTTCAGCAATCTCTTCTTGAACTCAGTAGGAGAATTAGAGAACTTGCGCATGTTCGGATCATAATTGCAGTATTCATCATACAGTGTCTTACGAACCAGCCGAGTATTCAAGTGGGATTCTGCGCTGAAGTATTCATCTGCCCATGAAATGAATACCTCCGTGATTTCCTGACGCAACCGGCGTTCAATCAAACGCTCCTGCGGTGCCTGTACGACTCCAAACTGAAGGTAGAGCTGCACGCAATTAGCTACCAGATTCCAGCAAAGATTCCACTGTTCAAAATCCCATTCCGTAAAAAAATTGCATCCGAAGTCATCTATCGGCTTATGGGTGTCGTTGTAAAAGTCACTGAACCCCAACAGCCATTGCCGATCTGTAAAAGAAGCACCTTCACCCCGGATGGCATGGTTTGTAGCTATGTAAATTTTGGGAGAGGTCTCATAGGGGAATGTGATACGGCGGCCACCCTTATAATTGACCGTCCAGTCTCCTGTAAGATTCGGAAAAAGACGCTCAAAGTTAAAGTTCATCAGCACGTCATCAATGAATACCAGTTTGGTATTCTCCACCACGTCATTCCAGACGAACTGGTCTTCCAGCAAGTCCTTCCGCTTGCCATTGACGTAAGCTGAAGGAAGAATATGCTTCATCAGTACTCCGATAAGCGACTTACCGGAACGACCGTTCGACTCTCCCACCTCTGATTGCTTACCGTCCATACCGATGACCGCGCGGTTCACAGACACATCCTTGTACTCCATCGCCATATAACCAATCGCACAGAGTTTGGCCAGCAGATGTTTCCGGTTCTCGAGCAACTCCTCGGGTTCAATTTCTACATCCCTCTTACGCCAGGTGAAGTTACTGGTATTGATCAAGAACTGAAGGAAGTGGCAAGTCTTACCCTCCGGAGACAAGGTATAGTCCAGCGTGTCATCATGCCCTGTGAAGGTGATCAACGGACGGCCAAGGTATTTAGCCGGGAAATCCCGGCGCTGTTCCGCCCACACGTGGTGTGTGATTGACTCGTATCCAAGTTCTTTCACTTCATGCTGGGTCACACGCCAGCAGTTTTTTTGGAAATAGAAAATCTGTTCGGTACCGACCGGACGAAGAAAGTCCGGATATATAAAATGAAGTAGGGATAATTTATCTGGCCCTACATATTGAGTAACACCTTTCGATAACATTTCGTTAATACTTTCATTACAATTATTTTCTGCAAATTCAAATAAAAAATCTCGTGCCTCTGACGCTTCAATTACACGCACAAATGGCTGCTCCAGCCGGATGAACTGGAAAGAACCGTCCAATCTCCGGAAGCGGCCAAAGCCACGGTTCTGCAGGAACCTGCGGCTGGGTACATATCGGAACTCATATTCGGTATAAGTATCACCGTTACGGCGGGACTTCTCGACCGCTTCCCAGAACATTTCGTCTGACTCAATCGCCTGGGCTGATTCGAGCTGTCCGGATTCGTTGATACGCCATCGGTGTGAGCCATAGCGGAACTCCGGCAGACGTGACAGTACATCCTTGTGCATATCGGCAAAATGCTTGACTGAATCAAGTCCCCAAAGCGTTGACAGCTTATGATCAGTGTAAGCCGAGATGCGATAAAGCTGAAGATACTTACCGGTCAGACTCTTTTCGTTGATTAGCTTGTCAAAGTCGGCCATCAATTCCTGCTCCTTACCCTGAAGGGAACCAGCCAGCAGGTCATCAATCCCTTTTTCGTTCTGCTCATTTTTCCGCACATGACCGACATAGATTTCCACGTACAGCTCCCTGTTCCGGAGAGAACCCATATAGTCACGGAAGTTACGCGCTGCATAGTAGAAATTACGAGGACGCTTCTCTACCTGGTCGTTGATACGGATGTTGGCCGAAAGGTCGTTCCAGTCCGAATCCATTATGAAAAACACTTCCTGGACATGACACTTCTCGATGATCCGAATCAGGTCTTCAGGAAGGCGGCCCCCGCACGCAATGTTCTGAATGCCGGATATCGCCAGCGAATACATACCATGCTTACACGCTTTCTCGGCCTTCTTCTCACCTTCCTGGATGAAGAGTCGCTGCAAGTGTTCACCCTTGTTATACAACTGACGGATTTTGTCCGGAATGTATATCGGAGTACCGCCCCCATAAGGTGAACGGTACTTGAAAGGTTTGCCCTCCTTATCCAAGTGTTCTTCCGGGTACTGCCAACGAACGCGGAAGTATTCGCGCATCTTGCCGGTCGGTTTACCTTTAGCGTCTTTCTGCTCATAAGTAACGGGTTTCCCCTCGAGGTCATAATATTTGATAATTACATCATCGCCATTCAAATCAATTTCACCTTTGGAATTGACCGTACCTTTGCTAAAGGTGTGGGATAACGTCACTGTATGATTTGTAGTGGAATCAAAGACATGCGCCACCACGTCGTCCACGGTAAGTCCGGACCCCTGCAGCATAGAGACACAATAAGAAGAAGCATCCAGACCCTTCAGTTCTTTTGCCCCTTGTTTGGGTTTTGATATTTTGGGTTTAGCAGGAACAGGGGACGAGATAATCTCCACACCAAACCTTTTAGCCAAATACGAGAGTGCATCATTAAACGCCATATTCTGTACCTTCATCAGGTAAGTGAGGGCGTCATGTCCACCTACGTTACACTTGTTGAAACACCCATATAGTTCTTTCTTAGAATTGTAGTTGAAAGTATTCTTCCCACATACCGGGCATTTTCCTCGGTAATCGTACCCTTTTTGTTCCTCCATGTCCTGGAAGTCTCTAATGACTTCCAAGACATGCCCCTCGGCAGCTCTTTTGATTCTGTCTGTGTTATCTTTTGTATAAAATTGGCTCATATTCTGAATATTTTTTGCAAAGGAAAAGATTAAAGGTTAGTGCCAAAAGGACTATTTCTTATAAACGAACTCCAACCGGACCCGGCCATGTAACCGATTGTTCAGGAACAATCGGGTTATTTTTAACCAGATGGAACAATCAGCGGCGTATGGGGTAAACGCCCTGATAATTTTACGGGCGTGGTATTTCTGCATCCTACGGCGTTTAACCAGGTGCAATCTATTCAGTTTTACACTATCTTTTTTTCTTGTCATATCATTCCTTCTTTGATTTTTTTATTAATAATCTTGCCATTTTATCAAGCTTGGTAGGCGGCATCCATCCACTTTTTGAGCGAATGTATCTTTTGGCATCATTTAGGTCGTTAGCCTTTTCTCTCGCCAAATGGCATTTTCTTAATATATTACCCAGGCTTCTCATAGCTTCTTCAGCATCCTGTTTGTATTCCTCAGAATAGGAACCTTCCAATACGTCTCTAATCTGTTCCAATCCGAAGTCTATTGCATTAACTTCCTTTTCAGTGATTGATATTTGCATTTTGATTCTCCTTTCCACCTATCCCAGCAGCCACCACATGACTGCCAGGAACAGGTAATATAATTTCGTTTTCATTGATGATTTTCCTTTTTTCTACAAGTTGTTCAAGCCTCTTTTCGCACTCTGCACACTCGAGTTTCTTGCGCTCCAGTTTCTCTCTAAACTTAACCAGCTCCTCATCCGTGCTCTCATCAAAGAACATGAAGTTCTGGCGGTTGTACCCGATGTATTCATTCATCCTGCGTTCTGCTTTCGTTATCTGGGCTTTTGCTGATATAAGTTTACTAAGGCAGGAACTCACTTCAAGCGACTCTCCTGAACGCTTGTCGTAGTAGTAGAAAGAAGTGTACACATCATTCCTCGGATGCTGGCATTGCAGTCTGGCCACCCTCCATCTGATTACCCACATCCTTCTTTCGTACACTTCACGTGGAAGGTCGTAGGTGTATAGGGTGACAGATTGATGATCGTGACCGTAGCAGATGCTGATTTGCACCCAATTCTCGATTTTCAGTTCCTTTTCTGCTTTGGCCAAATCCTTAGCCATCTGGAACCAGTCATCCATACTTTCTTGCTTTCCCATATCACTTATTAATTCCACATATTAGGTCTATCTTTAATTCTCTTGAGGTAAGCGGAAATTTTACGGGAAGCATCTTCCCCGTTTTTAACGAATATTCTCGTGTGTTTTTTGTCACCAGGTATCGATACATACCTACCTTTCTTTTCGAGTTCTCGCTGCCGTTCGATTTTCAGTTCAGTCCCGGTAGGATTCTTTTCAAGGTCCACTTTTCTCGGGGCCAATGGGTCGCCTTCTGTAATCATATCATTAAAATTTAAGTTTAACTATTCATAGATTTATAACACGCGATAAGTTCTGCCGTATTATTTACACCCAGTCGGGCTCTCATATTGTTACGATGCCGGATTACGGTAAAAACAGAAATGTTCATTTCTTCTGCTATCTGCTGATTAGTCATCCCTGAAGCTATCAACTCCAGAATATTTTGCTCTTGAGTAGTTAACTTTTTGTTGAGAACTGGGGAACAAACTACACCACAAAGCTTACAGTCAGTAGTGTTACGCAACGGGCATGGTACCTGTTCAATATGCAAATTTCCTCGTAAGTCAATATCCAGCTGGAGCGTGTCAAAAGAGCCGAAGTTACACCTGCAGAAACGGTGAACCATCATAAACTCATAGTATGATCTATTCATGCTACTACGTGAATATAAATTAGACAAGGCTGCAAATGCACCAGGATATCTGTCATTAATCATTTGCAACATAGACTGAATGAGTTCCCGATCAGTTTCTTGTAATACTTTAACCGGTCCATTCATCGGCTTAACCATTACCTCCCCTTCAGGGGTGCTATAAAATTCGATATTAGTAAAATCAATCATGGCTTAGGGAATAATTCTTCAATGGGACGATTTAAGACTTCAGAGATAATTTTTTGTTTGATTGGCGGCGGAACGATCTGCCCGGACAACCACCTGTACACCACAGACTCAGATGTCTGCGTTTTTTCCATAAGCAGTTTTACAATGCGCGCCCGCTCATTCGTTTGGGATTTGATGTCAGTAAATACCATTTTATCAAGATTTTAGTTAATAATATACCTGACAGACTCTTTTTTTGCTATTTTCGTCACGTCAGAAAACTTTCGTTACGCAAATATGCGTAGTATTTTTCGCATATCAAAGGATTTATGCGATAAAAATATCGCATTAACAGTATATAACAGATGGGAAATAATAAGACTAATAGTGAACTAAAAGAACGAATGCTGCAAATATGCGCTGAATTAGGGCTGTCTGCCAACAAGTTATCAGAAGACAGCGGTATGAGTCGTGAGTATATCCGTCAAATGAAGGACTACATATCGCCAGAAATGCTGCGTTACATATCTCGCACATATCCCCACATCAATCTTATATGGCTAATAACTGGCGATGGGGACATAGTAAATAAAGGCAATGGCGAGGAAGTATCCTTGCTAATACGAATGTTGAATGAAGAGCGAGAAAAGAATAAATATCTTAGCGATAAAGTATCTCAGTTAGAGGAGGAATTAAAAAAAATTAAGTCCTGAGTGCATCTGCAAGTCATTTGTACTCAGGATTTTTATATACCGTAAGCCGGGACAATATCGGGACAAAACGGTATAAATAGTCCCCAAATTCTTTATATAATATTATTGATAATCAAATAGATAAGAAGCTAAACAGTAGATAATAGATTCCAGTCACCCCGACTGGAAAAAAGCATTGATAATCTGATGATTGTCGATGCTTTTTTATTTTTAGGCATATCGCTGTAAGTGGCGGTTTAATCGAACAAATTAAACCAAAAAGTAAACCAAGAAGTAAACCAACAAGCACAAGAAACCGCCACCTATTTTATGGAAGAGGAATACACTTGCCTTCCCCTCAACGCATTTTATAAGCCAATACAGAATAAACCACAAACGTAAAGGCCATCAGTACCACACCGAATACAGAGATATAAATTGCATTTTCACAGGTTTCTGCAAGCAACTTCCCCAAATTCATACAGCAGATTGCCACATTCCAAAATTGGCATAACCGGATAGCCAACACATATTGCCGCCCCACATTTGCCTCTGTTACCCGAAAGGCAAATCTATAGTATCGGACGGGTACAAACATACTACAACCCAACACCAAAAATAAAAGCAACATCACAAAACCTGCCGCACCGTTTTCCTGAAAAAACAGTCCACCTGTCTGTTCACTTCGGTACAGTATATATATCCAACCCGCCAACACCGGCAGGAAAGCAATTCCTGTCAGCAAATAGTCGAACATGGTCCGCTGATACCGGACATCACGACCGCTTCCTGAATAAAATCCTAAATTAATCATCGGTTTCTTCTCCTTCGTCTTTCTTCCGGTTACTTTTCTTCAATCTCCCGCTTTTACGCAAGGCCTCATTGATAATCCACTGCAATTGGCCATTGGTGCTGCGGAATTCATCAGCTGCCCACTTTTCTATCGCATCCATCGTGGCAGCGTCCACCCGCAGCACAAAGCTCTTGGTTGTATTTTCTTTTTTGGGCACTATTATCCTCACTTAAAATTAAACGACCAGATTTTTAATGATTCAGTGTACCTGTGTTCAACACCGGCTGGGCAGCCTCATCCGCACAGAGCACCACAAGCAGATTACTTACCATAGCGGCTTTCTTTTCTTCGTCCAGCTCCACAATCTCCTCTTTCGACAATTTGTCCAGTGCCATGTGCACCATTGAGACGGCGCCTTCTACGATTTTCTCACGAGCACTGATGATGGCCGAAGCCTGCTGACGCCGAAGCATGACCGCTGCAATTTCCGGTGCATAGGCCAGATAATTGATGCGGGCCTCCAGCACTTCCATGCCAGCCATTGCCAGACGTTCATTCAGCTTCTGCTCCAACTGCTCATTGATTTCCTCCCCTCCCGAGCGAAGGGTCAACTCATTGGTTGCTGTTTCATTATCATCATACGCATACTGTCCAGCCACCTGACGCAAGGCCGCATCACTCTGTATCTTCACAAAGTTTTCAAAGGCATTCATGCGGTTGGCCACCGCATTTCCCACATTGGCCGACTTTCCGTCTCCCGTGCAGGCCATGGTCTGTGCGTCAATCTCAAACATAGCTTTATAGGTGTCTTTCAACCGCCACACCAATACCAACCCAATCAAAATAGGATTACCGATCTTGTCATTCACCTTTATAGGTTCCACATCCAGATTACGGGCACGAAGTGACAGTTTCTTTTTGTCCATGAACGGATTCACCCAAAAGAATCCTGTTTCTTTAAATGTGCCTTTATATTTTCCAAAAAAGACCATGGCGCGTGCTTCGTTGGGCTCCAACTGCATATACCCGCAGTTTAAAATGATCCACAATAGCACCATCACTCCTCCCAATGCATAAAAAAGAGTTTCTCCCACGGTAAAACACCATGCCGTCACTCCTCCCCATACAAATAAAAATAAGAAAAGAGCTAAAAAGCCGTTCATCCTGAAGCCACTGAATTTTACTTCCTTCGTTTCCATATCCATCAGATTTAAGTGATATTATTTTGATATCACAAATATATTATCCTTCCAGTAAAAATCCAAATGACGAAGCTTGCTGTTTCTTATCTTTAACAATCTATAACCGTGAAAGTTGACCCATCCAAATATGAAAAGAGGGTGTGTCAAAATGCATACCCTCTTTTTTTATGACAACGCCCCGACTTTCCCAAGCCGAGGCGTTGTTATTACCTAAAGATTTTGTATCTTTAGGCATAAGCAAAGTAATATGGCAAAGATACATTTTCGTTCTTACAATCCCAATCAAATCGTCCTTTTCCCACAAAGAATAGATGAAAATATTCCATCGGACGATCCTGTACGTATTCTGAATGCTATGGTTGACAATCTTGACCTTAGTTCGTTCCATAAATTGTATAAGGAGTTCGGCCGTTCTCCCTATCACCCACGAATGATGCTCAAAGCTGTTTTGTATGCCTATATGAACAATATCTATTCCTGCCGTAAGATAGAAAAGTCCTTGCTGCGGGATATTCATTTCATCTGGCTTGCCGGTTATGAGAAGCCGGATTACCGGACTATAAACCGTTTCCGTAACCGTGTTAAGGATGAGATAAACGG
>ENA-OURV01001389-OURV01001389.1-human-gut-metagenome-genome-assembly--contig:-NODE-1389-length-19116-cov-7.975132_pt1 | contig 19116 bp, 20 predicted proteins | sample MGYA00242141_ERZ509072 | MGnify/ENA primary metagenome ERZ509072 (study PRJEB26280, sample SAMEA2338763) | human gut metagenome | biome: human gut; feature: human-associated habitat; material: faeces... | reverse complement strand
CGACTTCACCGACATCTGCGCGTGCGGGCCGCTGCCGATGCTCAAGGCGATTATGAACGCGGACGACCATCCGGCACAGCTGTCCTTCGAGGAGCGCATGGGCTGCGGCTTCGGCGCGTGCATGGGCTGCACGGTCAAGGTCAAGGGCGGCTACAAGCGAATCTGCAAGGACGGCCCGGTGCTGGTGCGAGAGGAGGTCATCTGGTGAGCAGCAGGGATTTGCGCGTTACCCTGTCCGGCGTGACGCTGGACAACCCGGTCATTCCCGCCAGCGGCACATACGGCTTCGGGCAGGAATTCACCCCGTATTACGACATCAACATCTTAGGCAGCCTGTCCTTCAAGGGCACAACGGCGGAAAGCCGCTTCGGCAACCCAACGCCGCGCATTGCGGAATGCCCGAACGGGATGCTGAACTCCGTCGGCCTGCAGAATCCCGGCGTGGAGCACGTCATCGCGCACGAACTGCCCGCACTGCGGAAAATCTTCCATAAGCCGATTATCGCCAACATCAGCGGTTTCTCGGTGGAGGAATACGTTCATTGCGTCGAGCTGCTGACGAAGGAAGAGCAGGTTGAAATTCTCGAAATCAACATCTCCTGCCCGAACGTGCGGCACGGCGGCATGGCGTTCGGTACGAACCCCGACGCGGCGGCGGAAATCACCCGCGCCGTCAAGCAAGTGGCGACGAAGCCTGTCTACATGAAGCTGTCGCCGAACGTGACAGACATTGTGTCCATCGCGAAAGCGTGCGAAGAGGCGGGCGCGGACGGCTTGTCGCTCATCAACACCCTGCTGGGGATGCGCATTGACCTCAAGCGCCGCCGCCCCGTGCTGGCGAACGTCATGGGTGGCTACTCCGGGCCGGGTGTGTTCCCGGTGGCGGTGCGCATGGTGTATCAGGTGACGGGCGCGGTCAGCATCCCGGTCATCGGCATGGGCGGCGTCAGCTCCGCACGGGATGTGGCGGAAATGATGCTGGCCGGCGCTACCGCAGTGGAAATAGGCGCTGCAAACCTTGTGCAGCCCTATGCCTGCCGGGATATAATAAACGGGCTTCCGCTTTTAATGAAGGAGCTTGGAATAAATAAACTATCAGAATTAACGGGAGGAGCGCATAATGGGTAAGGATGTAATTATAGCCTGTGATTTTGCTTCGGGCAAACAGACCGAGGATTTTCTCTCCTGCTTTTCGCAGCAGCGTCCCTTTGTCAAAATCGGCATGGAGCTTTTCTATGCCGAGGGGCCGGATATCGTGCGCCGCTTAAAGAAGCGCGGGCATAAGGTGTTTCTGGATCTTAAGCTGCACGATATTCCCAACACCGTAAAAAAGACCATGGCGGTGCTGTCCGGGCTGGGAGCGGATATGTGCAACCTGCACGCAGCCGGCGGCAGCGCAATGATGAGGGCGGCCCTTGAGGGGCTTACACGGCCCGACGGCACGCGCCCGCTGCTTATTGCCGTCACTCAGCTCACCTCCACAAGCCCGCAGACCCTTAAGGAGGAGCTGCTTATAAACGAATCCATGCAGGATACCGTGCTGCACTATGCGCGCAACGCCGAAAAGTCGGGGCTGGACGGCGTCGTCTGCTCTCCGCTTGAGGCTGAAAGCGTACATGCCGCCTGCGGCAGCGGCTTTATAACCGTTACCCCGGGCGTGCGCTTTGCAAACGCCGAAAAGGACGATCAGACCCGTGTCATGACCCCCTTGCAGGCACGCGCACAGGGCAGCGATTATATAGTGGTGGGCCGCCCCGTAACCGCCGCCGCCGACCCCGCTGCGGCATATGCCCGCTGCGTAAGGGAGTTCGTTTTGGGACAGGAATAGTAAACGGCAAAATGCAAAATGCAAAATGACCGCAGCCGGCTAAGCACTTGCCAAAGCTGCGGATAAATACAGCCGCGTCGGCAGGGAAAATGTTGCCGATGCCCTGAAAGAAAGGAAACAGTATAATGACGGCATATGATATAAATGCAAACAATACAGAACAGATAAGAGCAGAGGTAACAAAAGGAATACTGGAAATCGGCGCGGTGCTGCTGCGCCCGCAGCAGCCCTTTACCTGGGCAAGCGGCATAAAAAGCCCCATTTATTGCGATAACCGCCTGATTCTTTCCGCTCCCCGCGTGCGCACGCTGGTGGAAAGCGCCATTGCGCAGACGGTAAAGCAGGAATATCCGCAGGCGCAGGCGCTCATGGGCACCTCCACCGCGGGCATAGCGCACGCCGCAATAGCCGCCCATATGCTGGGGCTGCCCATGGGCTATGTGCGCGCCTCCAATAAGGATCACGGCCGTCAGAACCGCATAGAGGGCAGGCTGGAAAAGGGCGATAAGGTAGTGGTAATAGAGGATCTTATCTCCACCGGCGGCAGCGTGCTGGAGGTGGTGGAGGCTCTGCGCGAGGCGGGAGCCGAGGTGCTGGGCATAGTGTCCATCTTCACCTACGGCATGCAGAAGGGAAAGCAGCGGCTCAAGGAGGCCAATGTGCGCAATATAAGCCTTACGGATTTTGATACCACGGTAAATACGGCGGCGCAGCAGGGACTTATAAGCCCGGAATCGGTGCAGCGTCTGTTCCGCTTCCGTGATAATCCCTCGGACGAAAGCTGGATAAAGGAATAAACCGCAAAAAGCAGGCGCGGCTGCCCGCGCAGCATAGCGCGCGGGCGTGCCGGACGCCGTTTAAAGATATGTTCCGGGTAAAAATTCAAAAAAGGAGAAAACAAATGAGAAGCGTTATAAGCATAACCGATCTTTCAAAGCAGGAAATCGAGCAGCTGATCGACACCGCCTGCGACATCATGGCGCAGCCGGATAAATACAGCAGCCGCTGCCGCGGCAAAAAGCTGGCCACTCTCTTTTACGAGCCCTCCACCCGCACCCGCCTGAGCTTTGAGGCGGCAATGTATGAGCTGGGCGGCAATGTTCTGGGCTTTTCCGATGCGCAAAGCTCTTCGGCCTCCAAGGGGGAAAGCGTGGCGGATACCGCAAAGGTTATCTCCTGCTTTGCCGATATAATCGCCATGCGGCACTATAAGGAGGGCGCGCCCTTGGTGGCGTCCATGAATGCCTCCGTGCCCGTTATAAACGCCGGGGACGGCGGACACGACCACCCCACGCAGACGCTTGCCGATATGCTCACAATATATAAAGAAAAGGGCAGGCTGGGCAATATCACCGTGGGCTTCTGCGGCGATCTTAAATTCGGGCGCACCGTCCATTCCCTCATAGCCGCGCTTTCCAGATACGAGGGCGTGCGCTTTGTGCTGGCATCCCCCCGCGAGCTTCAGCTTCCCGATTATGTGCGCCGGGATATCCTGGAAAAAAACAACATTGAATTTGTGCAGACCACCGATCTTGACGCGGCGCTGCCGGGTCTGGATGTGCTGTATATGACCCGTGTGCAGCGGGAGCGCTTCTTCAACGAGGAGGACTATCTGCGCCTTAAGGACAGCTACATTCTGCGCCCCGAGCGGCTGGTAAACGCCAAGAGCGACCTTTGCATAATGCATCCGCTGCCCCGTGTAAACGAAATGAGCGTCTCCCTTGATAAGGACAGCCGCGCCTGCTACTTCAAGCAGGTGCTCTACGGTAAATATATGCGCATGGCGCTTATATTAAAGCTTTTGGAGGTGTAAAAAATGAAGGTGGATTCCATAAGAAACGGTATAGTCATTGATCATATAAACGCAGGGCGGGCAATGGAGATATATAAGCTGCTGGGGCTGGACAGTCTGGACTGCTCCGTTGCGCTTATAAAAAATGTTCCAAGCCGCCGCATGGTGCGCAAGGATATAATCAAAATAGATTCCGATTTTGACCTTGACATAAACGCTCTGGGCTTTGTTGACCCCGAGGTAACGGTAAATATCATAAGGGACGGCGTCGTGGCGGAGAAAAAGCGCGTGCAGCTTCCCAAGGAGCTTGTAAATGTGGTCTTCTGCAAAAATCCCCGCTGCATAACCTCCACCGAGCAGGAGCTTGACCATGTTTTCCGCCTTACCGACAGCAGCGAGGGCGTATACCGCTGCATATACTGCCAAACCCGCGCAGGGCATTAAATACCCCTCTTTTGCATAATGCATAAGCCAAAGCCTCTGTACCTCCGCAGCCCCTTGCTGCGGAGTGCGGGGGCTTTTGCTTGTCTTAGCTTAAGCCAAAGTCTGCTTCAGGCAAAACAAATGTAAAATAGTTGCAAAATCTTCCTTGCGTATATTGACATTGCCTGTGCCGTATGGTACCCTTTATTCAGGAAAGGGTGATGCCGGTATGGTAATTAGCGTTAAAGCAACGGCTTATAACTGCAATACGCGTTTATGGGAGGCGAAGCCATGAATAAAAGGCTTATTACGGCGCTTGCAGCGCTTGCGTTTGGCATGCTTATAATATTCACCGTCGGCATTACGGTTTCCACGGTTAATACAAAGGATAAAAATCAAAATCTTGCCGTTCCCACGGCGGAATGCAGCACTGTTCCGGCGGTCAGCACCCCGGCAAAGGAAGCCCCGGCGGGCATGCAGTCGCTTGCATTAAAAAGGAAAATAGTCAGGCAAAGAAACGCGCAGCACGCCAAGGACGAGCATATCACCGTTCCGCAGGCAAAATCGCAAAAGGCCAAGCAGCTGCTGGATAGGGTGCTTGCAGGCAGAAAAATGTCCTCCCTTGAGGCGGAAAATTATAATAAGACCCCTGTTGAAATACAGGAGCTTACCTATGAGCAGGCGCATCAAAGAGAGGAATATTACCGCGGGCTTATGGAAAAGGACCCCTCCGGCAAAACCGAGCAGGGCGCAAAAAGCGGCGAGCTTTATGTGCTTTATCGGGATTATGCCATGAGCATTGCCACAGGAGAGCCTCTTGCACAGATGAACTACGACCGCCTCCGGCAGTCGGCGGAGGTAATTATCCGCTGGAACAGCGACCTTGAAGCGGGTGTCGGAAGCAGTATATCGAGTGCGGCAAAGCGGGATATGGGAATACTTTGCAACAAAATGCTGGATATTGTAAAGCAGCATATGGAAAAGGGCGAAACGGACACCGCCTTAAGGGAGCTTGAGCTTATAGAGGAATTTTTTCATTGCGAGAGCTCATACTATAATAATTTCGGCTCAATTAAGCCGGAATACGATGCTCTTGAGCAAAGGCTGGAGGCCGGCGAAAGCATAGAAAGCGTGCTGTACCTGCCGGATTGATGCTGTAAGGGCTATAAAAGCCAAAAGCAAATGCAAAAAAACCAAAAGCTGTATGTGCGTATTTCTGTAATTAAATAAAACAAAGCCTGCCGCAGCGGTCAACAGCCGCCTGCGGCAGGCTTTTGCCGTTTTACGCAATCGCATTTGCTTTTTCCGATATTAAGCCTCTTACGGCGGCAAATTGTGCAGTCTGCCCCCTGTTTTTCGGGATATATTATAAAAACGGCTTCAAGTACCGGCAGCTGTTGTGCCGTATTTACATATACTTATGTATTATCTGCATATATTTGTTCAAAACATATGCAGATAATACGGATAAACCCTTGCTTTTCTGCATATAATATGCTATAATTATATGCAGAAAGGCTGGTGCTGCATGAGAAAATTCGATTACTCATTTTTGAACAACGGTTTGCTGCCTGCAAAACTTGTGAACCTCACTTCAAACATTGCGGCGCTGAAAACCATGGCAGGCGTGCGCAAGGACGAATACACGCAGATTTTTACGGAGCTGGAAGCTGTTGCAAAGGTACAGTCCATCAAAAGTTCCAATGCCATCGAGGGCATTGTGACCAGCGACGAGCGTATCGCCGCCATTGTCAATCAGAACAGTGCCCCGCTGAACCACAACGAGGCGGAGATTGCCGGTTACAGAGATGCGCTGAATGAGATCCACTTGGGATATGAGCATATCGACTTCCGGCAGAGCGATATTCTGCGTTTGCACGAAATGATGATGAGCTTTGCGGGCTATGAGTACGGCGGGCAGTACAAAACGGACGACAATGTGATTTTGGAAATTGACGCTGACGGAAACCGCCGTGTCCGCTTCCGTCCCACGCCTGCAAGCGAAACGCCGAAAACAATGGAGCAGTTGGAGCTTGCATATTTGGATGCCCGAAGCGATGCGAATATCAATCAGCTTCTTTTGATCCCCTGTGTCATTCTGGACTTCCTCTGCATCCATCCGTTCCGGGACGGCAACGGCAGAATGTCCCGTCTGCTCTCGCTGCTGCTTCTATACAAAAACGGATTTGACGCCGGAAGATATGTGTCCTTTGAGGAGCAGATCAACAACTGCAAGGCGTATTATTACGAAGCCCTGCGGCAGTCCTCGGCCGGATGGGAAACGAACGAGAACTCCTATTTCCCCTTTATCGAGAATTTCCTCTCCACCCTCTATATGTGCTATAAGGAACTGGACAAGCGGTTTGCGGTGGTACACGGCAAGAAGATCACGAAAAAGGCCCGTGTGGAGGCAACAGTCCTGAACAGCCTGACCCCGCTGTCCAAAGCCGAGATTTGCAAAATTCTCCCCGATGTCAGCCCCACGACTGTTGAAGCCGTGCTCGGAGAGATGGTTAAAACCGGCTTGATAAAAATAATCGGTGCGGCAAGGGCGGCGCGGTATATTAAAGCATAGATTAAATACGGGTTCGTGCGGTAAAAACGCAGGCTTCGTTTATCGGTTCTGATTTCGGGGCTTGCCGCTTCGGTGTGTTTCCAAAGCAAAAAAGCAGCCCCGGGTATACCCTCGGGGCTGCCTGCCGTTTGATCAAAAAATGCGCTTTTTTAACTGTTTTTTGGTCTTTTATTGCTGTTTTTCCGCGTTTTTCAGCCGCTGCTTAGCGCCTTCCAGCTCCTTTTTAACCCGCTCCAGCTCGGCCCGCAGCTCAGCGCAGGGTTCGTCCGGTATGGCGCATATCAGCCCAAGCGCCTCCAGTGTGCCTCTCGGGGCGTCCCCCGTCTGCTCAAGCCCTGCCTCCTTTTGCATTTTAAGAAGCCCGTTCAGGGTTTCCGTGCCGAAAACGCCGTCCGCTCCGTGCTTTTCAAGCGTATAGCCGTACAGCATAAGCTGATGCTGAAGCGCGCGCACATCCTCGCCCTTATCGCCCTTTTTGAGCCTTCTTGATACGGTAAAGCCCTCAATTTCATACGCAAACAGCCTCGGCCGGCCGAAAAAATTCCACGGACGGGCATCGGTCTCGGTGCGCACCACGCCGTAATCCCGTCCCCGGCATTCAATAACCTGCCGGCTGTTTACCGCAAAGCCCACATGAACGGCGCGCCCGGCATCATTGAGAATAAAAACCCAGTCGCCGCGGCGCAGCCGATCGCGAGATACAGGCTCGCACAGCCCCTTCATGCCGTTGGAATTAAGGTCCTGCGGCAGCGGCTTTTTTACATTCTCAAGCCAGTACATTCCAAGCCCCGAGCAGTCAAAGGCGCCTATGCTTTTTTCGGGATACCCCTCTGCAAGGCGTTTTGCAAGCAGCCTGCGGCAGCGCAGGACATTTTTTTCGTCGCCGTGCTCCCGGACTTTGAGCCAGGCGGTGTCAAACGGGGCGCGCTGCCCCTGCGCTCCCAGAACATATATGCTGCCTCGCACAATTTCCTGCTCAAGATAGGCTATAAAGCTTTCAAGCATAGTCATTTCCGTCGTCCTCCTGATGGCCGTCGTCGCTTGGCGCGGTGCTGTCGCTCAAAGTGCCGCCCGCACCGCCGTTTTCGCCGCTTCTCTTTTCGCGGGACTGCTTATAGACCTGATGCGCACCCGTTGCGGCAAGGCCGCTTACCGCCCCTGTTGCGGCAGCGCTGAGCCAGTTGTCCGCGGGCAGGGCACCGGGAATAAAAAAGAAGCATACGAGCCCCAAGGCAAGCCCGAAAAGCCCGCAGACAGGCGGTATCAGGCGGCAAAAGCGTTCGCTGCGGCAAAGATTTTTAAGAAAAAAGGCGCAAAGATATACTACTGCGGTTATTGCCGGAAGGGCGGCAATATCCATAAAATCCATAAAATCGCTCCCCATGGGGGTGATTTGGCCCGAAATTACGGGCTTTTCCCCGATTACATTTTATGCTTTGTTCTTTATGCAGGTGAAGAAAAAATGCAAAAAAGCGGTTAAAAACCGTTAAAAAAGGCGCAAAAAACGCTTAAAAAACCGTTAAAAAACGCGTTATTTTTGATAAATTTTTTTGCGGCGCAGCATTTGCGAATATTTTCGGGGGCGGCTTAGGACATTAAGAGGCCATTATTCTAAAGAGGATAAAGTTGTCATTATGACGCGTGGCAGATTTTTTATGGGAATCAAAAGTGACAACAAAAAAGTTGTCGCAAATGACTACCATTTTGCTGTCCTCCGTGGTATAATACAGACAGTAAAAAGGAGGATATAAAAATGACGGATTTGAGAAAAAACATAGATCACTACATGGAATTAAAGGGAATAAAAATGTACAGCCATCTGCTTGCGGATATTGCGGGCGAGCTGGGGATGACGGGGCGGGAGAAATATCGGTTTGCCGAAAGGGAAAAAGCAAACTTTTCAAAAATGCTCAAAGGGGAAAGGCCGCTGAAGTATGAATATATTATTCCGCTTGAAAAAATTTTCGGAGTACCGCTTGCGCGCCTTATGAAGGAGGACGCTTATAAGCTTCCGCCGGAAAAAGAAAATGCAGTATTTGACAAGGGTTTCAGATATTACGCTTATGTTGATGACCCTGAGCTGTATGAAAGGGAATTTGACAAAATTCTTGATATAAACGGACAGACAATATTGAATAACAGAGATGAGTTCGGAAAAAGCTTTTTGGACTATGCGGCCGAATACGGCTCATCAAACGGGATCAGGTACATTTATGAAAATTACAGGCCCAGAATGAAGTGGTATAACAATCAGTTTGAATTCGATAGGACAAAGGGCGGTATCTGGATACACATAGAAAACGCAATGCCGCTTGCACGGCTGGTTGCGGGCATGAAGGATGCAGATATGTTTTATACGATGTTTGATTCCTACAATATGTTTTTTGCAAACGGCCATTATGCAACCGACAAAAATATTTTCTGTACCGGAGAATATTTGGAGCTGCTGATGGATAATGAGCATCTGTTTAGGGCATTGTTTGATACAAAAGCGTATGATGTTAAGCTTGGCAGTAGTGATAGGCAAAAATACGAAAAGAGTGTTATTACATATAATTCCGTTAATCCTATTTTGAACAACTGCTTGCGGTATGCATTGCGGCATTTGCCGAAATACAGGGATCAGGCGGTGGAGATTTTGAAATTCGGCATAGAGCATAACGCTCATATAGCGCAGAAACATAATATGTCCGATTGCTATGTATGCAATGAATTGGGCGGCATTAAGAATGACGGAGAGGAACAATACTATGAGCTTGCAATTGTGACATATGAAAAGGATATTCAGGACAAAGAGATAAACGGGCTTATAGAGCGGCTGCCGAAATTCAATGACTGCAGAAGATAAATAAGCGGAGCAAAGGAAACGAAAAAAGAAGCGCGCCCAAAGCATTTTGCTTTGGGCGCGCTTGGCTTTGCCGGGGTTACAGGCCGGGGTTACAGGCGGCGCAGGAGGATGAGCTCGCTTGAGAGGGAGGCGGGGATGCGCAGGGTGATGCCTCGGGCAAGCTCGGCGGCGCTCATGTGCAGAATATCGCCGGTGTTATCAAGGGTTACTTCGTAATTCCCGCTAAAGGAAAGGCCGCGCGGGATTATTTTTATTTCGTCCGCAGCGCCGTTTGGAGCGGTGAGCACCGTTACGGCGGCGCGGTCGCGTTCCTTGGAGGCTATTTCCAGCACAGAGGGGCGGCCGTGCATATAATCGCGGCTTTGCTCGGTGTGGTGGTATATGCGGCACTCGGGCAGGAAGGGGCGGATGAAGCTTTTATAAAGGGCGATGCTGTGCTTTATAAAATCCAGCTGTTCGGGGTTGAAGGCGGCGTCCTTGGGCGAGAGCACATTCATGGAGATATGCCCCAGGATTGCGTTTCGCATATGATAGTCAAGGGAGGCCAGACGGTGGCAGCCCATTCCTGCCACAAGACGGTCCACCCGCTCGGGGGGGAGCGCCATGGTCATGCCGGCGGTTATACGCCGGGACATGGGGGGGATTTGGTCGTCGGAGACCCATGTGTGGTCAAAATAACGCATAATGCCGCAGTCGCAGCGTCCGCCGCCGCTTGCGCAGTTTTCAAATATCACATCGGGGAAGCGCTTGTGCAGACGCTCGTACATGGCGTACACCGCCTCGGTGTGCTCTGCGGAGGTGCCGCCCGGAGCGCCGCGGCGGGCGGTGAAAAGCTCGGGGGTGACGATGTTGTAATCCACCCGGAAAAGGTCGACGCCGTATTGCTCTATTACGCGCACGCATTCGCTTTCCGCCCACTGAGCGGCCTTGGGTACGGTGAAATCCAGCAGGGCGCCGCGGGAGGAATCAAAGTTTTCGGTGAACCACTCGGGATGCTCTTTATATACGGCGCTGGCGGTGCCGGGGCGTTCCGGCTCCATCCACAGGCCGAATTTCATGCCCTTTTCACGGCAGTAGTCCCTAAGCTCGCCTATGCCGCCGGGGTAGCGGTCTTTATCCGGAATCCAACCGCCGTTAAGCTCGTACCAGCGGGACATTTGCTCTCCTGGCGGGCAGAACCAGCCGGCATCCACTATGAAGGCTTCGCAGCCGATATAGGCCATCTGGTCGATAAAGCGTTTGCTTGTTTCAAGGGACATATCGTGCTCGGCTCCCATGCCGGCGCCCACAAGGCAGCTTTGAGCGTGCCGTGACGGCATGACGCTGCGCCGCAGATGGGAATTCATGCGGTTTACCGCCTCGTCGGGGTCGCCCTGAAGCATGCCTGTTTCCAATGCCGGGGTGCGGTATATTTCTCCGGGGGCAATTATTTTAACGGGGGCGTTGCCGGTTATATCGGCGGAGAACCAAAGCCGCGCCGCGCCCTTTTCCTCGTGCATATCAAGATCGAAGGTAAAGCGGTAGCCGGCGCTCCAGCCCAATTGCCCGGTGAAAACGGTGCCGGTGAGGGAGTTTTGCAGCATGAACATGGGGTAGCGGTGGCGCGGACGGCCGAAGCGCCCCTCAAAGGAGGTTATATCCGGCGGCAGGGTGCGCCAGTTGAAGTCGCCCTCGCCGTAGAAATCGTCAAACTGCATATACCCAATGCGGTATATGCCTTCGCGGTTTTGAATGTAGGCGGGGACGGCGGTTATTTCCGCGCCGCCCTGCATAACGGAAAGCTCGGAGATGTTAAGGGGAGCCGTTCCCGTATTTTCAATTTCCAGCTGTCGGGAGAGAATGCCGGTGCCGTCAAGACGGGTGACAACGGTGAGGCAGACGGGCAGGACGGTGTTTTTAAGCAGCAGGCGCGCGGTGCGCCCGGTTTTTTCCTCCGATGACACGGTGCAGCCCTCCCAGAGCCAGCCGCTGTCCAGGCGCACGCCGTTTGCGGTGATGCCGAAAACGCAGGGACGGCGGAAATCGCCGCGGGAGAAGCGGGAGGGGCAGGCGCTTAAGACATTCAGCGGATAGCCGGCGGTGTTCCAGCCGCCGGAGCAAAGCACTCCGCCGTCAAGAAATTCCTCATAGACGGTAAGGCCGCTGCGGTAGCATACTGCGGGCGCGCCGCCCTGCGGGAGATAAACATCGGAAAAATTATCGTATTGCGTAATAAAGCCTCCTTTTATTTTTACGGTGCTTTGATTTTAGGTGGTAAGAGCCGGAAGTACGGAGCCGGAGCCGCGGCGGGCGTGTTTTTGCGCTTAAGACACAGCTTGGCGCTTCAGACATCGCGGACATTAAGGCGGGACAGAGCGGCGGCCTCCTTTGCGCGGTATTCGTGCAGCACGCAGGGCAGCACAAGCACCGGGACGGGAGAAAAACGCTTCGGGGGCATGGTGCCCTCCAGCAGGTATTTTGCAAGCAGGGTGAAGGCGGCGCGCGCCTGCGAGCAGAGATCCTGATATATGGTGGCGCTTACGGTGCCGTCCGTTATATAGCTGTCCAGCTCGGGATAGGTATCAAAGGTGACAAGCGCGGGACGGGCGGACAGCCCCTTTACATAGCGGCAAAGTGGAAGGGACTGGCCGCTGGTTATGTATATGCCGTCGGCGGTGTCCTTGCCCAAAAGGCGGGGGAGGGCGGCCTCCAGCACGGCGGGATCATCCTTCATATCAAAGGAGAGGGTGATATCAAGCCCCAGACGAACGGCGGCCTCTTCAAAGGCGCGCACGGCTGCGGAGTGAACGGTGGCATCGCGGTTGCCGGTGAAAAGGGCAACGCGTTTTCTGCCGTGGCGCAGGCAGCAGGAGAGGAATTCCGCTGCCATGACGGCGGAGGCGGCGGGGTCGTGCGCCGAGGTGAAAAGCCCGTGCAGCCCGTTTATTTCCGATTGCAGCAGCACGGGAGGGATGCCGTCGGCGCAGCGGCGGGCAATAAGAGCCGTGCTTTCAGGGGCGGTTATTCCGCTTACGATCAGGGCGCGGCAGTCGGAAAGCTCGCTTAGCGCGCGGCGCACGGCGTCAGTTTCCTCCTCCTTGGTGGTAAAGCGCAGAAGGCGGACCTCGGCGTTGAGCTTATAGTCGTAGTTTTCCCTAAGGGCGTCCTCTATACCGCGCAGCAGCTCGTTAAGGCCGGGGGCATAGGCGGCGTTGAGGATTACGCCTATGCAGGTTTCGCGTGCCGACAGCCGGGCGGCGGCGCGGTTGGGGACATATCCGCGGGCGGCGGCATATTCCGTTATGCGCCTGCGGGCTTCGTCGCTTATGCGGGAGCCGGGGTCAAAGGCGCGGCTTATCGTAGAGGGGGCGATGCCCAGCTCGCGGGCAATGGTGGTGATGGTGCAGCGTTTTTTTTCCATGGCGGCTCCTTTATGCGTGTGCATATGTGTGAATATCGGATATAAAAATCACGGCTCAAAGGCGGACGGAGATCATCCTATGCACAAAAGGGCAATTGCGGCGCAGCCCACCGCTATGCCTATCCATTTGGCGCGGCTTAGGCGCTCCTTGAGGAAAACGGTGGAGATGAGCAGCATAAGCAGCAGATTTGCGCCGTTTACCGTGGGGAAGAATACGATGCTGGGCATTACCCCGGAGAGATAAAGGTTTATGACATTGGCTGCGGCTATGGCCACGCCGCTTGCAAGGGACATATACACAACGGGACGGCGGGGGGAATAGCTTATCTGCGGGGTCTGACCGCGCATTTTGTAGAAAACAAGGGCGGCGGCGGAGTAGACGGTGCTGACGGCAAAGGCGGTAACCAGAAAATACATAAGCTCGGAGGCGTGGGGGGAGCTCTGGTGCAGCTTCTGCATGATGCCGATGCCTCCCAAGCAGAGCATGGCGGCAAGGCACAGCAGAAACCAGCGGAGGTTGGCCTTGCGGTTTTGGCCCTTTTCGCACACGGACAGCGCCAAAGACACAAGCATCAGGGCGCAGCCTGCAAGCTTGAGGGCGCTTATGCCTTCATTGAAGAACAGAGGGCCGGAGAGGGCGGGAATCATCATGGAGGCGGTGATTATAAGGGTGGTATAAGAGGCGGGGCCGCATTCAAAGGCGCGCATATTGAAAAGCGCCGCCAGCGCGGTGAGCACGCCGAAGGCAAGCCCCGTAAGCAGGGTATAGGCTCCGGGAGCGGGCGCGCCCTCCGCAAGGGCGAATATCAGCAGCGCGGCGGCGGAAAAAAGGCTGCATACCGCGTTGAAGGAATGGAAATCCGCCTGATTGCGGGCGTTATGCTTACTGAAACGGTTGCGGATGAGATTGTAGCCCAGGGTTACGGCGACGGATATTACAAGAAGAACATACTGCATGACGGCGCTCCTTTTGAACGGACAGATAAAATGTGCAGTTGTGCAAGCGTTTGCACAAAGCTTATCAAATGATAGCATATGCGGCCATAGCGTGTCAAGGATAAATTTTTCTTGTATTTACGGCGTGAAAATGGTACAATAAACAAAATAGCAGGCTGCACGCAAAAAAAGCGGAGCCGTGTCCGTTCGGCGGGCAAAAAAGCGGGGCATACCTGAGGCGGGCGGCTTTACGGCGGCAAGGAGAGGCGCGGAGATGACGATAAATGTCGGCGACACCGTAATTACAAAAAAGGCACATCCCTGCGGCGGAAACCGGTGGACGGTGACGCGCACGGGGGCGGATATAAAGCTCAGATGCGACAAGTGCGGACACATTGTGATGCTGGACAGGGGAAAGTGCGAAAAGAGCATAAAGCAGATAATACCGGCCGAGGGGACGGAGTAACGGGAAGGATGCGCGTATGGGCAAGAAAAAAAGCGATGAGTTTCAGCTGACCTTTGATACGGCGGAGCTTCCGCAGGGCGGGGATGATCTGCTGGACGATATAGACAGACTGCTTGAGCAGCAGAAGAAAAAGAGGCAGGAAGGCAGCGCGGAGGACGGCGGAGCAGCGGCAAAGGACGCGCGCCCGGAGGAAAACGGCACGGCGGCAAGTCCCGCGCTTTTTAAGGAAAATGTGCAGGCAGGCGGCGCGGCGGAGAAACGCGCGCAGACAGAAGGCGCCGTGGAGGAGATTCCGGCGGAAACGGACGGAAATACGGGCCGGCAGCAGGTACGGGCAGAAAGCGTGAAGGATGCGCGGGAGGATGCCCGAAAGCGCACTGCCGTAAGGAGAACGCGGGAGATAATAGCGCAGGAGCAGGAGGAAGCGGAACAGGAAAGCGTCGTAAAGGACGATGCAATGCAAAAGCCCGAGGGGGACGCAGAAGGGAAAAGGCCGGACGGCGCAAAGGATGCGGAGAGGGATGCAGAGCCGGAAAAAGCCGAAGGCGCGGCGGGCAGCGAAGAACCGCAGATACAGATAGACCGCAACGAGCTGCTGCGCAAGCAGCGGGTGGCGATGTTTACAAAGCCGGAGATGCTGCTGGAGACGCCCTATACGGTGACGGTGAACAACAGGCAGTATGTAAGGTATCGGCTGGAATACGGCAATCCGGACAAGGAGATTCCGCCGGAGATAGCATCCAGCGCGGGGATACTTATTCCGCCGATTGACAGGGGGGACGAGCAGGCGGCAATAAAGCAGAGACGAAAGCAGAAGTGCGCAAATGCCGGCAGAGAGATAGCCGGGTGGGTGCTTACGCTGGCGTTTGCGGCGTTGCTTGCGCTGCTTATAAACAGCTTTGTGTTTTTCTTTGCGAGGGTAGAGGGCAACAGCATGCTGGGTACGCTGAAGGACGGAGAGGTGCTGTTCGTGTGGCGCGCGGGCTATGTTTTCGGGCAGCCGCAGCGGGGGGATATTGTGATATGCCACTATCCAAAGACAAAGGACGGCGGATATCTTGATCAAAAAAACACCTGTTATGTAAAAAGGGTTATAGGTCTGCCGGGAGACACCGTAAGCATACGGCAGGGGACGGTTTATATAAACGGAGAGGCACTGAAGGAAAGCTATCTTGAAACGGAGAGAATAGACTCGCAGAGCATGGAGGCCGTTGTGCTGGAGGAGGGAGAATATTTCCTTATGGGGGACAACCGCAGCGACAGCACGGACAGCCGCCGCATGGGGGCGGTTGAGCGCGGAAAGATTCTGGGCAAGGCCGTGGGGGTGGTGTATCCCTTTACGGAATTTGGCTCGCCCTATGCAAACACGGCGGGATAGCGGAAGCGCAAAAATCAATAAAGCATTTGAGTTTTCGGAGGACGGAGAATGAATCAGCCTGAGAAAAACACGGCAAAGGATATACAGCAGGAAAAAACGGGCATTGAGGAAGAAGCCGCGCAGCAGCGGGAAATGCAGCTGCCCGAGGGAGAGGCCGCCGGCGGGATAATAAAGCAGGAAGCGGAAGGGGGCAAAAGAGAAAAGCGGAAAAAACGCGGGGAGGAAAAGGACACAGTGCGGGAAATTGCAAGCTGGGTATTTACCATATGCATGGCGGTGATAGCGGCGCTGCTGATTCGGTCGTTTATATTCATAATAGTGCAGGTGGACGGCCCCAGCATGATGAACACGCTGCACAACGAAAACCGGCTGTTTGTCTGGCGTGCGGGCTATACCTTCGGCGGAGAGCCGCAGCGGGGGGATATTGTGATATGCGAATTGGAGATTAACGGTGCCCCGAAAGTATGCGTAAAAAGGGCCATCGGGCTGCCCGGAGAGAAAATAGAGATAATATCGGGCACGGTATATATAAACGGAGAAGCCCTTGAGGAGGATTATGTGGCACCCGAGCGGTTCAAAAAGGAAGACAATATGCAGCAGATAACCCTTGGGGAGGACGAATACTTCGTTATGGGTGATAACCGCTCAAACAGCACGGACAGCCGCTATGTGGGGCCTGTTAAGCGCGGGAAGATTATGGGCAAGGCCCTTATAAAGGTGTGGCCCTTTGACGAGATAGGAAGCATTGAATAGCGACGCGGCGGCAATACGGTATCAAACCCGTAAAAAAGCCGGAAAGAGGCAGAGCAGATGTACGATTTTCACGTTCATACCACCTTCAGCCCGGACGGGCAGAGCACGGCGGAGGAATACTGCCGCAGGGCGGAGCTGATAGGCTGCGACGGGATATGCATAACGGATCATCTGGATATTGATTATCCGGACAGGCGCTTTGAGAACCGCGAGGGCGTGCTGCTTTCTGCGGCACAGCAGGAGCGGCTGCGGGAAAAGGGATATAATGTTTTTCGGGGCATTGAGGCGGGATATGCGGCTTCGGCGCAGCAGGAGACCGCGCGGCTGCTTGGCGGCATGAAGCTGGATTATGTAATAAACTCCGTGCATGTTGTGGACGGGCAGGACCCGTACTATCCGGAATTTTTTGAAAACAAAAGCCGGGAAGGTGCGTACAGGCGGTATCTGGAGACGGTGTACGAATCGCTGGACGCCTGCTACGATTATTCCGTGGTGGGACATCTGGGGTACATATACAGGCATGCGCCCTATCCCCTTCAGGTGATGCAGTGGCGGGAATTTCCCGATCTGTACGATGCGATACTTATGCGGGTGATATATCTGGGCAAAGGGCTGGAGGTGAATACCTCCTCCCTGCGTACAAGCGGGGACACCATGGCGTGCATGAGCGTGCTGCGCCGCTATAAGGAGCTTGGCGGAGAGATAATCACCCTTGGGTCGGACGCGCATGCGGTGCGCAGGCTGTGCGAGGGCTTTGAGCAGACGCGGCAGCTGCTGCTGTCCTCCGGGATGAAGTATTTGGCGATATACAGGGATATGAAGCCGGAAATGTCATACATAAAATAAAAAATAAAACGGGATACAAATAAAGCGGACGGCGGGCGCAAAGCGGGCCTGCCGGGACGGAAAAAGGAGAGAAGAGCATGCGGGATAAAGCGGAAAAGGCACCCGAATATACTATGGAGCCGGCGGCGGCAGAGAAGCGGTTTCCCCCACTTACGGTAAGCGGCGGCGCGCTTTTGCTGTTTATGGGGCTGTTTTTTACATTCTCCCTTGTACTGAGCTTTCTGTGCGCCTGCAAGCCGGAGCTTCAAAGCGATTACGGCTTTAACATGATAAACATACTTGTAAGCCAAGCGGTGTGCATGCTTGCGCCGGTGCTTATATTCATGCAGATATCGGGCTGCGATTTTACCGCCTCCATGCGGCTGCGCAGGGGGATAAACGGCGTGCAGGTGCTGTTGCTGCTGCCTGTGGCTGCGGGGGCGTTCTTTTTTGCAAACGGGGCAAACAGCCTGTTTGTTACCCTGCTTGAGCAGATAGGCTATAAGCCGGCGGGGGATTCCTTTACTGTTTCCACCCTGCCGCAGCTTATATTTGCTTCGCTGCTTTACGGGCTGCTGCCGGCGTTTTGCGAGGAGTTTTTTTTCCGCGGGATGGTAATGCGCTCCTTTGAGCGGTATTCGCCCAAAACGGCGGTGCTGATGTCGGCAATGCTGTTCGGAATAATGCACGGCAATCTGCAGCAGGTATTCTTTGCCTTTATTTTCGGCGTGATACTTGCGGTGGCGGATCTTGAGGCGGACTCGCTGGTGCCCTCGATGCTGCTGCACTTTGCAAACAATTTTGTTGCCATGCTGCTTACAAACATGCCGGACAACGCAGAGGAAGCGGCGGAATATACGCCTGCGGAGCAGCTGTTTTCCATGGGAATATGGATAGTGCTGGGCGGGGCGCTGCTGGCGGCGGGGCTGTTCGGATACATATATTATACGCGCAGGAGAAACCGGCGTTTAACCGGCAGCGACAAGCCGGCGGAGCTTATGCCGGGGTTTGCGGGGTATCTTGATTCCGTGCGGCCGTGGGATCCTGTCACGGGGCGAAACGGCAGAGCACAGCGGGCAGGCAAGCGGCCGGCGTTTGGATATATTGCGCTGGGGCTGTTTATTGCATCGCAAACAGGAATGATATTATTGGATTTTGCTGCATCATGGTTAAGATAAGAATTGTTTGTGTGGGAAGCATGACGGAGAGCTTTTTCCGGCAGGCGCAGCAGGAATATCTGAAGCGGCTGGGAAGGTTCTGCAAAACGGAGATAATTGAGGTGCCGGACGAAAAAGCTCCGGCGCACGCCTCAGCCTCGGCGGAGACGGCGGTGCGCGCAAAGGAGGGGGAAAGGCTGCTTGGCCGCATTGCGGACAGGGAGAAGGTGATTGCCCTTGACCTTGCGGGCAAAAGGATGACAAGCCCCGGCCTTGCAAAGGAGCTGGCGGGGTATTGCGATGCGGGGGAAAGGATTACATTTGTAATAGGCGGGTCGCTGGGGCTTTCGCAGCAGGTGCTGGGCCGTGCGGACGCCCGGTGGTGCCTTTCCGAGCTGACCTTTACGCACAATATGGCAAGGCTTATACTGCTGGAGCAGCTTTACAGGGGGTTTAAGATAAACGCAAATGAGCCGTATCACAAATAAAGAAGAGGCGTGCGGGAAAAAAAGCACGGCGAGCGCGGCGCAGACGGAGGAATATTACATGCGCATAGCCCTTGCGGCGGCGAAAAGATGCGCTGCAAGGGACGAGGTGCCGGTGGGCGCCGTGGTTGTTAAGGAAGGCAGAGTGCTGGCGCGGTGCGGAAATACGCGGGAGGGCGCGCATGACCCCTCGGGGCATGCGGAGATAAACGCCCTGCGCCGGGCGGCAAAGCGCCTTGGCGGCTGGAAC